>Ga0208454_1000591_pt1 | contig 19903 bp, 24 predicted proteins | sample EasRivMeERMZT100_FD_187530 | JGI IMG/M metagenome (GOLD analysis project Ga0208454, IMG submission 187530) | Soil microbial communities from meander-bound floodplain in the East River, Colorado, USA - East River MetaG ERMZT100 (SPAdes) (version 2) | ecosystem: Environmental > Terrestrial > Soil...
CATCGAGCAGCTCGCGCGCGAGGCGCAGCGTGCGCACCGCGTCCGCCGCGTTGTAGCAGCCGGCGGTGTTCGGCAGGTAGGTGAATTTCGAGGGCGGCAGCGCGTCGAGCAGGCTCGGCTCGTTCGCGTTCTGGCCGATGTTGGTGCGCCGGATCGCCACGGTCACGATCTCCGCGCCCGAGGCCTCGACCGCGGCGCGCGTCTGCGCAAAGTCCCGGTATTTCCCCGTGCCGACGAGCAGCCGGGAGCCGTAGCTCTTTCCTGCGATGATCAGTGGATCTTTCAAGTCAACCCCCGCCGACCGCGACGACGATCTCGAGCCGGTCGCCGTCGGCGAGCACGGTGCTCGCGTGCGCGCTTTTCGGCACGATCTCTCCGTTGCGCTCCACGGCGATTTTTTTCCCGGTGAGCTCGAGCTTCTCCAGCAGCCCCAGTACCTGCAACGGCTTTTCCAGCCGATGTGCAGTGCCGTTAACGGTCACCTCGATCATGGCCGCAGATGATAATTCCGATCGCGCACCTCGCGGTATTCGCCTTCGATCACCTGCCCGCGGCGCTGCGGCACCCGACCCCGTCCGCGCCACCATAGCCACCCCGCCAGCACGAGGCCGGTTGTCAGGGCGATTGCGACCAGGATCGAGGTGAACACGAAGACGGCGACCAGGAAGAGCACGCCGAGGAGGGTGGACAGCACGCGCTGGATCATGGGCGAATTATGCCTCGGGCTGGTAGACGATAGCCCGCACCGGAGTAGGGTTGACCAAGCCTGAAATGCGGACTGAAGCTGCGCTGTCGCCGCACCTGTCTAACACTCCCTCACCGTCGCAGGTTGAGGCGTCGATCAGGGCCCCTTGGCCAGCGACCTCAGGCAAGGCGTTTATAGGCTCTACGGCGCGATTCTGTGCCCCCGGGGTGCTGGAGCGGCCTACCGGAATCGAACCGGTCGCTTCAGCTTGGGAAGCTGAGGTATTGCCACTATACGAAGGCCGCGTCTCGAGGTCGGAAGCGATTATAAACTTGGCCATGAACACCGTCTCGGACGAGATCATCGCCGCGCGGGCGGGCTGGAGCCGCGAGATCAGGCGCGGCCAGGTGCTGCGCCTCATCGACCTCGAAGGAAAGCAGGCGGTCGATTTCCTGTGCTACAACGCGCGCGACTACGAGGACCGGTATGCCGCCGCCGATACGATGAAGATCAACGGCAACATCTTCATCCGCAAGGGCACGGTGATCTACTCCGTGAACTGCAACCCCATGTTCACCGTGGTCGACGACACCTGCGGCTCGCACGACACCATCGGCGGTTGCTGCTCCTCGGGGCTTAACCGCAAGCGCTACGGGAAACCCCAGGATCCGAACTGCCGGCAGAACTTCCTCGACCAGCTCGCGCGCTACGGCATGGGGCCGCGCGACATGGTGGCCAACCTCAACTTCTTCATGTACGTCCCGGTCGCCGCCGACGGCGCCATGGACATGGGGCCCAGCATCTCCAAACCGGGCGACTACCTGGACCTGCGCGCCGAAATGGACGTGCTGGCGGTGGTTTCCAACTGCCCGCAGATGAACAATCCGGTCAACGACTACAACCCTACGCCGGTCCGGGCTATCGTCTACGAGCCCGGGGCGTAATCGGGATGCGCCGCTTGTAGGAGGATTCGTGACGACCAAAAATCCTGCTCCGCAGACGCGCAGGGTCGACGTTCGGCGCATACTGTGCAGGTCGTCCTCAAGCCTCTGCGTTATCGGCCGGCATTCTTCCCGCTCCTCTCCGCTTAGGAAACTCGAAAGTTCTGCTTATCTACGACCGAACCTCTTTGAGGGATCTGTGCCGCGATTGCATCGGCCTCGCAGGAGCGGGCTGGCGGACCGAGCCACACCAATTCCTTAGGCAGGCGGAGCCCACCCACTACCGGTGCAGCACCTGTCAAAGCGCTTGGCAACGGGAAGCGGGCATCGGCGGACGCGGATGGATTCCATTCAAAGGTCAAACAAGGGGTGCACTATGAGGTGGGACGCAGTTCAAGAGAAATGGAGAAGAGTTTCCGGCACCACGAAACAGGCGCTGGGCGATATTGCGCGCAGCAGTTATGGGGTCCTCCATGGGAATAACCTTGCTCCGGAACGCGAAAAGACCAACGAAAGCTTGCGCACGGAGCGCGAGAAGACCGACCAGGCGGTGGCGGCAAGGCAGAAAGATGTCGCAAAGCACGCCGATGCCGTGGTCGACCGCGCCCGTGACAATGCGGATGAGGTTCTGAGCCTCGCGCGCGAAAACGCCGATACCGTGCTCGAGGCCGCTCGCGAGAAGGCCGATGAAATGCTCGATCCGGATGCGCGCGGCGTCGAGCCGAAAGCTGCAATCATCGAAGAAAGAGCCGTTGCAGACGAAGCTCTGCGCGATGAGCGCGACGGCGCCGACGAGACCTTGCGCCTGGAACGCGCGGAATATGCCCGCACCTTGGTGCGATTTCTTCCGCTTGAGCGGGAGTCCACCGACCGCTACCTGCTGACGGAGCGGATTCGTTCCGACGACGCGCTGGCCAACCGGGACGATTTCCTGGCGATCGTCGCGCACGACTTGCGCGACCTGATTGGCGGAGTCGTCACGAGTGCGGCGCTACTCTCGAAGAGCGCGCCTCAAAATGAGGACGGCAACAACGTTCTCGCGGAGACCAAGCGCATCGAGCGGTACGCCGCCCGCATGAACCGGCTGATCGGCGACCTGGTCGATGTGGCCAGCATAGACGCCGGTAAGCTCGCCGTCACACCGGCAACACGGGATCTGGCCATTCTGATCGCCGAAGCGGTGGATACATTTCGAGCAACGGCCTCGGCAAAAGGGTTATCCCTGCGGACCCAGATCGATGCCGCGCCGCTTCTCGCGGCGTTCGATCAGCAGCGGATTCTTCAGGTGCTCGCCAATCTCATCTCGAATTCACTGAAATTCACGCCTCAAGGCGGGGAAATCACGATCCGTGGCGAGCGGGAGGCGAACAACGTTCGTCTGTGCGTCCGGGATACCGGTTCCGGCATACCGGACCATGCGCTGGGGAGCGTATTCGAGCGATTCTCGCAAGTCGGCAAGAATGATCACCGTGGCCTGGGTCTCGGCCTGTACATCTCCCGCTGCATCGTTGAAGCCCATGGGGGACGGATCTGGGCGGAGAGCCAGCCCGGGGCAGGCAGCAAGATATGCTTCACACTCCCCACGCATTCCTCCGCCTTCCCGGGATCGCGTCCCGAATAGCACGGAGGAGCAGGAACGCGCGATTCAGGCTGGCGACGAGGCCGCACGCGCCGCGCTGCCCCGCCCATGGATTGCGCCGTTCGCTACGCGCGTTGCCGCACCGAAAACGAACAGCTATTGGCCTTACCCTTTCAACCATGAATAAAGACCAAGTGAAGGGCCTCGCGCAATATGTCGCGGGCAAAGTTCAGGAACAGGCGGGCAACCTGATGGGGAGCCCGGAGTACATCGTCAGAGGGTTGACCAGACAGGTTGCCGGCAAGGCTCTAAAGGGTCGCGGCGACTTCAAGCAAACCATCAAGGATTTCAACAAGGATCATCCCAGATAATCCTGGGATGGTGAAAGACCTTTACCGGTACATCTGGAAGGTCAGCGCCCGGGACCAGGTGCTGCTGTCGCTGCTCGCGGTGTCGCTGTTCCTGATCGAGCTGGTGCCGCTCGAGCTGCAGCGGCGCATCGTCAATGGCGCGGTCGACGGCCGGGGGTGGGAGTTCGTCGGGACGCTGTGCCTGGTTTACGTCGGGGTGGCGCTCCTGCACGGAGGCCTCAAGCTGGTGATGAACGTCTATCGCGGCTCCGTGAGCGAGGCCGCGAACAAGCGCCTGCGCCTGCAGATGAACCCGTCCGCGACGGCCGCTCCGGCAAGCGCGGCCGCGCCGGGGGAGGAAGGCGTCAAGATCTCGATGATCGTCTCGGAGGTTGAGTCGGTCGGCGGCTTCGTCGGCTCCAGCTTCTCGGAGCCGCTGCTCAACGGCGGCATGCTGCTGAGCATATTCGGCTACATGGTCTTCACGCAGCCGTGGATGGCGCTGGTCGCGCTTCTCATCTTCTGCCCGCAGCTCCTGTTCATTCCATTGCTGCAGGAGGCGATCAACCGCCGCACCAAGCGGCGCATCGAGACCATGCGGGCGCTCAGCGTCGATATCGTCAAGGAAGCGGCCGATCGCGCGGGCGCGCGTACGCCCGAAACCTTCCGGCAGCGCATCGTCAAGGTCTACCGGTTGAACATTGAGATCTTCGTGCGCAAGTACGGCATGAACTTCCTGATGAATCTGCTCCATCAGGCGGGCATCATCGGCATTCTCGCCGTGGGCGGCTGGCTGGTGCTGCAGGGAAAGACCGAGGTGGGCACGATCGTCGCCTTCATCTCGGGGCTGAGCCGCATGAACGACCCCTGGAACGACCTGGTGGACTTCTTCCGCAACCTGTCGAACACCGGCCTGAAATTCCGCATGATCACTGCGGAGCTCGACAAGCGGCGGGCCGAGCCCGCGTGATTCCTGACGCCTAGCGCAGCCCGAGATACCCCAGGACAAAGAGGACGATGACGACCAGGCCGACGATGTAGATGATGCTGTTCATAAGATTACCTTCGCGTGGATTAAGGTGTCGAATCGCATGCTTCAAGCGATTCACTACACACCAATGTCCACTGTAGCCTTCCCGGCACGAAAGCTCCGTACGCCAGGGCGCATAAAGGCCGATAGTTCCTACTTGAGCGCCGTTTTCATGGCTTCAGCCGGTAGAGCGGGTCGTCCATGCCGTGCTTCTGCACGGTGAACTCGGCGGGAAATTTGGGTGGCTCGGCCAGCGGCTCCGGGACCATGTCGCCGAACACGAGCGTTCGGTGCGCGACGCGCCAGTGTCCGTTCCGGTTCTCGAAGCGATCGAGGTAGCGCGCCGACGCGGTGACGCGCCGGTCCGAGAATCGCTGCAACACAAGGACGTAGGTCTCGACGAACGCGCGCTCCTTGCTCTGGAACTCGATCAGCACGTTGGTGTTGAAATGCATCGAGTGGTCCTGCAGCTGGTGCAGCTTGGCGATGTGGGCGAGGAAAGCATCCGGCGGGCCTTTGAAAAAGCCGTGATCGTCGAAGGCGCCGTCGTGGTACGCCTCGCGCGCCGCCTTCCAGTCCTGCCGGTCGACGGCGCGCGCGAAGCGCTTGAGGCAGTCCTCGATGGCCGTGCGTGCCTGCAGCTCCTCGAGGAAGCCCGCGAAAACGCCGCTCAACGCGCGAGCGCCTTCTCGCGATACGAGGCGTCGATGTACTTGCCCGGCTCGCTCAGCGTGCGCTTCGCCTCGCTGAACTTCGAGCGTAGGGCGAGGACCGTCTGCATGCCCTTCGGATCCAGCCGCACGTCCTTGTAGAAGCCCGAGCTGTCGCTCAACAGCACGCCGAGCGACTGCTTGGCGAGCGCCGGGGTCATGGCGCGCACGTTCGCCACCAGCAGCGCCTCCGCGATCTCCCGGTTCGCCGGGTCGTAGAGGAACCCGACGCCGGCGTGATAGGCGCGGACGTAGCCGACCAGCGCCTGCTCGTTTTCTTTGGCCCAGGACCGCCGCGACGCCGCGACCAGGCCTTGGTATGCGCCGAGGTGTTCACCCGCGCGCGCCAGTTGCGGATGGCCTTTGCTCATCGCCAGAAGGTCGAAGGGCGTGATGAGGATCGTGGCCGAGTGCGTGCCTTTCAGCAGCTCCTGGAAGCGGCCGAGCACGCCGCCTGCGCGCTCGAACGTCACTTCCGACTCGGAGACGTTGTTCTTCGCCAGGAGCTCGCGCAGCACGAACGCGTAGCCGGTGGTGAGCGCATCGACCGACAGCTTCTTGCCCTTGAGGTCGGCGAAGCCCTTGATGTCGCGCCCGCCGACCACCGACAGGAACCCGTTGTCGCTGCCCATGAAGGCGAACATGTCCGGGTTCGGCGGGATCTTCGCCTCTCCCTGGCCTTCCTGGTAGGCGACGACGTTGTCGAACGCCGTCATCGCGATGTCGAAGCGGCCCTCGGCCAGTCCCTGCATCTGGAAGGTCGAGCTCGGCGTGGGGGTGAGTGTCACCCGCACGCCGTTCGCTTCGAAGAAGCCCTGCCGTTCGGCGGCCCAGATCGGCAGGTTGAAGCCGCCCGGAAAGACGATGACCGAGAGCGGCTTCAACTGCGGCTGGGCTGCGGCACTCATGGAAACAAGCGCAAGCGCGACAAGCAGGCGGCTCATGCCGTGGTCTTGATGTTGAGCTCTTTCAGCTCGCCCACCTCGGCGCCGTCGTCCATGGAAAAACGGTCGCCGAAGTCGAACAGGTCCTCGTTCTGGAAGCCGGGATAGTGCTGGATCTCCCACCAGTTGTGGTCGAGGTCCTCCATGTAGAACGAGTACACGCCGTGCTGCATCACCACCGGCAGCACCTGGCGGATCTTGTACTTGTCCTTGTGCTTGAGCGCATTGGCGTGCGCGGCGTCGACGTCCTCCTTGGAGCCGACGTCCATGCCCCAGTGGTTCAGGACGTTCTGCGGGTGCACCGCCGCGCCCACTTCGACCGCGACGATATGGAACTTGAGCCCGCAGCGCACCACCATCGCCGGCTTCGCATGGCGCACGCACTCGAGGCCGAGAAACTCCTCGTAGAACTTGCGCGACTCCTTCAGGCTGTAGCACTCCATCGTACCGTGCGACATGACGTAGGGCTTGACGATCGACTTCTCGGTCTTGGGGTCGGCGATGCCATCCTGGATCTTCTCTCGGGTCAGGGACATGTCTCGTCCTATGCAGTTACGGCCTTGTCGGCCTCGGTCAGGAAAGAATCAGCGTAGAACTCGTCGGCCGGCAGGCGGCATAGCGCGCTGAAGTCGCGCCGCGCCGACTCGACCACGATCGGTGCGCCGCAGGCATAGACCTGATGCCCCGACAGGTCGGGGAAGTCCTCCATCACGGCGCGGTGCACGAACCCCATACGGCCCTCCCACTGCTCATCGGAAAGCACGGGAATGAACTTCAGGTGCTTCCAGGAGCGCGCGAGCTCCAGCATATACAGGTCGCGCTTCAAGCGCACGCCCCAGTAAAGCGTGATCGGCCGGGAAATCTTCTTCTCCAGGGCGTACTCGCACATCGCCTTGATCGGCGCGAAGCCGGTGCCGCTCGCCAGCATGACGATCGGCTTGTCCGTCTCTTCGCGCAGGTAGAAGCTGCCGAGCGGGCCCTCGAAGCGCAGCAAGTCCCTCACCTTCAGGTTGGCGAACACGTGGTCGGTGAACACGCCGCCGGGGGTATGGCGCACGTGGATCTCGAGCGCGGTGACCCCGCCCGGGTCGGGGCGCACGGCGAGCGAATAGCTTCTTCTTTTTCCCTCTTTTAATAGGACATCCATGTATTGCCCAGCCAGGAAACGGAAGTTCTCGTTCATCGGCAGGCGCAGGCCGATCACCGCGACGTCGGGCGCGGGCTTCTCCAGCCGCTCGACCCGGCAGGGGATGAGGCGCGGCCGCACCCCTTTGACTTCGTGCACCTCGATCACCAGGTCGGAGAGCGGCTTCGCCTGGCAGAGCAGCGCGTAGCCCTTCGCCTTGTCGGTCTCCGGCAGGTAGGTGTCGTGCACCAGGCCGTAGTCGACCTTGCCCTCGAGGATGGTGCCGCGGCAGGTGCGGCAGACGCCCGAGCGACAGCTGTAGGGCAGCATGAACCCGGCGTCGAGGCACGCCTGCAGGATCGTCTGCCCGGCGCCGACTTCCGCGCTGTGTCCGCTAGGCTTGAGGGTGAGACGACAAGTCAAAGCGCATTCACGCCGTCTTCGCGGCCTTTTCACCGACCATGCGCCGCACGGCGGCGAGCGTCGAGGCGACGGCGTTGAAGTACATCCCCTCCAGCGGCGCGAAATGCTTTTTCTCCGCCTCGGCGTTCGCTTCCAGCCCCTTGCGCGTCAGCGAGAACGAGAACGTCAGGGTCAGGTTGCCGTTCTCGTCCTCCCCCAGGGTGTTCTCGATCCGGCCGGGCTCGTTGCCCGCGACGCGCTCGAAGATCACCCGCTTCTCGGGCTCGAAGGTCACCTTCTCCCGCAGCGGTTCCTCGCCGAGCAGGATGTCGCGCAGCAGCCAGCCTTCGCCTTTCTCCAGCACTTCGCATTTCTTCATCGCCGGCACATAAGGAAGGGCGTTGTTGGCCTTCATGAGAAGGCCCTGCCACACGTCGTGGCGGCTGAGCACGGGCTGCCCCGGTTCGTTGACGGGAACGGTTCTGCTGAGTTTGTACATTGGGCCTCCTACTGCGCCTTGACGCCGATGTCGCGCACGACTTTCGCCCACAGCTCGCGCTCCGCGCGCATGAAGTCCGCGGCGTCCTTGACCGAGCCGGGCGTGGGATAGACGCCGAGGTCGGCGAACCTGGCGACGATTTCCGGCATCTGCAGCACGGTGTTGACGTCCCTGTTCACGCGCTCGATGATAGCCGGCGGGGTATTGGCCACCGCGAGCAGGTTGAACCAGCCGATGGCGAGCACCCCAGGGTACGTCTCGCCGACCGTCGGCACCTGTTCGTAGCCCGGCAGGCGCTGCGGCGAGGTCACGGCGATCGCCTTCAGCTTGCCGGCCTTGACGAACTGCACCAGCGCCGGCAGGCCGTCGATGGTGACATGGCTCTCGCCGTTCATCGTCGCGGTCACCGAGCCGACCGAGCCGCTGTAGGCGACTGGGTAGAGCTTGATGCCCGCCGCGGCGCTGAGCATCTCGCCGGCGAAATGCGGCACGCTGTTCAGGATCGGCGGCGCGAAGTTGAGCTTGCCGGGCTGGCTCTTCGCCAGCTTGACCAGGTCGGCGAGATTGTCGACGCCGAGGTTCGGGTTCACCGCGATCATCATCGGCGCCGTGGCGATGGTCGCCACCGGCGTGACCTCGGTGTCCAGGTTGTATTGCGGGCTCTTGAAGAGATGCGGCGTCAGCGTCACGACCGTGGCCATCGGCAGCGCGAAGGTGTAACCGTCGGGCGCCGAGCGCACGAAAGCGCTCATCGCCGGAATGCCGCCTGCGCCGGGACGGTTTTCGACGATGATCTGCTTGCCCCACAGCGCGACCAGCTTGTCGGTCATCAGGCGCGTGATGATGTCCGGCGCCATGCCCGGCGGCGCCGGCACGATGAACTTCACCGGCTTGGCGGGCCACTCCTGCGCATTCGCCGCGGTCAGGAAGAAGAAAAATAGCAATGAAAGCAATCGAGTCATCTCATCCCCCTAGTGAGCGCCCTTGGGCGGCATGCCCAACATGTATTGCCCGACCATGGGCGAGACTGCGTCCCAGTTGAGCGTGATGTGCTGCGCGATCATGTTGCCGTCGCGCCACATGCGCTGCAGCGGCTGGTCGAGCGCGAAGCCGCTCGCGCCGACGCTGGTGAACAGTCCCTGGATCGCCGCGTGCGAGAGCTTCGCGGCAAAGGCGTGGCCGCGGCGGCTGCGGATGCGCTTCTCGACCGTGATCGCATCGCCGTTGACCGCCATGCGCTCGACCTCCGTGGTGTCGCGGTCAAGGACGAGGCGCGCTGCGTCGACGTTCGCCGCGGCGTCGGCGAGGCGCGACTGCACGTGGCTGAAGCCGCTGAGCTGCATGCCGGCCCCGCCCACGCCGCCGCGCGTGAGGCGCGATGCGCACAGCTCGACGAACAGCTCGATCGAGCCCTGCGCCGCACCGACCAGCGGCGCCACCAGGCAGAGCGGAATCGCGGAAAGGAACGGAATGCTGTAGATCGGGTTCTTGTGCAGCGCGCTGCCCGGGGGCTTGCCCGAAGCCGCCTCGGCGAACAGCAGCCTGCGGTGCACCGGCACGAAGGTCGGCTTTTCGACGACCACCGTCTTCGATCCGGTGCCGGCTTGGCCGGCGACCTGCCAGTCGTCCTCGATCGTCCAATCGGCGCGCGGCACGAGCAGGAAGCCGGCGCCCGGAGGCGCGCCTTCCTCCTTCGGCGGAAACTGCACGCCGAGCACCGCCCATTGCGAGTTGTCGACGTTGGAGGCGAAGCGCCACTTTCCCTGGATGCGGTATCCGCCGTCGACCGGCTCCGCCTTCGCCACCGGGGCGTACGAGCCGCACATGATGGCGCGCGGATCCTTGCCCCAGACGTCTTCCTGCGCCTGCGGCGGGAAATTCGCCACCAGCCAGCCGTGGATTGCGCCGAGCGAGCCCGCCCAGGCGGCCGACGGGCAGCCGCGCCCGAGCTCGCTGATCACGTCCAGCAGCGCGGTGAAGCCGTACTCGTAGCCGCCGAAGCGCGCCGGCTGCATCAGGCGGTAGAACCCCGCCTCGTGGAACCGCTTGTCCATCGCCGCGGAGAGCCGCCGCTCGGTTTCGGTCTGGAACGCCTGCTTGCGCAGCACCGGAACGAGCTCGCTCGCCGCGTCGACGATGCTTTTCAGCGACGGGGCACCGCTGGCGGGGCTCAGCCGCCCCGGCGCGACGAGAATGGCCTCTTGCAGCTGGGCGCGTTGGTTCATCGTTGTCCTTTCAGGCGTAGACCGGCGCGATGTCGAAGTAGATGCGCAGCGAGCGCACCAGGTCGCCCTTGCGCTCGAGGACGGTGACCACCGGAACGGTCACCCGCTTGCCGTCCTTGCGCAGGTAGTCGACCTTCGCCTCGAGGAACGTGAGGCCCTGGCTCTCGGCGACGTTGACGAAGTTGTGCTTGAGGCCCCCGATCGAGGACCAGAAATGGCCGATGCCTTCCTTGACCGCCTGGCGACCGCGCATCGGCGGGTTGTTGCCGACCACGACTTCCACGTCCGGCGCGAGGCCGGCGGCGAAGTCGTCCAGCCGCATCGCATCAATGCTCGAATACAGATCCGAGAACCAGTGCTTCATGAGAGCTCCTCCAGGAAAGCGCTTCGTCGGGAAGTGCGGCGTAGCGGCCGTCGACATAGATCAGCGGATCGACCTCGCCGTGAATGCCCACCGAGGTGACGCGTCCGATGAAAATCGTGTGCGAGCCGTAGTCGAAGCGCGCCTCCCGCGCGCAGACGATCCGGGCTTGCGCCTGCGCAAGGACAGGCGCGCCGTTCTCCTCGCCCCAGTCGCCGCAGCCGAACCGGTCCTCGCCATGGGCTTTCCCGCCGCACTCCATGGACACCCGCACCTGGTCGCGGTGCAGGATGTTGATCGCGAACTCGCCGGCGCGGCTGATCGCCGCATGGAACGCGGCCGCGCGATTGACGCAGACCAGCATCGAGGGCGGCTGCATGCTCATCGCGTTGACCGCGGTCGCCGTCATGGCGTGCCGCCGCCCTGCGTCCCGGCAGGTCACCACCGCGACGGCGCTCGCGAGCCGGCGCAAGGCGAGCCGGGTACGTGCGGCGAGCGGGTCATCCTGGAGTTGCATGGTCCTCATCGTGGTGAGGGGACCTTACCGCGCGCCATGGCGCGCCGGCCAATTACGAATCCAAATCTCCCGCATTTCGATTCGTGATTCGGCCCTGCCGCACTGTTGGATGAGACTAGACTGCCAGTGACCTGCACATACAGAGGAGGAGAGCCATGAAAGCACTTCGCAACTGCGGCCGGTTCCTGGCCGGCCTGTTCGCCGCCTTGTCAGCGGCTGCCGCCATCGGGCAGTCCGACCAGCCGACCCCGCCCAAGACCCTCAAGGCGGAAGAGACCGCGATCATCCTGGTCGATTTCCAGGCGAACTTCGTCCACCCGGAAGGCGCCTGGTACGGGCGCTTCAAGCCGATCTACGACAAGACGCGGATGCTCGAGCGCACCGTCGAGCTGGTGAAGGCGGCGCGCGCGAAGGGGGTGTGGGTGATCCACGTCACCGAGGGCTACTCGCAGGACTATCGCGAGCTCGACTGGACCAATCCCGGCGCGTTCCACCGCAACCAGATCCTGCGCAAGGCGTGGAAGATCGGCAGCAAGGAGGCCGCGTATTACGAGCCGCTGAAGCCCGGCGCGAACGACCGCGATCTGTTCCTGCCGCCGCGCATCCAGGCGAGCGGCTTCGGCGGCACCGGGCTGAACGAGATCCTGCGCTCGAAAGGAATCCGCAACGTCGCCGTGGGCGGATTCACCACCGACGTGTGCGTCTACGCCACGGTGCTGTCCGCCTACGACCTCGGCTATCGCGTCTATTCGCTGCGCGAAGCGATGGCCGGCTTCTATCCCGAGATGTCCGAGCAGATGCTCGGCAGCGTCTACACGTTCTGGTCGTCGGTCATCGGCAACGACGACTGGCTGAAGATGGTCGAACCGGCGAAGCAGTGAGAACCCTCCTCGCCCTGCTGCTCGCGCTGGCGGTTGCGCCGGCTCTCGGCCAGCAATATCCGTCGCGGCAGGTGAGGATCGTCGTCCCCACTTCGCCCGGGGGCGCCACCGATGCCCTGTCGCGACAGATCGGCGGCCGGCTCGGCGAGCTCTGGGGGCAGACGGTCCTGGTGGAGAACAAGCCCGGCGCGAACCAGATGATCGGCGCCGAGTTCGTGGCGAAATCCGCGCCCGACGGCTACACGCTGCTGGTCTCGGACGCCTCCACGTACGTCATCAACCCGCATCTCTACAAAAAGATGCCCTACGACGGCCTGCGCGGATTTACGCCGATCACGGTGCTGGTGCGCTTCCCCTGGGTCGTGGCGGTGCATCCCTCGGTGCCGGCGAACACGTTTCAGGAGCTCGTCGCCCACGCCCGCGCCAAGCCCGGCGCGCTGTCCTACGGCTCGTTCGGCCTGGGCTCTTCCGCGCACATCAGCGTCGACTATCTGAAGAAGCTGCTCGGCATCGACATCGTGCATGTTCCCTACAAGGGCGCCGGGCCCGCGGTGACCGATCTCCTCGGCGGGCAGATCCAGGTGATGATGGTGACGCCGCTGCTGGTGGAGCCGCACGCGCGCGCTGGCAAGCTGCGGCTCCTCGCCGCCGCCACTCGTGAGCGCATCGCGCGCCTGCCCGAGCTTCCCACCGTGAGCGAATCGGGTGCCCCGGGCTACGAGGCTGGCACCTGGTTCGCGATCATGGGACCGGCAGGTATGCCGCGTGAAGTCACGAATTCGATCTTTACGGACATCAAACTCGTCCTCAACGAACCGGCGTTCCGCGACAGGTACGTCGACAAGCAGTGGTTCGAGATCGTCGCCAACACGCCCGACGAGTTCGCGGCGTTGCTCAAGACGGAGTACGAGCGTTGGGAGAAGGTCGTGAAGCTCTCGGGGGTGACGGTCGATCAGTGACCCTCGGCCGCGACGCTGAGGGTCATCTCGCCGATATGCTCGATACGGCCGCGCAGCTTGTCGCCGGGCGCGAGCTTCGCCACGCCGGCCGGCGTGCCGGTGGTGATCAGATCCCCTGGTCTCAAAGTCAATACATGACTCAAGAACCGGATGTGATCCCGCACGCCGCAGATCATGTCGCTGGTGTGCGCGGTCATCGCCGGCCTGCCGTTCAGCTCGACCTCGATGCGCACGTCCTGCGGCTCGGGCAGTTCATCGCGCGTGACGATCCACGGCCCGAGCGCGGTAAAGCTGTCGAATCCCTTGCGGATGTTGCGCGTGTTCTGGCGGTCGCGTCCCCAGGGATCGCGCTGGCTGATGTCCCAGCAGATGGTGTAGCCGAACACGTGCTCGAGCGCATTCGCCTCGCTGACGCGGCGCGCGCGCGTGCCGATGACCGCGCACAGCTCGGCCTCGTAGTCCACGTCCTTCGAGACCTTCGGCAGGATGATGCTACCGCCCGGGCCGATGATCGACGAGGAGGGCTTGAGGAAGAACTCCGCCATCAGGTCGTCCTTGCCGAGCCGGGAGCGGTCGGGGCCGCCAGAGGCTGCGAGCATCTCCGCCGCATGCGCCTTGTAGTTTGCCGCGGCTGCCCAGATCGAAGGCGGGTTCTCGATCGGGGCCAGAAGCGTCACCGACCCCAGGGGAAAGGATTTTCTTTCAGCCATGGCTTGGCGCGCGCACTGCATGGCCTGGGGCCGGCTGGCGAGCGCCTCGATGACTTCCTGCATGGTGTAGCCCGGGCGCAGGTGGCCCGCGGCGGCGAGCGCCGCGCCAATGGGATAGACCCGGTCGTCCTGGACGGCGCCGGCCTCGCGCTCGCCATAGTGGCAGATTTTCATGCCGCAGATTGTAGGCTTCGGCCATGCTGAAGCCGACCGGCCTCACCCACGGCCACTACGAGTGCCGCGCGCTGGACCAGACGTTGCCGATCTTCACCGATCTGCTCGCCATGAAAGTGGTCGAGCGAGGCAAGGGCCGCGCCGTCGTGCAGCATCCCAACACTGCGTGGCGGCTGGTGGTGCACGAGGGCGGGCCGGACGCGCCGGACAAGCCGCACAACAACCACTACGGCGTGCGTGTGGCGCGTGCCGTGGAGGTCGACGCCGCCTACAAATACCTGGAAGCCAACAAGGCGCGCTACGGCCTGACGCGCGTCTCGCGCCCGACCTCGCAGCACTTCGCCACCTCGCTCTACTTCAGCGAGCCCGGCGGCAACACGCTCGAGATCGAGCACTACGACCCGCAGGCCGCTGCCGAGGGGCGCAGCATCGCCGCGCCGCACTGGCAGCGCGAGCTCGCCGAGAGCGAATTCCCGGGCCGGGGCTACGTGCCGCAGGCGCTGACCCACGGCACGCTCGAATGCGACGACAAGGAAGCGAGCGCAGCCTTCTGCCGCGATGTCCTCGGCCTGCAGATCGCCGGCGGGGGCAGGATCTCGGTGTACATCAAGCATCCCGCCACGCCGTGGTACCTGGTTGTGCTGCCGATCCCCAAGCGGAAGAAGCCGCTGCGGCCGGTGAACCGCCTTACCCTGACGATGGCTTCCCCTGACGAGGTGGCGAAGGCGCACCGGGAGCTTTCCGGGATTTCCTCTCTGGAAGTGGCGCCAATCGACTCCGGCGCATTCCTCTTCGCCGACCTCGACCGAAACTGGTGGGAAGTGCGGGCCTGACCCTTCATCCGGCTTGCTTCATCGCCACCCGCGCGACGTGCGCGCCCTGGAAGCGCGCGATCTTGAGCTCATTCTCCGAAGGCTGGCGCCGCCCGTCCTTGTCGGTGAGCGTGCCGGCGCCGTAGGGCGATCCGCCGGTGATCTCGCTCATGTTCATCAGCTCCTGGCAGGAATACGGCACGCCGACGATGATCATGCCGTGGTGCAGGAGCGTCGAATGCGCGGAGGTGATGGTGGTCTCCTGCCCGCCGTGCTGGGTGGCGGTGGAGGTGAACACGCCGGCGACCTTGCCGATCAGGCCGCCGCTCATCCAGTGCCCGCCGGTCTGGTCGAGGAAGTTTCGCATCTGCGCGCACATGTTGCCGAAGCGCGTCGGCATGCCGAACACGATGGCGTCGTAGCCCGGCAGCTCCTCCACGGTGGCGATCGGCGCCTTTTGATCGAGCTTGGCCCCCGCCTTGCGCGCCACGTCCGGCGGCATCAGCTCGGGCACGCGCTTGATCGTGACCTCGGTGCCGGCAACGCTGCGCGCGCCCTCGGCGACCGCTTGCGCCATCGTCTCGGTGTGGCCGTACATGCTGTAGTAAAGGACGAGGACCTTCGCCATGGTTTTTCTTTCAAGTAAATTGAATCGAAAGGCTCCCCAGGGGGCCAAAATCGGCGCGCAAGGTATCGCCCTGCTTCGCCCACACCGGGCGGGTGAACGAGCCCGAAAGCATCACGCGGCCGGGCTCGAGCGTGGTGCCGAAAGGCGCGACCTTGTTGGCGAGCCAGGCGATCGCCACCGCGGGATGGCCCAGCACCCCGGCGGCGACTCCGGATTCCTCGATGTCGGCGTTACGGTAGAGAAGCGCGCTCACCCAGCGCAGATCCACCTCCATCGGGCCGACCGGGCGCCCGCCGAGCACCAGGCCCGCGGCGGCGCCGTTGTCCGCCACGGTGTCGAAGATCTTGCGCGGGTTCTGCACGCGGGCGTCGATGATCTCGATCGCGGGAATCACGTATTCGGTGGCGCGCAGCACGTCGAGCAGCCCCACGCCCGGCCCCTTGAGCGACTTGCCGAGCACGAACACCAGCTCGGGCTCGACGCGCGGGATGATGAAGCGCTCGAAGGGCACCTTGGCGCCGTCCTCGATCATCATGTAGTCGTGCAGCACGCCGAAGTCGGGCTCGTCGATCTGCGACGACTGCTGCATCGCCTTCGAGGTGAGCCCGATCTTGTTGCCGATGGTCTTCGAGCCCTGCGCGACCTTCATCTCGTTCACCAGCGCCTGGATCGCGTACGCGTCCTCGAGCGTGATGTCGGGCCAGGTCTTGGAGAGCTGGACGACGGGCTTTCTCTCCTTCTCCGCCTGGATGAGCGACTTTGCGGCCTGGCTCCTTAAAGCTTGATGCATATGTTCCGCTGCTCCGTATAGAACTCGAGCGAGTGCACGCCGCCTTCGCGGCCGATGCCCGAGGCCTTGGAGCCGCCGAAAGGCGTGCGCAGGTCGCGCAGGAACCAGGAGTTGACCCAGGCGATGCCGACTTCCATGCGCGCCGAAACGCGATGCGCGCGGGCGAGGTCGCGCGTCCAGATCGTCGCCGCCAGGCCGTAAGGCGTGTCGTTGGCGAGGCGCACCGCCTCGTCCTCGACGTCGAACGGCCGGATATGGCAGCACGGGCCGAAGATCTCCTCGCGCACCACCGCCGAGGTTTCCGGCAGGCCGGTCCAGATCGTCGGCTCGATCCATGCGCCGCCGGCAAGATCGTCCGGCATCGGCGGCACCCCGCCGCCGGTCACCACGGTCGCGCCCTCGGCGCGCGCCTTGTCGTAGTAGGAGAGCACCTTCTCGCGGTGCTCGCGGCTGATGAGCGGGCCGATGCCGGTCTGCTTCTCCTCCGGACGGCCGGGCTTCAGCGCCTCGGCCTTGTTTTTGAGGTGTTCTACAAATCTCTCGAACACGGGCCGCTCGACATAGACCCGCTCGGTGCCGAGGCATACCTGGCCGCAGTTCGCAAACACGGCGCGCCCCACGCCTTCCAGGGCAGCTTCGAAGTCGCAGTCGGCGAACACGATCGCCGCATTCTTGCCGCCGAGCTCGAACGAGACCGCGCGCGTGCCGCGCGCGGCCGCCTCCATGATGGCCGCACCGGTGCGCGTCTCGCCGGTAAAGGTGATCGCGTTCACGTCGGGATGACGCGTCAGGTACTCGCCCGCCGAGTCCGGCCCGAGGCCGTGCACGACGTTGTAGACGCCCTTCGGCACGCCGACGGCGTTCATTACCTCGCCGAGCAGCGTCGCCGTGCTCGGCGTCTCCTCTGAGGGCTTCACCACCACCGCGTTGCCGCAGGCGAGCGCCGGCGCCACCTTCCAGGTCATGAGCAGCAGCGGCAGGTTCCAGGGACAGATCACGGCCACCACGCCTTTCGGAACGCGGATCGCGTAGTTGAGCGCGCCGCTGCCGTCGGGCGTCTGCATCTGGAACGCCTCGGTCGCCACGTTCTTCACGGTGTCGGCGAAGACCCGGAAGTTGGCCGCGCCGCGCGGAATGTCCAGGTGGCGCGCGAGCGACACCGGCTTCCCCGTATCCGCCACTTCCGCTTCGAGGAACTCTTCGAAGCGCGCCTCGATCCCGGCGGCTACCGCATGAAGGAGCGCCGTGCGCTTGGCGACGTCCATGCGCCCCCACTCGCCGGAGAGCGCCGCGCGCGCGGCGCGAACCGCGGCGTCGACCTCTTCCCTGCCCGCCTCGGGGACGCGCGCGATCAGCCGGCCGTCGACCGGGGATCGTTTCTCAAAAGTACGATTCGCGGGCACGAAGCGGCCATCGATGAAGTGCGCGATCTCCCTCACGACTGGAATTCGGGAATCGCCGGGCGCGCGCCCCACATGCAGAAGGACTTCTGCTCGAACGGGAAATGCCGCGGCCGGTACTGCGCTTCGTCCTCGATCAGCCGCACCCCGGTCGAATATTCGAAGGTCATGCCCTCCGGACCCTCGAAGTAGAGGAACACGGCGCCCGAGGTCGGGTGGCGCCCGGGGCCGAAGCGGATCGTCACGCCTCGCTCGCGCAGGAAGTAGTACGCGCGCATCACGTCGTCGATGCTTTCGACCTGGTGGTTGATGTGCTGCACGCCGTGCCGGCGAGCCGGGAACAGCGCGATGCGGTGGTGCACCGGATCGATGCGCAGCAGGGGCGCCGGCCCGATCCAGTCGCTCACCCGCGCATTGCAGGTCCCGGTCCAGAACTTCTCGTCGCGCTGCGGCGCCATCGAGTACAGGCCGACGTGGGAAAAGCCGGTGATGCCCGCATCTCTCGCCGCGCTGTAGCGCTGGCCGCAGTGCAGCGGCCGCGCCACCAGGTCGACGTCGGTCCCGGTCGGCTCCTTGAAGGTGATGAAAGCGCCGACGCGGCGCTGCTCGCATTCGCCCGCAGTCCCCGGCCGCACCGCGTGTCCGGCGTTGTCGAGCTCGCCGGCCGCGGCGTCGAGCGCGTGCTCGCTCGCCAGCTCGAAGCCGACCGTATGCTCGTGCGGGTTCCCCGGCGTGTAGACCAGGGTGTGATCGCGCTCGTCGGAGCGCAGGTAGATCGAGCCGGCGTCCTCGCCGGCCGACTGCAGGCCGATGATCTCGGTGGCGAACTTGACGGCGGCGCCGGCGTCGCGGGTCCCGAGGCGCACGTAGCGGATGTTGTTCAGTTCGATCACGGGTCATGGAATTCTCGGGTTCCATGCCCGCGGGGTCGAATCAGGAATCGAAATGCGGGCCATCGAGGCCCGAAATGCCTACGCGGCCGCGCGCACCTCGGTACGGCGGTCCTGGAACAGCTCCGCGAACAGCCCGCGCAGCCAGCAATTGCCAGGGTCGTGATGGAAGCGCTCGTGCCAGTGCTGCTTGATCTGGAACTTCGGGATCTCGACCGGCAGGGGGAGGATCCTGACGTCGGCGAGCTCGCGGCAGGCCGCCGCGAGCCGGCTCGGAACGATGACCAGCAGCTCGGTGCTCGACACGATGGAGGTGACGCCCATCGCGTGCGCCGCGCGCATGGCGACGCGCCGCGGCACGTCGGTGTCGGCGAACGCCTGATGAACCGCGCTCTCCTGCAGGCCATGGCCACCCCCGGTCGGCTTGTAGACGAGCTGTGGCGTGGCGAGGAAAGTCTCGAGCGTCAATGCATCGCGGATCGTGGGATGGCTCGCGCGCACCATGCCGACGTAGGTCTCCTCGAACAGGAGCTGCTGGCGGAAGGAACCGTCGAAGTCCTCGAAATAGCCGGCGGCGAGGTCCACCTCGCCGGACTCGAGCGCCATGTCGCGCATGGCGGCCGGCGGCACCTGGACCGTGTGGATGCTCACGTGCGGCGCGACGCGCGTGACGCGCTCGAGGAGCCGCGGCGCGAAGATCATCTGGCCGACGTCGGACATGAAGATCTTGAAGGTGCGGTCGCTGGTCGCCGGATCGAAGCCGAGCTGCTCCTCGACGCACATGCGGATCGCGAGCAGCGCCTTGCGGATCGGCTCGGCGATCGCCATCGCGCGCGGCGTGGGCACCATGCCCTCGCTGGTGCGCACGAAGAGCGGATCGTCGAACGCGTCGCGCAGTCTCGCGAGCTGGTTGCTCACGGCCGATTGCGTCAGGTTGAGCGCCGACGCCGCGGTCGTCACGCTGCGCGTCTCGAGGATTGCATCGAACACGCGCAGCAGGTTGAGATCGAGCCGGTTCGGATTCACGCCGTGGTCTTGATGCTGAGCTCCTTCAGCTCGCCGACTTCCGCGCCGTCGTCCATGGAGAAGCGGTCGCCGAAGTCGAACAGGTCCTCGTTCTGGAAGCCGGGGTAGTACTGGACTTCCCACCAGTTGTGGTCGAGGTCTTCCATGTAGAACGAGTAGACGCCGTGCTGGTCCACGACCGGCAGCACCTGGCGGATCTTGTACTTGTCTTTTTGCTTGTTCGCCTCCCTGTGCACGCGATCGACCTCTTCCTTGGAGCCGACG
>Ga0208454_1000592_pt1 | contig 19870 bp, 36 predicted proteins | sample EasRivMeERMZT100_FD_187530 | JGI IMG/M metagenome (GOLD analysis project Ga0208454, IMG submission 187530) | Soil microbial communities from meander-bound floodplain in the East River, Colorado, USA - East River MetaG ERMZT100 (SPAdes) (version 2) | ecosystem: Environmental > Terrestrial > Soil...
GCGGGCGAAACGCATGGGCGTGCCATACGTGTATGGCATTAAGCCGGCGCTGGTCTTCGCTCGTGATGGGTGGCGCTGCCAGTTGTGTGGATGTCACACACCGCAACGCTTACGAGGAAAGAATCAACACCGATCGCCAGAAGTAGATCACATCGTCCCACTCTCGCAGCTCCTTCACGACGGCCGACACTAACGCCTCCACAAGCGCCTGCTCGAGCGGCGTCAGCGGAGCGTCGTGGCTGCTCATGGTCGGTGTACCGCGCTGGTTACTGGCCCTGGCGCGCTTTGCGCGCGGCGCGGTCCTTCGCGAGCCGATCGACATCCGCGCGATCGAACAGACGCACACCGGACGCCGTGCGCTCAGCGGTGAGGTGCCCGTTGGTTTCTAACTGATGAACGGTTTTGGGTGTGACGTCGAGGATCCGCGCGACGTCGCCGGTGAGCAGTTTCTTCGTGCACATGCACAGGATGGTACATGTGTGACGCACGACAGTGTGAGTACTTTATCTCGGCGTTTTTTGCTGAGATCCTGTAACACGTTCTTTCGCCGCGCGCTGGTCGTCATACACGCGCTTCTCTGGTTTTCCGTGGCCGCGACCCCTGTTTGCTTTTCGTTGACACGTATTGCAGATCCGCTTAGCTGTCCGGGATGTTGTAAATTCCTTCGCGCATTCCGCACACGCTACGCCCACTCTCGCGTGTCGATATCTTTTCCCGCGTAAGAGCTTCCCCATTCGAGCAGCCCGACACGCAGGCGAACAGGTCTTGTGCTGACTGGTCGTGAAAGGAACTGGAAAGGATTTAGCACACTCGACACAGACGCGCGTCGCGATCTGCCGAGGCTTCTTCGCTTGCGCCTTACATGTATCGGAGCAGTAGAGATTTCCTGTGCTTGTAAACGTCTGCTGACACGTCAGACAAACGCGCTCTCTTGTGTACTTCCGATCGGGATGTTCACGCAGCCATGCCCGCAACTTACACCGACCTCCACACCAGCGACGCCGCGATGTGACCGCCTGCCCGCACTCCTCACAACTCGCCAACTGGGGAAAGATGGGCGCCTCCATCACAAGCCCGCTGCAGTCTTGCGACCATGACACGTCGGACACAGTGCTTGGAGGTTTTGGACATCCCAGAACAGTTCGGCCTGTCCGTCATGTTTGACAATGTGATCAACCACGAGATCCGTCCGAATGATCCCACACTGCGCACAGGTATACACCGAGGCGACTAACACAGACCGCTTGAGGTGGAACCACTGTGGCGTGTAGTACCACTGGCGTACGTCCCTGTTGGTGCGCGCATGTTCCTTCGCGACAGCGTGTAGGCGACAGCGCCCACGGCGCACGAGGACAGGGCAGCCGGGAACAGGACAGGCGCGTAGTGGTGCTAGGGGCATGGCGTGGCCTGTGGGGTACCTACGTCGTCGCCAATGTCGATACGGCCGGAGAGCGCCACGCCACACGCGAGCGTGAACACGAGCAGCAGTACGAGGCCGATCGCTTTCATACTTCCGTCACCGTGATGCCATGAATCGCCTCGACGAGGCGCTTGCGTAACCGATACGCTTCCGTCCTGGTCGCATTGGACTTCACATCCTCGACGACAATCTCCCCGGTCTGCATGTTCAGATACTGAAAGTCCGCGGTAAACTTCCCCACCGTCGTCACGACGATCGGCGAGCCGGAGCGCCACAACTCCATGACGTGCAAGGGGTAGACGGGGTGGACTTCGAGGTCGGCAATCTGCCCGGCTTTCTGCCAGCACTGCAGCTCGAGAAAGCGGGCGGCTTCTTTCTTCGAGGCGAAGCGGACGCCGTCGACGTGAATCGGGATGGCATGGTACTTATTCTCGGGGGTCGCATTCGTGACGGGTGGGCGCAAGGAGCGGACGAACCCGTTCTGTTCGGCGTAGGCGGTCCAGTCCTGCCTATCCCGCATTAACTCGCCCTCCGAAAGCGCAGCCGCATGCGATCGAACGCCCAGGCGCGGCGAATGCGGCGCGTATCCACGACGACGCCCGGTGAGACGAACCCGCAATGCGGGCAGTGCAGATACAGAGCGTCGGTCTCAAGCACGAGCAGCCCGTGGTCGGTGGGACACGACAGCCAGCGCCAGAGCCACGCGCGCATCGCATTAGGAGTCGCGCAGCCTTCGCGCAAACCGTCGGATCTGCCAGACATCCCACCGCATCACCAGCCAGCCGATTAGGCCTGTGGTGCCACGCCACCGATCGAGGGTCATGGGAACACCCCCGCGACTCTCGAGCCGGCCCAGCGGCGCTCGAGTTCAAAGGGCAGCACACCCCAGCGCACCGTCGCCACATCCCCAGTGTTGGCGCCGGGACAGTGGTTGCCGATCACATCGACAATCCAGATGCCGGTATCGCCACTGCTCGCCCGATAGGCGACGATGTCCCGCGCGAACACCACACACGAGGCGTCCTTGCACAGGTAGCCCCACCGTTGATCCTGCGACCGAAGCGTCCGAATCACGAGATCGAGAAACTGCCACGCCGTCTCGCCCGTGTGCTCCTGACAGCTATTGGCGAGTAAGGACGGATTCTGGCCGGCGATGTCGCGCGTGACGTGTTCGCCGTAGCTCGGCAAGGGTAAGACGCCGTTCGTCGTTCCTGAGGCACCTGGAGCGCCTGGAGCGGGTACCTGTGCGGTGTCCGAGCGGTCGTTATTATTCGTGTTGGTATTGGTGTTGATGTTCGTGATCGAGGTGCCGCCGCCACTGCCGCTGCTCGAGGGCGGCGCCGCCTGGACGACTGGCGTGGGATTGACGATGTCAATCTCACAGCCCGCACTCACGAGCGCGAGGAGCAGGACGAGGCGCCTCATTCCGTGCCGCAATCGCTGCACACTTGTTTGTCGGCCTGATACACAAACCGATAACAGCCGCACGTCGGACAGCGTCTCACTTCAGCCTCCTCAATTGGTCGCCGGGGGCGAGACTCGCCCACCGTCGTTGTTGGTCCGCGGGGGACAGCGTCGGGGCGGCCGGTTCGGGGAGCGTCTGGATCCACATTTCGTCGTTGAGCCATGTTGTCATCGAGGGAATAAAGCGCGGATTCTGCCACTGCACGCTGCGTTTGTGTTGCTCCACCGCATGCAGCAACAGGGCGAAGGGCACCTTCGCCAAGGCGTCGTAGAAGCACGCGCGCGCATGGCTGCCGCCCTTCCGGCGTGTGACCGGATACGCTGCGAGAAATTGCTGAAAGGGATCGTTCGGCATTTCAGAATTTTTTTCTCTCTCTCTCTCTCCCTTGCTAGTTGCAACAAGCACCCGAAGCGAAATACATGATTCTCACGGCGTCGCGACTTGCGTAGTTGGGGTCAGTTCCCCTGTTGCCGCACTAGAACGCACGGGGACTTCCATCTTTTTTCGGTCCGAAAATTTTCGGATGAAAAAAAACCGAAACACTACGGACCCTGCACGACGGATCCGCGGACGCTGCCCTAGAAGTCCCCGCGGCGAAAACGGGCAGCGAGTGTGCGCGTGGCGCCAACCGCCACAGGTCGCAGGGACGGCCGGTGGCATCCCCGCAGCGTCGAGCGAAGTTTTATCAAAACTGTTTCGCGCGGGGGGTCACGCCCACGCTTTATGCGCCCCTACACACCCATACGGCGCCCGTGCGCCACGCCGAAGCTAAACCGTTGCCGATCGGCTTCCCTCGCTCTCGCCACGAGCTGCGCCCACAAGGGCTGATCCACGGCCAGCCAGCGCACACACTCGACGGGGGCGTAGTGCGTCACAATCCCGAGCAAGGCTTGTAATCCTTCACACTCCGCATACAGGCCGAGTTCCACGGCCCACGGATCGAAATCCTTCGGCTTCGTCGCGCGCGGTTCCGCTTCAAAACGCGACATCATCGGGCACCACCGCCACGATCTCGTGAATAAGCTTCTTGTGCGGCTGCGTCGTCATCACGACGCGCTCGCCCGAGGCTTTCAACTGCTGCGCCTGCGCGGCTGTATCCGGATCCGTCGTCCCCGCAATCGCCCCGGTATCGAGCTTCACGTACGTCGCGCCGGATCGCTTCCCGGCTTCCACCGACACGATGACGCCCGACACCTGTGCCGAGGCGAACGGGAGCCAGGACGGCGGGAGGCCCGCATTGAGATCCGCCGGCGCCGCTGCCGCTCCCACAGCAGCCGCAGGATCACGTGCGTCTACGGACGCCAGCACCGGCGGATCGGGAATCTTCACGGCGTGGGGTATCGACTCCACTTCCGACTCATCGAGCGTCGAGAGCCCGACGAGCGAGAGCGTGACGCGCCGCTTCGCTTTCGTCTCCGCTTTCATCATCGCGTTCGAGCGCGACTCGCCTTTGAGGCCGGCAATCGGCACGGCGCCGATCGACTCATCGGCCCGGCCATTCGGCAGGGATGCTCGCGCTGTCACGACGTACACGTCCTCCATGACCTCGCGCGCCGTAATGACGACGCTAATGTCATACCGCTTGCGGAGTTGATCTGTGCAGTTGCGGAGCGCGTAGAGGACTTCGCGCCCGGACAGGCGCAAGAATTCAAAGGGCTTGGTGAGCGGATTCAGTCCGAGCGAGTCGCAGACGGCCGCGTAATAGGACGCCCGCTGCTTTGGCGTGAGCTGCGACAAGTCACCCCCCAGGATCACCTTCTCGATGACCTCCGGCGACGGCAGCTCGTGCGTCGGTGTGACCAGTCCTGTCATACGCCTCCTCTGTTCCGCCTGCCGGCGGGCGTCGAGCCCCGCCCCACTAGACCCACAGCCAGCCCGTGGCGAGCCCCATCGCGATCGTCAACAGCAGGGCCACCGCCAGGAACACGAGCACCAGCCCCCACCCGGCCACTTAGCGGCTCAATCCCCAATCAGGGCCGACTGTCGATTGGGCGTCACCTCACACCGGGCAGCTTCCCCGGTTCGGCCTTTCTGGGTTGTCTTGTTGTCGCCGTAGGTGATGCGCGTGACGCCGTTCAACCGCACGTACACGTAGAAGAGCTTCTTCATAATCCCTCTAACTCATTGCCCTAGCGCAACTTAGAACAGTTCATCCATTATAGGACTCACCACAGCGCGGGGCGGATTGCGACAGACCCCCGCCTGTGGTGTTAGGCGGTCTTCCGCTTCAGCCGCGGGTCTCCGCCCTTTTTGCCGTTCTCGCGCGCCGCTTTCTGTTTCGCCGCGGACGTCGCCGCGCCGCCACGCCGCCCTAAGACGGCGGCGGCGGCAGCGATCATTTTCTCTTCAACGGATCGGCGGCGCGGCATGCGGCGCTACTATGCGCCTCCAGCCCAAGCGGTGTCAAGGGGGTTGTCGCGGTGAGTCGTTCGAGGGCGCGCAGCAGCTCGCGTAAGTCCGATTCCGTCCGACACAAGCCGCCCGCCACGGCTTCGCAGACGAGATCAAGCAGCAACGGCGGCATGCTGGACCGTCGCACGTTACCGCAACGGGATCGGCGCCAGGCCGAACAGGCCGAGCAGGTACCAGAGCAGCCAGAGAATCACGACCACGCGGATCACGATCTTAAACGGCGCTGCCATCGGGACGTAATTCTCGGGAATTATATACATGACTCCCGTGCAATCCAATAACGATTCCGACATGGCGATTCATCGGAGTTTTACTCCTGCTCGGCCGCGCGCTTGTTTTCCAGAATCGTCTTACGCCGCTTGCGCTGGACGGCTGGCTTGCTCCGTGCTTTCGGTCGGTAGGCCAGCACCGTATCAACGATGGCGTTCAGGCCGCTAGGTGGCTCTTTCCATCCGCATGAACCACACACATCCTCGTTCCACTGTTCGCCACACATGGGGCAGTGGTGTTTCACATATCCTCCATCGCCGTGAGGCAGTCGGCGGGCAAGCCAGAGCATCGACACTGATGCACAAGAAGGCACACACCAGAATCGGCGTGGTAGCCCTCATGATGGCCGCACGGGCACATCTTTGGACCGTTGGGATAGCACCAGTGCGGAACGTATGGTGCGTCCTCTCTTGGGCCTTTGGAGCTGTCGCTGACTGGTCCGGGCATCTACTTGTCCTCCTGGTTTGGCCCGTGTGGCCCGGCGTGGCCCGTTGGCAGGGCACATCGATACGTCACATCGAATGGCTCATCGCGCGCTGGCGAAGTCTGCGGCACTGGATACCGACCGTCGCATCGCCCTTCCGCGTTGGTAATGGCGTCTTGGATGGTGACGATAGCCTTGACATACAACCGAACTACGCCATTGGTATCCACGAACGGTGCTGTCAAGTGGCCGCGTACCTCTTTCAGCGCCGACAGCAACTCGTCGCGCTGGGACTCAGCCTTCTCGGCACGAATCCGAAGCGGATGCTTGTCTGGCAGCTCAATCACATCCTGTTGCGGGTCCATGAACTCTGCCCCTTTCTGAGTAACTCGCCAATCAAAAGGATCTGGATCTTCAAATGGACCACTCATTGAATCAACGCCTTGTAGGTGAGTCGCTTAGAACGGCCGTCTTGCCGACAGGCCCGCGTCCGGCGTGCAGTTTCTTATTCGCGTGCTTATTGCCCTCCAAGCCGCCGACGAAACACTCGTCGATTTCGATGATGCCTTTGAGTTTCCGAAGGTTGCGCCCGCCACAGGCTTCGCGGAGTCGGTGCAACAGGAACCATGCCGTTTTCTGCGTCACGCCGATTTGCTTCGACAGTTGCAGACTGGAGATCCCCTTGCGGGCCGTGACGAGCAGATACATCGCATACAGCCACTTATGCAGCGGGATGTGACTCCGCTCCATGACCGTGCCCGTCCGGACGGTGAAGTCCTCAGCACAGGCGTTACAGCGGTAATAACCGCCCTTCCTGACGGTGATCCGCTCGTCGCTCTTGCAGACCGGGCAAACAGCACCGTTCGGCCAACGCCGCTGCTCGAAATAGACGCGGGCGGATTCCTTGTCGGGGAACCGCTCAAACAGTTGGAAGGTTGAGATTGTGCGTTTCGATATGAGTCAATTATGGGCCACAATGACCACGGGAGTCAAGTATATAGTTCCCTAATTCTCGACGAGATACAGCGCACACCCGAGGATGATCAGCAGAAATAGGAATGTGATCATGTGATCGCGTCTCCTTGCGTGCCGAAGCGTTCCGTCATTTCCTCGTGCGAGATCACCTCGATCGGCGTGCCGCGATAGCGATTCGAGATCACCCAATCAGTGAGCGCCACGACGACCCACCCCGTCGATAAGGGCACGCGCGGCAGCCCATCGACGAAGAGCGGCGGATCGCCATAGTCGGTGACGACGCCGACCGGGAGCGGCTGCCCCTCGAGGTATTGCTCCGCATAGACCTTCAGCGGCCGTTCAGTATGTTGGGTCTGATTCCCTTGCGGCGGAAATGGTGCAGCCATAGGGTGTCCTTTTTACGCGCTGAGATACACGCCCGAGAACACGCAGCCGGCGCCGCTGATTTGCGCATTGGTGGCGGCGACCCCGGTTGCGCCGTGCAGGATCTCGATCACCGTGGCCCCCGTGAGCACGCGGAACGTGTAGGCATTCACGAGGCCGAACAACCCCGCCGCAATATGCGCCGGCGCGACCGGGAGGCCGCCGATCTTGGCGTTCGCCCCGTTCGACGTCACGGGATAATTGACCTGCGCTGTAATCATCACGAGACTATGGAATCGCCAGTAGCGACCGACCGCATAGCCGTACACGAGCCCCGCGCCGCTCGCATCGACCGGCGTCCACGCCCCCTGCGTCGGCACGATGATCGCCGCATCGCCCGCCGCGATCGCGGCATCCGTCGGATCGAGGAGGACCGTCTTAATCTTGTCTTTGTTCCAGACGGTCCCGACCAGGTTTGAGCCGTCGTCGTCAATCAGCGCATTCCAGGGACCGCGGTCAATCGCCATCAGGCGCCCGCCTTTCGTAAGAGCTGCTGGAGAATCGCATCGAACGAATGCCGCACACTGGACGCCGTGACCGTGAACTTCGGCCGGAGCGTCGGCGCCACGCCGATCTCGGAGACGGCGACATCCTGAATCGTGAGCGTCTCCTGAATCGCCGGCGTCGCGAGCGCGATCGTGACGGTCTTGCCGGATTTCGTTTTCGTGTCGCGGCTCGCATACGTCACGCTCACGAGCGGCCGGCTATAGAGTTCGAGTTCTGCATCGCACACTTGCATCAACGACGCTTCGGAGCGCCGCTCGTCGCTGACGATGTGCTCATAGATCCCGTCGCCCGTCCCGTCGAGACTCAGCATGTACGCCTGCGCGGCGAGGTCGTCGCGCTGCACCCACACATAGATCGGCGAATCCTTCAACATCAACTCGAGGATGCCGACGACGCCGAGCAACGCCGGTGACGCGGTCACCGTGGAGTTGTACGCGACGGCGGCCACGAGCGACCCGACCCCTGTCGCCGGAATCCCCGTAAGCGTGCTCGCCGTCGTCCCGCTGTAGCGGATCGTTTGTTCGCCGTTGCCGACGACGGCCCAGCCGCCTGTTGCACTAAACGCCGCGGCGTTCGCGACGATCATTGTGGTCGAGCCGGCCGGGACTTGCCCGTTCGGCTGCGTCAGCCCCGAGGTATCGGACGCCGGCGCCGCCGCGCCGAGGTTCGCATCTGGCGCGTTGTCCTGAATCACGGTGGTCGTGTTGTCGGCGATCGGCGTCAGGAGTTGCAGCGGATCGACATTCGCCTTCGAGCGATAGATCTTGCGCCCGGTTACGCCGGACCCTCCGACGCCGAACGTCAGGCGCACATTGTTCGCCACGGCTGTGTTCGTCGCGGGCATGACGGCGCCGAGACTCGCGTTCGCGGTCGTATCGGTGTACGTGGTCTGCGTATTGTTCGCGATCGTCGCGAGCAGTTTGTAGTCACCGCCAGTACTGCGATAGAGCCGGCGCGCCGTCACGTTCGGCGGCCCGATCGCAATCCCCGAGAGCGGCACCGTCTGATACGCCGTCCCCGGCACAAGCGCCGTATTCGTCCCGGCTGGCGGGACACCGAGCAGCGTCTCCCCGCTGCCATCGGTATAGTTCCCCCCGAACGATTCCGCCACGTTATACGAGTTCTGGAACACGCCGTTCCTGTAGCGATACACCCGCCGCGTCGTCACGGTCGCATCCGGCGAGATCGACAACCCCGAGAGCTTGATCCCCTGACTCACAGTAGCCGGCTGCCCGCCATAATGAATTGCCGTGATCGGCGCCGACAGCGGCCCCGCCGTCGTCACCCCCTGCGCGTTGACATAGGCATACCGAAACGTCATCACGTCCCCCGGCTGATACGCCGTCGTCATCGCATCTAACACATTGGACAAGAGGAGCGTATTCGTCGGCGCCGGCACGTAGTAGCCGCCGACCGACGTTGTCGCGGATTGCGTGACGCCCGGCGTGGTCGTTTCGCCGGTTGCCGTGACAAACGTCACCGCGTAGAAGTGCGTGCCGACATCGACGGATCCGCCGGCCTGCACGGCGCCCGGCGTCGGCGCGACCGACGGCGGCGCCGTGAGCCCGACCGAGACCGCGGCGATCGGACTCGGGAGCGATTCCCCACTCGCCGTCGTGAACGTGTAGGCGTACTTGTGGATGCCCGATTCGATCCCGGCGCCATCGACCGCCGACACCCCCGGCGCTGCGGACGGCGTCGCGCCCGGTCCCACGAGCCCACCGCCGCCGCCGAGTTGCACACCCGTATACGTCAGCACGCGGGACGCGGCCCCGTCTGGCGTGACCGCGCTAATCGCCTGTCCGCCGACCGCATTAAACATCGTCGCGATCTCGACGGGGATCGTCGTCACCGTGGCATCGACCGTCGCGGCAAGCTGCGTGCTCGCGCCCTTGCCGAACACCCGCGTCCGCACTTGCGACTTGTCGATCGTCCAACGGATCGGCGGCTCATGCAGGAACCGACTCGGCGAGTCGTCAATCGGATCGGGCGCCGGCCCCGGCGGCGTGATGAACAAGTACAACGTCCGGTTCTCGAAGTACCAGTAGCCGCCGATGATCTTCGCGAGCGCCGTCAAGCAGCCTTTCATGCCGCCTTCGCTGCCGTCGAAGTTAATCGAGATCGGCGGAAGATTCGCCTCGACGCCCGCGCTCGAGTAGCCGGGCGCATAGGTGCTAATCAGCCATTGCGCGATCGTCGTCGCGCTCGTGTTCGTCCAGAGGCCGAGCGGGCGCTTGCGGTTCGCCCGCGCCGTATCGTCGATGGCCGTGCAGGGATGCATGACGGTGGTCGGCCGGCCCTTGTAGGTGCGGTCGACGGTTTGCAACTCGCCGCCAAAGAGGAGCGTCGGATCGTTGCTGTCGACCCACACCTCAAGCCGGGCGCCCAGTGTCGGCGCCGCGCCGTAGAACGTAATCTGGCAGGTATTCGGCGTGTCAAATACGACATCGCGAATCGACACGGACTTGTAGATCACGCGCGTGGGACTCGTCGGGGCGGAGATGTCGACGCCGCCGAGAATGAACCAGATCCGCGCTGGCCGTGTCGCCGCTTGATCGGCCGTGAGATAGTTCAGGCGGAAGTTGTTCAGACGCGCCGTGTTCAGAACTGCAGGCTGTAACGGCATTACGTCACCAGCGACCCGCGTTGAATCTGCCGGCTGATTTCTTCAGACACGCGCCGCGCGATCTCGGACTCGGTGTCGACGATGTTGAACGTGTTCGAGACTTGCGTGCCCTTCGTCGCGTAGCCCATCTTCATCGCCCAGGAGAGGAAGTCGGGCGCCGGCCCGCCGCCAATCGCGCCGGCCGCGCTGCCACTGCCGAAGCGCGCCGTATACGCACTCATCGCCGCTTCGACGCCCATCGTGCCGAAGGCCATGCCGCCGAGGTTCACGCCGACACTGCCGGGCGCGTTCTTACTCGGCGCCGCGGCTTCCCGCGCCGCTTCGGTCACACTGCGATACGTCTCCTCGAGTTTTTCCAGCGCGGGCACGGCCGCCGATTCGACCGTCGCGATCGACGCCATGAGCTGTTGGTCAAAGAACATCTGTGATTCGCCCGCTTTGCGGATCTCCGGCGCCAGCGATTTCATCCAACTATCGAGCGAGCCGAGCGCGGGCTCGTTGAGTTGCAGGATCCGGGTCTGTTCCTGAAGGGCTTTGTTGAGCGCCGACACTTGTACTTCCGACAAATTCATCGCCGTCGCGATCGTGGATTGCGCCCCCCCGAGCGCGAGCGCCGCGGTCGCAGCCGCCGCCGTCGCGGGCAGGATCGTCTCGAGCGTGGTCCGCCAGCCGCCGCCGAGTTGATTGAGTTCGGCTTGCGCGTCGCTGACTTTCTTCAGATCCGCGCGTTCCTTCTCGCGGAGTTTCTCGAGGATCGCGCTGCTCTCTTTTGCCCGGTTCGTGTAATGCGTAATCGCTTCGGCGCTAATCCCGAACCGTTCCGCGAGTTGCTTGACGGTCGACGAGCCCTCTTTCAGTTCCCGCGTGATCGTCTCGAGGTCGCCGCTATTGCGGACCTTTGAGATCTGCCGGTCCCAGTCGGCGAGCCGTTGCGCGCCCGTATTCAACGAGGCGGCGTGCTTCGCATTCCACTCCGTATTCACCCGGATCGCTTCGGTCACGGTCGTGACGGCGTAGCCCGCGCGTTGCGTCGCGAGCGCGAGGGCGTCCGTTTGCGCGGTCGCATTCGCCGCCGCCACATCGCCCCACCCGAGGAGCTTCGCCGTCGCATTGCCGATCGCCGTATCGAGCCCGATAAACTCGGCGCCCATTTTGGTGAGTTCAAACGTCGCCACGCCGACGCTCGCCGCGAGCCCGAGCGAGCCAAAGGCGCCCAGCTTCTCAAAGGTCAGCCCCGAGACGTTGCCGAGTTCCCGCAGCGCGCCGATCGGCTTGCTCAGGTTGACGCCCACCGTTGACAAGACGCGATCGGCGGCGCCCAGGCCCTCCGCCATATCGCCAAACGCGTTGCCTGTACTGGCGCCCGCGCCTTCGAGCTCCTTCAGCTTCACGACGGAGCGATCGATTTCCTGCGTGAACTGCGAGAAGTCCGCCGTCATCACGCCCGACAACGCGGCCATTTAGTCGAGTACCTCGAGTTCCGCCTTCTCTGTGCGCGCGTTCAGATCCTCGATGAGCACTTCGTACACCTCCCGCGGCAACGCCCGAATGTCCTCATAGCTCATACCCATCACCTTGCACAACGCGAGGTCCGTCAGGATACGGCGACGAGATCGCTCGTCCTTTTTTTTTCTGCAATCGCGCGTTCATTCGCCGTCGCATGCGCGTCAAGCGCCTGCGTGATCTCGACGAGTGTCGCGACATCGAGACTTCGGAGCACGTCCCGCCGTTCGTCCGTCGACAGCCCGAGGTGATACGCGATCGGCGCATCATTCACGCCCACGAGTGTCCAGCTCACGAGATACGCGACGACGACGGCCAGCGCCTTGCCCGCGCCCATCTCCGTCAGGGAGTCGATATATTCGCCCGCGTTCAGTTCTTTTTTGACGAGGAGAAAATCGCCGTCGGTGAGCGGCAAGCGCACCGTATCCGGCGAGACAACCCGACAGCGTGCCATGTATGCCCCCTACTACTGTACTGGCGGCCCCAGCTTTGCCCGTACGCTCGTTTCCCCAATCGCGATCGTTTCGATCGGCCACGCCCAGAACCCGCCCGGCCGCGGCGCCGTGAACAGGAGCGGCGCCTGCCGGGCTTGAAATTTGTCGACGCGGGCGATCGTCCCGCTGAGAATCCATTTCCCTTCCGACTTCACAATCCGCCAGGTGCGCAGCTCGACCGCTGGGCGATACCCCCAGACGATCGACGCCGCGCCGCCGTGCAGCGCGATCTTCTCGAACACACGCTAGACGCCGCCCGACAGCGGGAACGGCCCGGCGGCCCGCCACGAGCCGGTCACCTTTGGCGCCGCGAGACTGCAATCGATGCTCGCGTCCATGTAGGCGAGGCCCGACCAGAAGAACGTGGTTTCGGTATTGTTCGGGAACAGTTTGAGCATCCCCGGCGTTTCTTGATCCGCCGCCTCGAAGATCTCGATGTTCGATGAGTCCCAGTACCCTGCTAGGGTCCCCTCACGTTTTGCGAGCCCTGGGATGTACACGTGGTTTACGTCAAGAAAACAGGTGACATCTTCGTACTCGATCGAGAAGTCGCCCGTCCAGGCGTTCAACGAAATCAGCGCCACCGGCGTCGTCGCCGCCGGATCCCAGAGGACCTGCCCGTATCGACCTGTCTTAATTGCCATCGCTGCCCCCTTATCCTTCGAGTTTCACATCAAGGCCCGTCGCCTTGATGATCTCGGCGAGCTTGAGATACATCGCGCGCCGATACCGGATCATCGTCGGCACAAAGATCGGCCGCGGGATCCCTTTCTTTGAGAACATCCGTCCGCGCTTGGCCTTCTGCTTCGTTTCGCGCTCGTGCAGTCGGTCCCCGTGCTCGTTCCACCAGGCATGAGGCGCCGTGCTTCGCACTTGCGCCGCTACGGCATGCGGCCCAAATTCCAGGACGCGCACCTTGACGCCCTTTTTCAAGTTCCCCGTCGGCCCCTGCGGATACGCCGCTTCGATCTCTGCCGCGGCCGCATAGGCGGTATCCAGCACGAGCTTCGAGGCTTGCCCTTTTAATTCCGTGGGCAAGTTCGCGAGCGCGATTTTCAATTCTTGAATGCCGAACAGACGGAGCGCGGCCGGCATTAGGGCGCCACCTGCACCGCGCGACATTCCATGTCGACGCCCCGCATCTCAACGTTGTCCACGCTGGTGATCGCGAACATGTGACTGCCCCAAATCATCCGGGTCTGCGTCGTCACGCCAGGATGAAAATCGCCGCGCACGACCCACGAGGCCGAACTCGTCGGCGTGCCCGCCGCGGGCTCGATAAACACGCCGATGTCATCCCCGGTGAGAATCGTCAGGCTGACAAACCACGCAGCCGGCACAAGATCCGTCCACGTCACCGGCTCTGTTGGCGCCGGATTCTGAAACGTCACGAGATGCCGGCGAGCCCCGCGCGCCATTACGCCACCGTCGGATCCCGATAAGCGGCGAGTAGCGCGTAAATCTTCGGCCACGGATCCGGCAGCTCGCCGTCACCGCGGTCCTCGTAGTAGTACGCCGTCAGCAAGTGGATCGCATGCGTCACGGCGGCCGGTGCTGTCGCCGCATCCCACGTGGGATCGACCGCCACATTGAGATACGACAAGATCGCCTCTTGCGCCGTCGCGAGCTTCTGCGCCACGTCGGCGTCGTGGTCGGACCCGGTAATCCGCAAGTGGACTTTGGCCTGGTCGACCGTCCAGAGTGGCTCCAGCGTGACGCGCGAGAACTCGAGCGTCACGCGGGAACCTCTTCCGCGGGCGTGGCAGTCGCCGGCGGCGTAGCGGGCACGGCCGGGGGATCGCGCTCCGCCAAGGTCGACAAGGGCCAGTCCTGCTGTTGCCGGTACGGCGTCTCGCCGCCGGGGACAGGCCCGAGCCCGAACCATTCACTCCGCGCCTCGTTCGGCGAGAGCACGCCCGCGCTCGTCGCCGCCTGCGCCGCTTGGACACGGCTCATTGTGTCCATCCAAATCAGCAGCCCGTCGTCGAACTCGATCGTGAGATACGACGGCAGCTCGAGCCCTTCATCGAGACACGTCGCAATCGAGACAAGGTGCGGCTCGAGGCACTGTGACTTGTATTGCAACTGCGAGGCTTCCGCGTTCGCGTACGGCGGCTGTTTGCTGCTATTGAGAATCGAAATCGGCAGGCCGAGTACCTCGCAGATTTTCTCCTCAGTCCAGCCGAGTTGTTCGATGACTTGCGCATCAACGGCCGAGGTCGAGACGCTCTCGTACTTCATCCCGAGTTCCGCGATCAGAATCTCGCCGCTCTTGAAGTTCGCCGCGTCAGTTTTCAGACGCGCCGCGGAGAGCGGGTCCAGCTTCGTCGGCGCAATGAGGACACCCGAGGGACGCGCGCCTTTCGCAAAGAACGTGGTGCTGTTATCTTGAATCGCTTTCGCTTGCGCAATCGCGCCAGTAATCGCGGACAGCGGCGAGACCCCGCACAACGGGTGATACAGGCAGTTCCAGCGATCGTGAATGATCTCACGCGCCGGAATCACGACGGGCTGTGTCGACGCCGGCATGCCGGCGAGGTCGTTGCTTTGGAGTTCGTAGTAGACGCTGCCATCGGGCGCCGTGAGGACTTTCACGCGCGCGGGGTCGAGCCGGTGGAGCTCGTTGACGACGCCGCGCTCATCGCGCCGTTTGAGCCCGTAGAAGTTCCCGTACAGCAGCTTGTCGATCACCCACGTCTCGATGAACTGCTGTGCCGTCTGATAGTGATTCGGGCGCCGCAAGACGGGCGAGTACGCGGGATTCGTCGTCTCCGACCAGAACCCGAGGCGATCGCGCTCGAGCAGGAGCGGCGGCGCGATCTTGCTAATGTCTTGGCTGATACGCGAGACCGCGCCGAATACGCTGGGATTCCCCAGCGCGGATTCGGTCGTCAGTGGATCGTTGTTTTGCCAGGCGCCCGTGTATGGCTCACGGACGACCGGATACCACGACGATCCACTCCCACCGCCGACCAGCGTCAGCATGGACGCCAGCCGGGATCGCACCGTCGCGAGCACGCTCACGCGCCTAGCCCTTCCCGCTCGCCGCCATCGTCGTGCCGCCCGTGGGCGAGGGCCATGCCGTTGCGGTCAGGTACTTCACGGTATTCGTGCCGACGCGCTTCCAGGTGATGTACCGCTCCGCGCGCAACGCGACGGCGTTCATCTGGAACATGGACACCATAACCGTGGTGTCAATGACCGGCGAAACCGGCGCGCTGTCCATCTGTAGCGAGGCTTCCGTGCTCGCGTCGATCGTCACGCCGCCGTCGTCGGCCATGAGGATGTATTGCGGGGCCAGCGCCACCACGTTTGTCGTCAGCGTGTTCGACGTAATGAACTGCAACCCCTTGTAGGTGCCGCCGTTGATCCCGATGCCGGGGAACTCCGGCGAGCCGTCCAGGTTGGTACGGAACGATAGCGCCAGCGCATTCGCGGGCGAGAGGAGAAACGTCAACCCGTCGACGGGAATATTGTTCGTCGCGAAGTGATTAATCAGCCCGAGGATGTCCGCGAGCGGATTGGTCGTCGCCGCCGCCGTGGGTGCGCCGTTCGTGATCGACGCCGGATTGACACCCGCCACCGCCGCGACCGCCGGGTTGATGAATTGCGCGTCGAGATACGCGGCGATGTCTTTCACGAGGGAATCGCGCACGACCGCCTCTGCGGACGGATTGCTGAACCGCACGAGTTCCTGACTCAGCACCACGATCGCCGCGACTTTATTGAACGGGAGATTCTCCATCGCGAACGCCATGGCGGTGACGGGTTTCGGCTTCAGCTCGCCCACCCACGCCACGACGCCGCCGGCCGTCTGCTGGGGCACGTTGACGTTGAACGGCACTTTGCGCAAGCCGGCGATCTTCCCGATGATCGTGGCCGCACGGAGCAACGGCAGGAAGTCGGCCGTAATCGACGGGTTGACCAGCGGCTTCGCCCACGTCGCGTCGGTCGTCGTGCCCGCGGCGACGGCCGCTTTCAATGCGAGCGCCACATCAGGCGTCGAACTGCCCCACCGACTCTGGGCATAGGTGACCGCGTCGGTGTTCATGTACTTGCAGCCGATACTGGCGAGCACGTACCGCGCGAACTTGATCCCCGGCTCGACAGTCTCGCTCACAGACACGTGCGAGTATGGCGATGTGACGGCCGTCGCCTTCGTCATCTGCACCGCTTCCAGGTCGCGCCAACGGGCCTCGTCGGTCTCGCAGGTCTTGATTTTCAGTTTGATCTCGTCCACGGTCGCGGCCGTTGACTCATCGAGCGTGCTGCCTGCAGGCGCGCTCTCCATCAGATTCTGCATCTGCATCCCGAGGTCCGCCCGTGTTTGCGTGAGTCCTTGAATACGTTCGGCGATCGTCATAACGGGCCTCTCCTTCGCTAACGATTTGACCGTCAGAATGGACGCCGACGCATTCGCCGGAATGGTGACGAGACTCAGCTCGCAGATTTCGCTTTTGGTGATCCGCCGCGTGCCGTTGCGGAGCATCTCGAGGCCGCCATCGAGGATCCGATGGCCAATCGAGACGCCCGTAATCACGCCCGCCTTGATGCTTTGCCACGCCTCGTCGACGCGCGTCTTGAACGGCCCCGGCTCGTCCACTTCGGGGATCGTCGCCTCGAACAGGATGCCCTCAGGCGTGCGGGTCAGCGTGACGCGGCCAATCGGTTGTTTCGGATCGTGATGCCACAGGAGCGGGAGCGAATTGCGGAAGGTGGCCCCGGCCGGATCGAAGCTATCGCCCTGGCGATCGAGTTCGGGCGTGGACGCAATACCGCTGAATCTCCGCGCGCCCGCCGCGACGGACTTGATTGCGAGCAGGGCATACGCGCGGTCCATGTGGCGGGGACAGGTTACACAGGCGGCCGGCCCTTCGCAGATTTCTCTAGGATCTCGCGCACGAGTTTCGAGACCGAGACCTCCCGCGCGTTCGCCGCTTTGATAATCCGATCGTAGGCGGACGCGGACACCCACGCGGACACGACCGCGCCGAGCTTCGGCTCCCGGCGGGGTTTTGGCGCGTCCGTCATCCGACCACCATGAGCGAATAATCGGGCGCCATCAGGTGCTGCTGTCGTTCCATCTGGTCGATCGCCATGACGAGCGCGACGACGCCGTCAATCCGCTCCGTACTCGCCGCTTTCGACGGCTTGATATTCCCCGCGGCGTCCGTCTCCAGCGAGACGTTACTGATACACCAGCGCAACACGGCGTGCCCATTATGGCGGAGCCGCTTCGAGAGAATCGCCGTTTCCAGCGCTTTCGACGGCCCCGACAGGCTCGCGAAGCCCTGCCGGACTTCCACAACGGTCAACCCGTCCTGTTCGCTGAGTTGCGTAATCAGCCCGCGCGCATTCCAGGGGTCGACGCCGAGCACTTTGAAATCAAAGAGCCGCGCCCAGGCGAGCACCGTCTGTCGGACGTACTCGTAATCAACCGAGTTCCCCGGCGTCGCATTCAGCAGCCCGTGCCGCGCCCATTCATCGTAGGGGACGCGATCACGCCGCGCCCGCTCTGGAATGTGATCGGCGGGCACGAAAAATTCTGGAAGCACATCGAAGCCGGTTGCATCCGGAAACACACCGACCAGCGCGGTGAGGTCTTTCGTACTCGACAAGTCGAGCCCGGCATAACACGCCCGGCCGGTGAGACTCTGCCGGTATTCCGCGTGCGTCATGGCACATACCACGATCGCCCGCACACTTGGCAGAACCAGATATTCGGGCCGACACGTTCAATCAACCGATCCTCACCGCAATGCGGACAGCGCATGTCAGGCCACCACCCGGCACCCATCCCACGCGTCGAGCGCGAGCCAGCGGCTCGCTTGCTCCGTCCACTGATTCAAATACAGCCGGCGAAACGTGTTCTCCTGCGCCGGGATCGCTTTCGCCCGCGCCGCGACAATCTGCATCTCCTCAAGACTCCGAAAATCCCCGAGCGCGGGATTGGCTTTTTTCCACACCTTCTGCGAGGTCCAATCGGCGCCCTCCGGCGCCTCGTACAGAATCGGCAGGAACGTCGGATCGATGCTGGGATTCTCCTGGACCTTCTTCGCGTGGCTGTAGAGTTCCCACAAGATGGAATGCCGGTCAAACCCGGCCGTCGAGATCACCAGCAGCAACGGCTGCGCCCGGGCGCCCATGCTCGTTGACAGCACGTCATACAGCCGGCGATCGGGCGCCGCGTGCAGCTCGTCATAGATCACCATCGAGGCGTTAAACCCGTGCTTGCTGTACGCCTCCGCGCTAATCGCCTTATACACACTTGCACTCTGCTGATGCACAATCCGTTTCTGCGAGTCGACGATATAGCACGCTTCACTCAGCACAGGATCGTTGCGCAGCATCTGCGCCGCCACGCCGAAGACCAGGCCGGCCTGGTCCTTATCCGCGGCCGCGCTGTAGACTTCCGCCCCCGTCTCGCCGTCCGCTAAGAGCCCATACAGCGCAATCGCCGCGGCGAGCTCCGACTTCCCGTTCTTGCGCGGGAGCATCAGTAGGCACGTCCGGTACTGCCGCGTCCCGTCCTTCCGCTTCTTGAAAATCTGCTTCAGAATCTTCACCTGCCACGGGCGCAAGTGGAACGTCTCCCGCGCGTGCGGGCCTTTCGTATGCGTCAGGCTGTTGATGAACGCGATCGGGTCTCTCGCGGCCGCTGGTGGCGCCTGAGGGCCATCGTCCTTCGTGGGTGTGTTCCGGTTCCACCCGCCACGCCGATCGCGTCTCGCTGGGAATCGCTCCGGATTCGGAGCCTTTGCACTCTGGGTGTCCATGCGGTCAGGTAGCCAAATGCCCTACGTTACGCCAGGGTGGTTTGGAGCACCTAGGGTTAGCAACGTTTACCCTACCCCCGGAACTTATTGATACCATTACGGTTAATGTTATATCGCGAGTCGGAGTTGTCCTCGCACGTGTGCGGCTTTTTGTATATTGCATTTCCGACACGCACATTGCACGTTGTCCCAAGTATGTCCACCGCCTTGCTGCGGAGTGAAGCAGGTGTCGGAAGAGAACCCGAGCACCCCGGTGACCAGACCGGGGTGCTCGTAGAACCAGAAAGGACCGGTGATGGACACCCACACAGTAACGCACGCCCAACGACGCCACAAGTCCCCCCGCAGGGTCGTCGACATCCACGACTTCCGGTTAATCAAACAGATCGTGCGGTGGCGCCAAAACGTGATCGACAGCGATCTCGTGGTGGACGATCGCCGCGCCGAGGCGGGCGAAACGCATGGGCGTGCCATACGTGTATGGCATTAAGCCGGCGCTGGTCTTCGCTCGTGATGGGTGGCGCTGCCAGTTGTGTGGATGTCACACACCGCAACGCTTACGAGGAAAGAATCAA
>Ga0208454_1000594_pt1 | contig 19840 bp, 17 predicted proteins | sample EasRivMeERMZT100_FD_187530 | JGI IMG/M metagenome (GOLD analysis project Ga0208454, IMG submission 187530) | Soil microbial communities from meander-bound floodplain in the East River, Colorado, USA - East River MetaG ERMZT100 (SPAdes) (version 2) | ecosystem: Environmental > Terrestrial > Soil...
GAAAAAGATACCCTGGCGAAATCGTTTGCCGTGGCCAAAACCCTCCTCCTCGATCTGCAGCCCAAGCTCGCCGCCCTGGCGCAGCTCTATGATAGCGAGGGCGGCGTCAAAACCACCCTGACGCAGGGAGACTTGGACGAGCTGCCCGAACTCTCCGGCTTGACGACCACGCAGGTGGAGCATGGGCTGTACGCGCTCACCACCGTGATTCTTCCAGGCATTGTGAGTGGCTATCCAGCGCTGGCCCAGCTCGCGGCGCGTTTTCTGTAGGAGTCTACCATGAGCGAGGGCATCTTTGTGTGCCTCTGGTACTTTGCGGTCTCAGACGACCCCGCCGTGTATTGGCATCCCCTCGATGCCCTTGGAGGCTACGATGCCGACACGGGGGAACCACTCTGCGAGGGCTGCGTGGATACCGCCAGGGAGGACGACGATGCCTGACACCCCCACCCCTGGACAAGTGTGCTACGAGGCGTATCTGCGCACGTGGCCTATCCCTGGCCTGCGTACCTGGGATGAGGAGCCGCTCGTCCAGCAACGTGCCTGGGAGGCCGCCGCTACCGCCGTGCTGGCGCAGTGCACGCCGCAGAGCCTGCCCTGGACACCATCCAGGGAGGACGCGCCATGACCACGCGCCGGATGTGGTATCTGGTGTCCATAGATGGCATGTACCGCCACACGCACTATACGCCGGCGCAGACCGCCATGGTACGCCGGGGCCTGAGCGCGGGTCTGGGCCGCGATGGCATCGAGGGACAGACGGGTATTCCCTATAGCTCGCTGCGCTATGTCGCGGCCATTGAGCATAAGAGCCGGGTGGTGCACGGGGAGGACACGCCATGAGTGCGCCCTTGCAGGTGTGGCGCTTTGGCGAGGCCCCGGCGCAGCTCCAGGCCCTCTCAGACGCCGGGGGTGACGAGGACATCGTCATTCTGGTCCCCCGGTCGTGGCAGGACCCCGGCGTGCTGGACCAGCTCCCCGAGGCGCTCTATGGGCTCCTGGGGTCCCTGCGGCACGCCTGGGACGAGTGGGGGAGGGTGCACCACTATCCCCAGGCAGACGGTACGCTGGTGGTCATCACCAGTCACAGGTAACCTTAGACCCAAGCATAAATGCTTGGGCTTTTGCCACTGTTCTCCTGACCAGGGAGCATCAGGGGAACGCGACTGAATCAGGACGGGTTACACCGTTCCAGGCCGAAGCCTGGACATCTTTGGCGCCCCTAGTCGCAGTGCTCATCCTGCGGCGTATGTCGAGATACCGTTTAACCGAGTATGCAAGTATGGTGGTATAAAGCCGATGCCTGGGCTTCCCGGAGGAAATTGTGACGACGCAGGATCTCGAACAACAGATTGCTCGGCTGCAGCAGCAGTACACGGCGCACGAAACGGAACTCCTGCGCCTGCGCCCTCGCGTCAAGGCTCTCACACGCACGCTGGCACATCTTGACGGGGCGCTGGCGGCGCTACGCGGGGTACTCCAGGTCGAACAACAGGCGGCGCCGGCACAGGTTCCTGCGACAGTTCCAGGCAACGGACTGGCGCCAGCACAGATTCCTGCATAGGGAGGCGCCATGGCTTTTGCCCTCGAACTCTTACGCGCCTGGACCACTGGGAGCGTTCTGGCCGGTGCGGAGGACATGATCCCGCCGCAAGCGCTGCGCGTTGGGAGAAATATCCGGCTTGATCGTACCCGTGGTCTGCCCGTCTCGCGGCCCGGCATGACGCAACTGACCAGTGCGCCCGTGGAAGGTGCGGCGCGTCCCAACGTCATCATGCATACGAAGCTCTACGGGGACGCGGCGGATTGGGGCTACGTGCAGGTCGAAGGCGGCGATGGCGCCCTCTATCGCGTCAGTAGTACCTGGCAGTCGCCCACGCTCCTGCTGGCGGGGATCGCGATGACGCAACGGCTCTCCGAGACGAATTGGGTGGATGGGTATACGAAGCCGTGGAAATTTTTTGTGGGGAGTGGCCATACCGGGAAAGACGACGGGACGCAGTTTCTGCCCTGGGGCATGACGGGTCCCACGGAAGCGCCGAGCGCGGCGTCGCTCGCCTCGGGAACCGTCACGGGCGGCGGCGACGCCGCGCTCGGCAATATGGAGACCATCTCGGGCGCGGCGCAACCGCCAACGCCGGTGTTTGTCCCGGTCAATGGCGCCGGCGTGTCTCAGGTCTATCACGGGCAGGCCCTCACCGGCACGCACAATGGGCCAGCCGACTCGCAGACGCTGGTCGATACGACGCGCAACTTTCTCGATCTGGGCTGTGCCCCTGGCTGGTTTGTGCAAGGTTGGCACGGCGGCACGTCGTCCGGGCCGAAGTTTGCGGGACGCATTTCTCGCGCCACCGAGCATGAGCTGGAGAGTCTCTCGGGCTACGGCCCCGACCGCTGGCAACCGGGCGACCTCTATCAAGTGCTGGTCAACATGGCGCTGGGCCCGGTGCAGTGGGACGTGCACACGGCGACCGGGGGCAGCGCCACGACGCTGGAAGACAGCGGGACGGATTTTCTTGCCGCTGGCGTGCAGGCCGACATGTACGTGTATAACATGACGACAGGCGGCGGCGGGCGGGTCACCGAGTTGCGCACCACGACCAATGCCAATGATACGCTGGTGGTCAGTAACGGTTTTCGCGCCGAGCCGGATGTGTGTGGCCCGACGCGTCCAGAGGCGCAGGCAGGCGATCAGTACCTGGTCTACAATACCATCGCGTCCCACAACGATGTCATTACCATGCAACTCTATGCCTCGCCGTTTGAGCGCTTGACACGCGCGACGTTTCAGCTCGGGATGTCTGATACGCCCCTGGGCGGGGCGACGGACGCGCTCAGAACGCGCCTGCAAAAAGCCAGCGTGGCGCCGGCGCAACTGCGCAGTCTCTCCGGCGATCTCTACGCACTGGAACTCCCCAAGAGCGCCTTTGACAACCTCACCGCGAGTCCTGAGCCCTGGCAGATTGTTGGCGGCTCTGCCGTCCTGGTGGATGTGGGGAGTACGCCGCCTGGCATGGAGATGTTTATGGGCGGCGTGACCATGCAACGCCACGCTGGGCCCAAGAATCAAGTGGCGGTGCGCTACACCGTGACGTACCTGGCGTCCAGTACCGGCGACGAGACGTCTCCGCCCAAAAATACCGAGCAAGTCGTCTTGTACTCCAATACGCTGACCCTGGAGCGCCAGCTTGTGCGCCTCGACCTCTCCCGCATTACCCGTGCGCCAGTCACGAACGGCATCGACAAAATCGCCATCTACCGCCAGAAAGAAGGCGAGAGCCTGGCCTATCTCGTTACGACGGTGCCGAGTGACCAGGCGGAGTATCTTGACACCGTGGCGGACGAGCAGCTCAACATCGCGCATGTGCTGGAACCTGATAACGATCCGCCGCCGACAGACGGCGTGGTGCTCTTTGGGCCTGGAGCGCAGCAGCGCCTGTTTATGATCAGAGACCGCAACAAGTTGCGGTTCTCGAAGCATTGGGAGTATCACAAAGACCGGGCCTCGCACTGGCCGTTTCAGTTCGAGTTACAGATCGGTGACGGCTCACAAGAAGCGCTGGGCGGCCTGATGACGGACCAGAGCATCTTTGTCTGGAGTGAAGATCAGACCTGGCAAATTATCGGGCAGGGCGAGAACGCCTACGTCCCGCTGCCCGTGCCGCTCTCCCATGGCCTCTTTGCGCGCTGGTGTCTGTGCTCCGGCGATGGACGGATTTTCTTTCTGGCCAAAGACGGCATCTACCAGCAGCAGGGCCTGACGCAACAAAAAATCACCGGCGATCTCGACCCGTTTTTTACGGGCGAAACGGTGCATGGCGTGCCGCCGCTGTCGCGCCAGCCGGGACTGGTGGCGCGCTACAGCCTGGCGTGGTATGCCCATCCCACAGACCCTGAGCTGGTGCTGCTCTATGGGCTCGACGGCGAGACCTTGCCGAGTCGGCGCCTCGTGCTGAAGAAAAACGCCCAGACGCAGCAATATACCGATGCGTTCTTTGATGAGTCGCTGCCGCGTATGATGCGCTCGGTCTATGCCGATCCCCAGGCCCTGACGCTGACGTTTGGCACGGACCATGGCCATATCTGGCAGGGGGAAGTGTCGAGCAGTACTGATGACGTGGGCCAGGCGATTGCCGGGCGGGTACGGCTTCCAGCGCGGGACCAGAACGCGCCACGGGTGGTCAAAACGTACAGCGACATTGTCGTAGAAGCCGACACAGGTGGCGCGCCTGTGACCGTGCAGGCGGCGTTTAACCGCTCGACAGAGGTGCTCACCGTGGGCACGGTGACGACCGCCGGCGACTCGACGTTTCGGGTCTTACCGCTGGCGCAGACGAGCGCACCGGCGCAGCTCCGGCGTCACCACCTGGCGCTGGATCTGAGCTGGAGCAGTACGCATCGCGTGACCTTCACGCAGCTTGGCTGGCACGCGCAGCTCGAAGCCGAAGACCTGACCTTTCTCGATACCGGGCCGCTGGTCTTTGACAGTCAGACGACGCTGCGGCGCATTCACTTCACCTATGATGCGACCTCGACGGTCACCGGGCAGCTCATGGTGGACGGGGTGGCCCAGCCAGGATTTGTGCTGCCCGTGACGGCGGGACGCACGCGCTACGATCAGACGATTAGTCTGCCACCAGCGCTGACGCGCGGCAAACTCTTTCGCCTCACCCTGACGGCGGCGAATGCCGCGCTCACGTATGCGGCCGTGGGAGAGTTTGAGCCTGAGCCGCTCCCGGTGACGGTCTGGGATTCCCGCGATATCCCGTTTGAGACGCGCCAGCTCGTGCGCCAGCTGCTCTTTGACCTGGAAGCGCCAGGCGCGGGCGTGACCGCCAGTTGGTATATCGACGGCGCTATGCAGGAAACCTGGACTGTCGGGCCGACCACCGGACGTCAGCGTCTCAACCGGGTCCTGAGTACGGCGGAGCAGCTCCTCCGCGGGACGGTCTATCGCCTCACCTTGACCAGCACGCAGCCGTTCCAGCTCTGGGGCCTGGAAGGCGTGACAGAGACGCAACCGCTCGCCACGACGTTTTGGGATAGCCGCGAGGTGGCGTTTGAAACCCCGCAGATTTTGCGGCAGGTGTTATTCGATCTGGAGGCGCCGGCTGCAGCGACGGCGACGCTGTTTATTGATGGCGTCTCCAGTGAAACCTGGCAGGTGGGCCCGCTCGCCGGGCGGCAACGGGTCAACCGGGTCACGACGACCGGGGGCGCCCTGGTGCGGGGGACCGTCTACCGCCTGACGCTCAGTAGCGCCCAGGCGCTCACGGTCTGGGGCCTCGAAGGGGTGGTCGAAACGCAGCCGCTCCCGACGACCCTCTGGGACTCGCGTGAAATGACCTACGATACGCCGCAGATTTGCCGCCAGATCCTCCTCGATCTGGACACGCCGGCGACGACCACGGCGACGCTCTATATTGATGGCACCCTGAGTGAAACCTGGGCCCTCGGGCCGACCACCGGACGTCAGCGCCTCAACCGGGTCCTTACCACAGGCGTGGCGCTGGTGCGCGGGCAGGTGTACCGCTTGACGCTGAGTACGACGGTGCCCCTGACCCTCTGGGGGGTCGACAGCGTCATGGAGGCGCAGCCCCTCCCCACGACGTTCTGGGATAGTCGGGAACTCACGTACGACACGCCGCAGATTCTGCGTCAGCTCCTCTTCGACATTGAGGCGCCCAGCGGCTGTACAGCGACGCTGTCGATCGAGGGCACGGTGCGTGAGACGTTTACGGTCGGGCCGACCGTGGGCCGGGCCCGTATCAACTACGTCACCACGAGTGGTGCTGCCCTGGTGCGGGGCATGGTGTATCGCCTGACGCTGCAGAGTGCGACCCTTTTTACCCTCTGGAACCTGAGCGGCGTCATGGAGACGCAACCGCTCGTCACGACGTTTTGGGATAGCCGCGAAGTGACGTTCGAGACGCTGCAACTGATTCGCCAACTGTTCTTTGATCTGGACGCGCCAGCCGTGGTCAGCGTGACGGTCTACGTCGATGGGGTGGTGCCGGCCAACGGGACGTTTACCCTGGGTCCCACGAACGGGCGTGAGCGTCTTGATCACCTGTTCAATCCGCCCCTGCACGGACGCACGTTCCGCGTCACGATAACGAGCGCCCAACCTTTTACGGTCTGGAACTTGAGTATGCAGGCGGAATCAGAACCGCTCGCGACGACGTTTTGGGACACGCGCCAGGTGCCGTTTCTGCTCGTGCACGCGTTCAAGTGGTATGCCCTGGATCTGGATGCCCCAGGCGGAGCAACGATTACGACGGAAATCAACGGCACGGTGCGGGATACGCGGGCGATCCCGGCCACCACGGGCCGGCAGCGGGTGAACGTCTGGTTGCCCGCCGGCATCAAAGGCCGCGCGCTGCGCGCTACGCTCAACGGCGCCAGTGCTCTGCAACTCTGGGGGTTGACTGCCATGGTGAAGCCTCTGGGCACCTCGCAGGCGTATCAGCCGCAGACGCTCCTGGACGCGATTCACAAGCTCGAAGAAAAAAGTTTGACCGCCAATGAGCAGCGGCAGAGCAGCAAGTCGTTTGTGACGAATGAGCAACGCGTCAGTACCAGGCCCATGGTGAGCAACGAACAGCGCATCAGTAGCAAACCGTTTGTGACGAACGAACAGCGCGTCAGCACCAGGCCGCTGGTGACGATTGACCAGCAACGCCTGGAAAGGCCCTTCTTACAGGTGGGTGGCGGTCAGTAGGCGCACGGATGCCATGCCCTCTCTCTCTACGAGAGAGAGGGAAGAAAGACGGTAGAAGCGCAGGATAGCAAAATGGTGTTACGGGAGCAAGAAAAATTTGCAATTATGCTTGACGTGGTGTATAACGGCTGGCAGGTCCAAGAGATAGGGGAGTGTACCACCACTCCCCTCGCGTACTCTAATGCCATCCCTATCGTCAGTAAGGATGCCATGTCAACAAATATAATAGCCGCCATCCGCAGTGAAAAGCAACTCCACGGCAACCTAAAATTTACGGCCATCGAACTCGGACACCGTATGAACCAGTCCGGATACGGGCGTGTGGCCTATCAAATGATGGCCCATGCGACGGGCTACTCACGCCGTACTGCTATCCGTCACATGCACAAATTGGTCGCCATGAAAATCTTTGCCAAGACGGTCTACCGTCTGGCCAATGGCTACGCCATTAATCTCTATAAATGTCTCCTCTCTCCACCGGCTTATTACCGCGCAGCACCAGCAATGACGCATGGTGACAGCGTGTCATCTATTCTTCCTCCCCCCAAGACAGATACCGAAAAAAATCTGTCGCTCAGGGAAGAAATCCGACGTTTGGAGAAGGGGATGCACTTCTTAGAGCCTGGGGGTATCCCGTATGAGGCAAGCAGAGAGAAGCTGCAGCGCCTCCAGGAGATGCTGCAATGAGTGAAACCCGGACCCGGAAACGTCGGCGTCGTCGCTCCTCCCTTCCTCCTGTGGAGATTCGGACACAGGTGACGCTGGAACAGGTGCACACGCTGTGGGAAGCGATCGTGAGCGATCCGTCGCCGTACTATGTCTCGGATTACACGCCGCGCTTCTTCCAGGACCTGGTGGGCCAGCTCGGGCGCAGCGTGGTGCTCTTGGGAGGGTTTATAGGGGGAGAGGTTGCCGGGGGACTGTTCATTACCAGGCAAGAGGGCTACCCTGATACCCATAGACCACTGCATGCGGTCGTTGATATCTTCGTGCTCGAGGCATATCGTGGCAAGGGGGCGTTTGCGCTGGCACGGGCGTGGAAGCAGTATCTCCTCGAGACGATCGGGTTCGAGAATTTTTACTGTACGATTCATCCCGAGCACAAAGCCTCACGCTATCTGGTCTCGCAGATGGGCATGTACTGTGTTGGCCTGGTGCCCCATTTCCTCCCTATCGCTGGGAAGGCTGAGGATATGATATTGTACAGTATGAAGGCACCACGGACGCAGGAGGACTAAGCCATGGCTCAATCCTTTGCTGGCCTGGCACCGCTCACAGGCGCTGCGACCGGCAGTCGCACCTCGACCATGGGGGACGAAGCCGCGGCGCTCCTCGATCTCATCAGCTCGCGGCAGTTCCCCAGCCGTTTGCGCGGCTGGCAGTCGACCCTTGGGGCGCTGACCGAACGCGCCGAAGGCTCCCCGAATGCCCTCGAAGGCCTGCTGTCCCCGCAGCTCCAGGAGATGGCCCGGCAAATTATGCAGAGTAACGCGAAGCTCTCACGGACGTTCGGGCCGTACGGGGGGACCCAGCTCCCGGCGGCGATGGGTGCGGCCAGGGCCGGGCTCGATCTGCCAGGCACCTACGCCAACGCGGCGATTGGCGCTGGCGAGCAGCTCAATAATTTTGTCAGTGGCACGTCCCTCATTGCGCCGTCCGGGCAAAACACCGTGCAAACCTCGCAAGAGCCCGTCGACCTGGCGAACATCGCCAAACAGTGGGCCGGGCTGCTCTCGGCTGGATCGAATTTATACGGGGGGATACGCGGCGCGACGCAACCAATGCCGACCAGTGGGACGCTGCCGACCACGATGGAGGCCTATAATGCTGGAGGCTACGCGAACACGGCGTATGCCCCGTTTGGGACGGCGCCGAGCATGGGGAGTTTTGGCGCGCCTGGTGGCATGACGTTTGGCAACGCCGGATCGTATCCCTACCTGTACACATAGGCGCGAGGATTCTCTGTGGGTGCAAAATCAAAGCCTCCAACCGTAAGCAAAGGCGGACCTGTCTATTCAAGTGAACAGCAGCGCATTCTGGGCTCTGAGCGTAACCTCTTTGAGAACTTTATTCTGCCACAAGAAGAGAAACGCATTGCGGGCCTGGAGAGTCTCATCGGCGGGGATTTTGCCGGAGCTGACGCGATTCTGGCGCCAGCCATGTCTGCAGCCAGGCAGGGGCAGTCGCGCCTGGCCGCGTCGCTCGGGGGACTGCCGCGCACCATCGCGGCGCCGATCGAAGAAGCCGCCGCCTGGCAGGTGCAGGGCATCCCGCGTAGAATGCAGCAGGCGGCGCCGGACCAGCTCGCCAAAATGGTGCAAAGTCTCATGTCGCCGCAGTTCGGGAGCTTGATGCAGCCAGGGTCCTCACAGACGACGTCAGGCGGGGGCTCATCGAGTTTTGAGCGTAATATGGCGATAGGAACGACGGTTGCAACAGTTGCAGCAATCGGCATTGCGATCTGATAGAACTACATAATGACTAGCCATGACTATCGATGTCGCGCCATGAACCGGGATGACGCGCCGCGCCACTAGGGACAATATACATGACGCAAGAGACCCGTGTCACGCATGTTCAAGAGACGCTCACGCTGCTGGAACAGGTTTTTACGCATCATAAAAACGTCGTGCTCTGGGCCAGTGGAGGCAAGGATAGCACGTGCTTATTGCACTTGGCGCGCCATTGGGCGCCACAGGTGCAGGTTCTCAGCGTGATCATGGATAACTCGTGGCCGGGCGTCCAGGACTGCGTGGAGCAGCACTGCGCGGAGTGGGGGTATACGCAGCTCCAGATTCTCTCTCCCCCTATCTCTTTCCCGCAGTACGTGCAGCATTACGGCTGGCCCTCGCAGCTCATTCCTACCAGCATGGATGGGCCGCTGCTGGACCCGTTTTACGATGGTGGTCCGAAGCTGGCGTCCTGGTGGCATTGTTCGACGCTGAGAGTCATTTGGCCCCTGGTGCAGGCGAGCCAGGAGGTGCAGGCAGACGCGGTGCTCACAGCCTCACGCAAGACGGACGCGCCGGCGCACGGTCGCATTGGGCCGATTATCGAAGCACATGACGTGGGGATAGCTGGGTGGACGCGCTACGATCTGCTGCACCCGTGGACGACGGCGCAGGTGTGGGCGTACATCGACCAGCACGGGATTACGCTGCCAGAGGTGTACAAGTGGAAGCGGGGAGCAGAGTTTGAGTGGCCTGATTGTGTAGAATGCGGCTATGAGAGCAAGCACATCGCGTGGCTTAAGCAAGAAAAACCAGAGATTTATGCCAGAGTATGGCCACAAATGAAGCCAGCGCTTGAACGTGCAGCAGCACTGGCACAAGAACAAATGGTTCAGTGGCAAGGATTACTGAGTCATGAATGTTGATGTCGTTGCTTGAGACCCATGTTCCGGCCATTGTGTCCATGGATATAACGACGGATACGGCCTTTTTCCGCATAGAGCCACATCGGTTCTTTGCATCCACAGGCGCATTCAACGAGACGATTTGGCTTGTTGCCTTGACAGTAAATTGAGTTTGGTTTTTTCCCGTTGTGTCCATGAAGATATATGCGTGGTCTTCCCGATCCATCATAACGAAGAAAAATGTTTCCACAACCACACTTACATTGTGCCAGGGAGTTCTCTTCATCAGGTAATTGGCGTTGCGACCATGGAGTACGATGATAAGCCAGATGATGAGCTGGGCTTGGAGCTATACAAAGATTTTCTGGGCTGTTGTTTGCTTTGTCATGATCAAGATGGTGCACCATTTCTCCAGGGATGAGGAAGCGACCAATCATGGCTTCTGCGACAAGAATGTGTTCGTAGACATAGCCGTCGCTGTCTGCCCTTGGATGATGTGGCGCCTTTTTACACACGTAGCCTGCGGAATGGTGCCTAGTCCCTGGTCCTTTGTAATATTTTGATAGCTTTAGGCATCCACATGAGCGCGTATTGCCTTTTTTGAGATTCTTTCCAAGCACGATTGTTTCGTTTCCGCACTCACATTGACAGCGCCAATGTGAAGGATGTCTTCCTGGTTCATATGCAAGGACAGTAAGGCGAGAAAATGTTTGTCCAACAAGGTCCAAAGGAAGTTGCGTATAATGAGTCTTAGTCATGATCCGTGCACCTCTGATGCATGGTGAATGATGAGGTGTACGGCGGTGTTACTAGCACCGTCGTACACCGTAATTATAGTACTATGTAAGGATAATTGCTATCGCTAAATGGGCCAAAGAACATGATCCAGCGCTGTTTGCCGAAGTCTGGCCGCAGTTTTCCCCAGCGCTGAAACGGATGCAAGCGCTCGCGAAACGTGAACTCGAGCAGTGGGAAGGGGTGGAGGAGTAACCGATGGCTGACTGGACAGGTTTAGCTGGCGCGAGTGGCCTTGCTGCAGCCTTAGAAGAAATCCAAGGCCGAAGGATCAAAGAAGCCCAGCTCCAGCGCGAGCTGACATCTGGTCAAGGCGAATGGCTCCCCTCGCAAGGCGGCATGGGCGGGCCGCTCGGCTTTTTTGATGCGCTGTTTGGCTATAACAAACCTGGCCAGATCGGCTTTGGCGGGCAGCGCTACGACTTCAAGCCTTATGACCCTGTCACTGCGGAGCAGGCCAAGGCCTGGGGCATGACGTATCCTGAAACGATCACTACGCCAGAGCGTCTCAACGAACTCCCCACTGGCTTCCAGGGTCCGCCAGAGCTGATTCCTGCGCAGGAGACGACCCGTGACGTCCCTATACCAGGGATCGTCGGCATGCGCCTGGGGCCCAAAGAAAAGATGGCGCTGTTTCAGGAGCAGCTCAAAGAGCGGCGCGAGCTGGCGAAGCTCGATCGTGAGCAAAAGTTCTGGCAGCAACTCAGGGCAGGCCAGAGTTCCGGTACGGGCACTACGTCGGACGGAACCTTTGCGCTGGATGGGACCGGGGCAACCGGGACCGCAGGCCCCAAGGGGACTGCCCAGCCTGCGGCCACGCCGGCAGCGGCACCACCTGTTGCTGTTGGTCCGGTGCCAGGAGTAGAAAAACTCTCGCCGCAGTTCCGGGCCAAGGCACAGCTGATTGCGAACCGGCTCGGGGTCAACCTCGATGACTTCTACCGGGTCATGTCCTTTGAAACGGGCGGGGAGTTTTCGCCAGCGACCAGGAACCGCATGGAGAGTGGCGCGACCGGACTCATTCAGTTTATGCCAGACACCGCCAAGGGCTTAGGGACCACGACAGACGCGCTGGCGAAGATGACGCCAGAACAGCAGCTCGATTACGTTGAGAAATACCTCGCGCCGCACAAAGGGAGGATAGGGAACCTCAAAGACCTGTACATGGCGATCCTCTACCCTGCTGCTGTGGGCAAGTCAGAGGACACCGTCCTCTTTACCCCGGACAAGACGCCCAAAGCCTACCTGCAAAACGCTGGCCTGGATACCGGGAAAAAAGGCTATGTGACGGTTGGGGATGCCGTCGCAGCGGTGCAGCGGACGACGGGCATTGAGCCCACTGCCACCGCGAAAACTCCCTCTGCGCCAGCGCCAGGCGGGACGCCAGCGGGAGCCCCCGCGCAGACGCCAGCGCAACCGAATATCAGCAATCAAGTCGCTGGTCCTGGTGCACCAGGACCAGGCGCGGGGACGTCCACCACGACCACCGGCACGGGCACGGCAGCGTCCACCCCAGCCACGACGCCAACCACGACGCCAACCACGACGCCAACCACGACGCCAGCAGCAGGGACGCCTCCGCCTCTCACGCCACAGGAGCCCTTTGCGCTGTCGGCAGAGGGACGTGCCACGATTGCGCGCAACAACCAGCAGACGCAGGTGATCAACGCGAAGCTGCAGAAGTTGCGGGCGGATCAGGAGGTGGTCCTCAGTTCGCGACTGGCAGGCACGCCACGGGGCACGGTGGAGCTGGATCGTATCAAGACGCAGATCACCGAACTGGAGAAAGATAAAAATAAGCTCCTCGAAGCTAGCACGACGCTGCACGAGAAAGAGTTGGATGCTTACCGTAAGGCAGGGGCGAAGACGGGCGAGCTGGGCGAGAAGGAAGGGCTGCAGATCCGCGCCGACGAACGGAAGCCCACGGTCGCGGCGGCGACGGAAGCGGCAAAGCAAAACGTGGAGTTTTCCGAAGACTACCGCCAGATTGCCCGCGAGTTGTTCGCGGCGGGGGACCTCGAGGAACATGACCCAACCAAACTCTCCGCTGCCGACCAGGCCAGGCTCAGTGAGGAAAAGCGGCTGCGCGATACGGAGAGTGAGCGCGTCAAAAACTTCTCCCCGAATGCGCGTGAAGCCTATTACCGCATCCGGCAGGCAGAAAACATCCGGCCAGGTCGGGCAAACAACGACGTGTTTGACCGCGCCCTGCAACTTGGACGCGAGCAGGACGCGCGGGAAACCCAGGCCAAGGCGGCGTTTGAGGCAGCGGCCAAGAGCAATGAAAAGCTGGGCGACAATGCGAAGCAGATGTACCGCCTCGATACGGTAGAACCGCCCTCTGGCGAAATGACCCGCGCGGAGGCAGAGGCCGCGGGCTATCGCTACCTCGATCCCAAGCAGGTGAGTACCCTGCGCAGTGCCCGGCGTTCCATGATGGAGATTCACCGCCAGAACGTCATGCTGTTTGGCGGCAAAGATGATGAGGCAGGGACCCTCACTGGTACACCCTTTGGCGACTTTATTGGTATCTACCCGGCACTCGAAAAGGCCAGAGGCAAAGACGTGAGCGGGATTCCTGAGCGCTTCAAGGCGACCATAGATCTCCGCATGCAGTATCTCACGGGCAAGAACATCGGGGAGTGGGCTGAGGCCTACACGCGGCGCAAGGAAGCCACGCTGGCGATGATTGGGCGCCAGATCGGCGGCGACACCGGACACTTTACCGATGCCGACGCCAGACGTGCGGATGGCAACTATGCCCGGTTGTTCAGTCGACGGTTTGGTATCGGGCCGTTTGACCCGACGCCGATAGATGGCAAGACGCAGGCCCAGAAGCAGATGCGCCTCCTGGTGTCCGGGATCAATGATACGGTGCGGGCCTCGATCGGTCTCGACACCAAAGACCCGCTGCCGTGGGACGAGACCGCCAGGTTCCGCGAGCACTGGAGGCCTCGCGCCCTCCCCAAAGCCGCCAGCGCCACCCCGCAGCCGGCACGCGGCACGATCGCGACGCAGCCTGCAGGCGCCGGCGCGACCGCGCCAGCGCCGGGACCGGCAGCACCCACCCCAACGGCGCAGGAACAGGCGCCAGCACCGCCAGCGCCAGGGCAGGCACCGAAAAAGCTCGATGGGCCGACCGCGCAACGCCTCCTTGATCAGGCCGTCGAGGAGCTGTTTCCTGGGCGCACAGACCTGAGCGAAGCGGACGTGGCGCAGGCGAGAGCCCGGGCACGGGTCCTCTGGCAACAACAGGGAGGTTGACATACTCCCAAGCGCAAGCGCCTGGGATTCTGGCTTCAAACGGTGGTTTCCCCGAATGGGGTCTTACGGTCCACCTCAGCACACTGGTTCGATGCCCCGACCAGGGGTGTCTGACCCGAAGGAGAGACACCGCGTTGAGCAACGTTCTCTCAGCAACGTTTCACATTTTACGTGGCAGACTTCCTGCCACAACGCCCTATGCGAAGTTCAAAGAGCCGCACAGAACCACGGATGAGGTATCACCCTTCTTTCCGTTGCGGTTCTGCCGTGTTGATATAAGTATACTTAGGAATATGTAACCTATGCTACACAATAACGATGGCCTGAAAGAACGGTGCCTGAAGGCTAAGGAGAGTGGCTTATATCCCAAGCGTCAACGCCTGGGGTCTACGCCACCGAGGTTCTAGCGGCGATGGCAGAAGATGTGTTTGATAAGCTCCGTCCTCGCGTCATGATGTCCCCCGCTGCGGCACCAGCGGCGCAGGAATCCCCGCTAGCGGAGAACGATCCGTTTGCCGGGTTGCAGCCGCAAGGCATGCCGGCGCCGCCGTTCCCCGTCACCCAAGGGGACATGCAAGGGCCACCGCCTCCCCCGCCGCCAGAGTCGGGGTTCTGGTCGACGCTCGGGCATGGCGCCTATGGTGCCGCCAAGGGCGCGATTGGTGGTGTCCTGGGGTTTCCAGGGAACATGCTCCAGGGTATGCCCTGGAGGTCGTATGACCGGGAAAAAGGCCGATACGTGACCAGCTATGTCAACCCGTTGCCGCGTAGTGAGACGGTGAAAGAAGGGGTGGATTGGGCGGCAAAGCAGACCGGGCTCTATACCCCGCCTGTGCCTGGGACCCCGGAAGAGACGGCAGAGCGCCTGTCGACGACGTTTGGCGAGGTGGTCGGGCCCAGCAAAGTGATTCCTGGGATGTCCGTGGGCAAGCTGCAAGATATCTGGGTCGGCATGCAAGCGCTGGTGGGGGAGGAAGCCGCGCGGGAGCTGGCTGGCGGCACGACCCCAGAAGAACTGGAGCGCACCGGGAAGATTGGCGCTGGCGTGGCGCCCATGCTCTGGGCGCTCGGGTACGGCCTCCTGAGCAAAGGCTTACAGCGTTCCGGGCGCCTGAACCTCCCGAAGCAGGTGGACCTCCCCGCTGCAGAGACGAAACTCAAGCAGGCGACCACGGGCCTGGAAGAGACGACCGAGGAGTACGCGGCGCGTCTGGCCGCGATGCAGGAACGCAACCGTCTGCAGCAAGCGGGGGAAGCAGGGCGCATGATCCCCCTCAGCGCTGCGCAGGAAACCGAACAGGCGCGCCTGGCAGCGGCACAGGCACAGGCCGGCCAGGCCACCGCCCAGACGGAACAGAAGATGGCGCTCGCCACGCAGATGTCGGATGAGCAGGCCAGGTTGGCGCAGGCAGAGGTGCAGACGCCGGCGCAGCTCGAAGCCGCCGCGGTCGCGCCGCTCAAACCAGCGGTCGAGGCGCTCAACCCCGCGCCCGGCGTGCGCGAGCCGGGCGCGCAGATCCAGCAATCCCTCGTCGAGCAGGCGGATACGGCCGCGCGTGCCCGCGCTGTAGAGCAGACCCAGCGGACAGAAAAGATGGTGTCCGATATCGGACCCAAGCTCGAAGACGCCGCGTTTATCGATTTGAGCAAAAAAGACCTGCGTCCCAAGTTTCTGCAGCAGCGCAAGGTGGTCGGGGACACGTTCGACCAGATAGAAAACCAGCTGGGTACGCAGCGCGTCTTCGACCTCACGTCCACGCGCAAAGGGCTCCGCCGGCTGGAACGCGAGGCGCGCGCCAGTGGGCAGGACGTGAATCCGCAGTATGCGAAGTGGGCTGAACTCGGTCTCTCGAAGGAGCAACTGGCGCGGCTCGAAGGCACCAGTGGCCTTGACCGGATGCAAAAAGCCCTGGGGATGGTGCCAGAGGAAAAGCTCCCGTTCGCTGCAGCGCGTGATCTTGAAAACAGCCTCAACGCCGCTGGCAGTGGGGCGCCGGTGGGCACGCTGGCACAGGCGCCACCGCGCTTTCTGGCGCGGGCCATTGGCGAGGACATGACCAATTTTTTCAATTCCGATGCGGGCACCGGCATGGGGCCGGCCATGTCGCTTGCCAAGCAGCAGTACAAAGAGTTTTTGACGACGTGGAACAACGGGATCATGCGCCACCTGGTGGACCCGCGCGCTGGCTACCAGGCCGATAACTTTCTCAACTTCCTCTCGAACACCCAGCGCTCCCAGATCCCACAGCTGCGTGCCGTGATGCAGCAAGCCGCGCCGGAAACACAGGCGGCGATCAGCGCCCACGTCGCTGCAGACCTGGTGCGCAAGGCGACCGATACGGTCACCGACGCGATTAACCCGAAAGCCCTCAAGGCCCAGGTGCAGCGCTTGCAAAAGAGTGGCGTGTTCCAGGAAATCTTTGACGAGACGCAGCAAAAGCAGTTCCTCGATGCCGTGCAGGACATGACCGCCAAGGACCCCAGCATTCTGCCGCAGTTCAGGAAAGCGATCGAAGGCAAGGCGCCGGAAGACGTGGTGAAGTTTGTCGTCGAGCCGGGGAAAATCACCCGCACCGAGAACTATCTGACCATCGCGCCGAAGGAGGATGTGGCGCTGCTCCGGCAGGGTTGGGCCCGGCAATTTCTCCAGGACTATGAGAGTGGTGGCGCGCCAGCTGTGCAGAAGCAGCTCACGCAGCTGCTGCGCCAGGACGACGGCGTGTCGCAGCTCGCCCTCCTCTTCCCGGAGCATGAGTTTCCCGGCGTGGTCGACAAGTTTAAGGCGGCGGCGCAGGAGTTGCGGACGGCGCCAGCGCGGGCGCACGCCACCAGTGAACGGGCCTCTCGCCTCAAAGAAGGCGCCGGCGAAACGAAGAAGATCGCCGGTGAGACGGTCGAGATAACCAGAGAAGCCGGCGAGCGCACGGTTGCCGCTGCACAGGCGCGGCTCGATGCCGCAACGCAGCGCGTGACGGAAGCACAGCAGCGCCTGAGAGTGATGCGTGAATCGGGCACCGCGCAGGAAACGCGCCAAAAAGCGGCGGAGGCGCTGGCCGTCAAGCGCGCCACGGATGAGAAAAAAGCCGCGCAGCGCGCCGTAGACGAGGTAGAGGAGACGATCAAGACGCGGTATTCGGAAGGCGTGATCCGGCGCGGGCTGTCGCATGTGGTTGGTCCGAGCGTCGGCGCCGGGACCTTTGCCTTCCTCTACGGCATGACGCATAGCACGCCCCTGGCGCCCTATATGCTGGCCGCGGGCACGCTCGGGATCGGCCTCGAAGCGTCACGCTGGGCTATGCCGGCTTTTGCCCGCACGCAGGTAGGCCAGCGTCTCATGCGCGACGGCTTGAGGCAACGCTACGGGGAAGGCGCGGCGCGCTGGGTCAACCAGGTGTTCGTGCAGACCCCGGAGCCACAACAAGGAGACCATGCAGATGCCACTCCCCCCTGACCTCCCCCAGCGTGAAGCCCTGGTGCCGCTGGCACCGACGCCGCAGGAGCCGTTTCCTGAGACGATTCCTGCCGAGACCTTTCGGGGGTTGTCGCGCCAGGAGTGCCAGTTTGTGCTGCGCTACCTGGAACACGGCAACGCCGCCCGCGCCTTTCGGGACGCCGACATCACGGACGGCGAGCCCTATACGCTGCTGCGTCGGCCGCGCATCAAAGCGGCGCTGGCACGGGCGCAGGCGTTCTTTGCCTATCATATTGGTCTGCATGCCTGGCAGGTCCTCGGCGCGCTGCAGAACCAGGCGTTCCTTGATCCGGTGGAAATGTATGAGCAGGACGGGGAGAGCTGGGAAACCAAGCCGATGGGACAATGGCCGCTGCACCTGCGCCAGTGCATTCAACGCGTGATGATCACGGAGTGGGAGAGTGACGGGAAGATCAAGCGCAAGATTGATGTCGAATTTACCGACCGCCAGCACGCGCTCTTTTTGCTGGGCAAGCATCTGAAACTGTACGAGAAGTCCAACCGGCAAATGGCGCCGTTTACGTTAGTGCTCAACACCAATGCCCCTGAAGCGTCAGAGATGCGCAAAGTTGGGGAGGTGATTGAAGGCATTGGCCTACACATCAACCTCCCCGACCCCTCTTAGGGATGACCCTGTGCGACGAGGTGTGCTTCTACCACGTGTGGCAGGGGCAGGTTTGCGGCCTTGGCGACATCCGTGACGAGTCTTTCGAGCCGCTGGTGACGCCGGAGCCATCCGCGCAGCTCTTGCAACGCGGTATACATCAGCTCCTCCCGTAAGGCGTCAGACGCCATGACGGTCGCAATGGGCCGGTAGCCGCCGCCTGGCTGACTGCGGTCCATCAGCAGCGACACATAGCCCATAGTCGGCTGCGTATGCAGCTCGCCGGGGTTTATCACATACACCGAACGCAGCAGCACGCGTGCCTGCACCAGGCGGTACTGCTCTGCGGCGACGGCGTTATCCCACGTAAAGTACCTGTGCAGTGGGGAGTCCAGGGGCTCCGCTGCCCGCACCACGTCGAGAGGCTTGAGCAGCTCATTAGGGGCTTGCGCCATCAAGCCTTCCAGGCATTGCCGGGCTTCCGGGGTCATCAGAGATCTCCTGTCAGGACTTCAAAGAAGCCGTTACCCGTCCCCGCCGAGTTGGGGGAGTCGGCCCGCCCTTCCCCAATGCCCACCTGGGCGCCGGTGCGTACCAGCAGGTTAAAGACGTCCTGGACGCTGAACTGCTCCAGGTCAAAGCGCACGCGCAGGACCACGCGCCACTGATCCCAGCAGGCGCGCACACGCAGGTCAGCGACGCCGTTGGCGTTGCGCACGTGGTCAATCACCATGCGCGGCTCGCCGTAGAGCCGCACCAGGGGGGTGCGATCGAGGGCGTCGTAGCCATCGGCTTCGATGAAGATGCTGAGCTTGGCCAGCGTCATCTTAAACCCGATGGTGCGACAGGCGCTGATCATGCCATTGCGAAAGGCCCCGGCGTTGATGCCGTAGCCGCCATCGTCGAAGCGGTACATGGAGGCCTCGTAATCCTCCTCGAACTTGCGGGCTTCCCGGACCCGTTTGGAGCGTGCCTGGGAGCCAGCGGCCTGGGTTTCGGCCATCTTGTTCTGGGCTTTCTGGCTAAAGCGCAGCTGCTTCAGTGGTGCCGTGCCCTGCAACTCGAACACCATAATCTGCTGGCGTAAGGGACGGATGGCCACCGCCTCACGTGTGATCGTCTGTCCATTGCTGAGCACGAGGTCTTCGAGCACGGGCGCTGCTTTTTTCGATGCGACTGCTGCTCTTGGCATTGCACATACCTTTCTCGTTGTGTGTCTCTGGGGGGATGCCAGCACCATGAGGAGACACGCCTCGTGTGCTGGAACGTGTTTGTGGACCACTACCCATGCCATGCCGTGTGTTGTGGGTAGCCGTGCCTGGTCACGACGAGGCTCGACGAGCCGCGCCTCGCGCTGACCCGCCTCGCCTGCCTATCCTTGCCTTGCCTTGTGGCGACCGTCCCCGCCGTGGCTCGCGCCGCCTGCCGAGACTTGCGTAGCCTAGCGTCCAGGTGCCGTAGACCCCAGGCGTTTACGCTTGGGATATAAGGCACTATCCTTGGCCTTCAGGCACTGTTCTTTCAGGCCAGCATTATTGTGTAGCATAGGTTACATATTCCTAAGTATACTTTGATTATTACGACCACACGTCAACGTAAAGCAGGGTCAAACCTCATGCGTTGTGTGGT
>Ga0208454_1000595_pt1 | contig 19839 bp, 17 predicted proteins | sample EasRivMeERMZT100_FD_187530 | JGI IMG/M metagenome (GOLD analysis project Ga0208454, IMG submission 187530) | Soil microbial communities from meander-bound floodplain in the East River, Colorado, USA - East River MetaG ERMZT100 (SPAdes) (version 2) | ecosystem: Environmental > Terrestrial > Soil...
CCCCACCCCGCCTCGCGGCGACGCAGTTACCTTCGGCTACGGAGCTGTGGCATACTCCGACACGGACTTTCACCGTGCTGATGTGGCGCCCTCACGGGCGCACGATTCCCGTTTTCACGGGAATGACGATCCGACCATCTGTGACTTTTTCGATGAACATCCGTTATAGGACACTGATTCGGATTTGACGTTTTGGATTTTCCGAGTTTAAGATTTATTTGATTTCGAGTTTGTTTCGGTCCGCGGGGCCTCTTTCGATATTCGGATTTCGGATTTTCTGTTTTTTATGCGTCTAGAACTTGGCTTCATTCACATCAAGGATGTCCGCTTCGCGGCGAATACGGTAATCGACGACGGCGTCCTATCGATTAATCGTCGGGAACTCGCCGCTCTGCTCGAACAAGAACCGCTCTTCGACCGCGTGGAAATTGAAATCGCTCATCCCGGTGAGTCCTGCCGCATCCTGCGCGTGCTCGACGTGCTCGAACCGCGCTATCGGCTGAACGGTTTGAATTTTTCCGGCGCTCTCGATGGCAACGGTTTGGTCGGCGACGGTCACACGCGCGCGCTCAAGGACGTCGCCATCGTGGAAACTGATCAGCTCGCACCGCGTTCGCGCAGCTTGATCGACATGAGCGGGCCGGCGGCGGAATACTCGCCGATCGCCAACACCCACAACGTCGTCCTGCTGCCGTATCCGAAGAAGAATGCCGACAAAAATGAATATCGCCTCGCCGTGAAGAAAGCCGGTCTCAAAACCGCAACCTACCTTGCCGCGGCGGCAAAAGACCTTGCGCCGGATGAGACTCAGGTATTCGAATTGGCGCCGGTCGCGCTCAACCAAGGGCCGAAGAATCTGCCGCGCATCGCTTACATCTTTCCGATGCACTCGCATCAACATCCGACGCAGCAGAACGAACCGGTCTTCTACGGCAGCAATATTCAGGGCTTCATGCCAACCATCGTCCATCCCAATGAAATCCTCGACGGTGCGCTGATGTTTTCCTATTCGGCGTTCACCTGGTTTGCGCAGAACCATCCGGTGATCCTAGAACTCTACCGTCGCCACGGCAAAGATCTCTGGTTCGCCGGCGTCGTTCTCACGGTCGCGCCGGTGACGGTGGGCGAAAAAGAGCGCAATGCGTTTCTCGCTGCACGTTTGGCGAAAGAAGTTTTAGCCGCTGACGGCATCATCGCCACGAAAATCGGCGGCGGCGCCGTCGATACCGACTTGATGATGATCTACACACGAGCCGAGGAAATGGGTATGAAAGCCACGCTGATCATCATGGAGCGTTATCCCGACACCGGCATCACCTTCGTGCCGGAAAACGTCAACGCGCTGGTCACGCCCGGCCTCACCCGCGACGCGATCACGCTGCCAGCGGTCGAGCGCGTCATCGGCGGCGATACGCTGCACCTGGATAACACGAATCCCGACAACACCAATCCAGATTTGCCGCCCTTGCCGGCAAATCAAGAAATTACGCTTTGGATCGGCGACCTCGTCGGCGCCATCAGCCAAGTCGGCGCCTCGCGACTGACGACGTACATGAGCTAGCAAGAAGCTCGAAGGATTCACCGCGGAGACGCAGAGGACGCAGAGGAAAAAGTTTTCTGATTACGACATTTTTCCGAACTCTGGGAACTCTGTGTCTCTGTGGTGAAAATTCTTTCCGACAATTCGGCGAACGACATCGCCTAGGAGATAACGGCATGAATACAAAAATCCGCGTCGTCCAGTATTTAAATCAGTTCTTCGCCCAGATTGGCGGCGAGGACAAAGGCGATGTCGGTCCTGGCATCAAAGACGGACCGGTCGGACCTGGTCGCGCGCTGCAACAAGCGCTCGGCGACAATGGCGAAATCGTCGCGACGATTTTCTGCGGCGACAACTATTTTGCCGAGCACCAAGAAGAAGTCGTCGATGAATTAGTGCAACGGGTGGCGGAATTCAATGCCGACCTGATAATCGCCGGCCCAGCTTTCGAAAGCGGCCGCTACGGCGTCGCCTGCGGCGCCATATGCCAGGCGGCGCAGCAGAAGCTCGGCATCGCCGCCGTCGCCGGCATGGACGAAGACAACGTTGGCGCCGGCTTGTACCGAAAGAGTATTTACATCATTAATTCCGGCGAGACGATTGCGCGCATGGTGCCGACGCTTGAGCGCATGGCCGCGCTCGGATTGAAACTGGCGCGCCGTGAAGCGATTGGCAAGCCCGCGGACGAAGGCTACTTGGCGCGCGGCATTAAGCGCAATGAGTTTATCGCCAAGCCGCCAGCCGAGCGCGCCGTCGACATGTTGCTTGCCAAGCTGCGCGGCGACGAGTTTCACTCGGAAATCGCGCCGCCAAAATTCGCCGGCAGCAAACCAGCCGCGCCGCTAAGCGATTTGAAAACGGCCGTGATCGCTCTGGTCACCGATGGTGGTTTGGTGATCGAAGGCAACCCTGACAAGATCGAACCGGGCCGGCCGACGCGCTTCACCACTATTCCGATCAACGGCGTGAATTCTCTCGCCGCCGACAAATATGACGCCGTCCACTCCGGCTATGACACCGCCTTCGCCAATCAAGATCCCAATCGCTTGGTGCCGCTCGATACCATGCGCGAGCTGGAGCATGAGGGAAAATTTGCCAAGCTGCACGAGTTCGTCCACTCCACCGGCGGCGCCCACGCCGCGGTGGAAAACGCCACACAAATTGGCAGGCAGATCGCCGATCAATTGAAAGCCGCCGGCGTCACCGGCGTCATCCTGACGTCAACGTGAGGCTCCAGCACTCGCTGCGGCGCAGCGATCAGCAAAGAAATAGAAAAACTGCAAATCCCCGTGACGCAAATCTGCACGATGATTCCCGTCGCCAAAGAAGTCGGCTCACTCCGCGCCATCGCCTCCGGCGGCATCGTCAGTCCGACGGGGAACCCGGAACTTTCACCCGAAAAAGAGAAGGCGTTTCGGCGCGAACTGGTTCTGCGCGCACTTAAAACTTTGCAACAAGAAGTTTGACCCGCATGGTAAGGAGTAAAGGGTGAGGAGTCAGGCGAAAGAATTTTGGATTTTCGATTACGGGAGAAGGCGCATGAAAGCAATTTCTTCGAAGCGAGTTTCCGACTGTTGTTGCGGCAATCGAAAATCGGCAAGCGGCTCTGCGGACCAAAAGCAGCCCCGCAGACCAAGATGGCTAGGGCTTCTCGCCACCGTCGTCACATTCGCGCTCGGCGTAACGGTTGCCGCGGCGCAGCAGCCGACGCAGATCCCCCGGATTGCAACTTTATCAGTTAATCCTGTTTCTCTCACCGAAGAGCGTCTCGAGACTTTGCGTCATGGCCTGCGCGAGCATGGTTACGTGGAGGGCAAGAACATTGCCATTGACTCGCGAGCTGTCGAGGGAAAGCTCGATCGCCTCCCTGCGATCGCGGTCGAACTGGTGCGCCTCAAGGTAAACGTCCTGGTCTCGCTTGGTCCGGCACCGACCCGTGCCCTCAAAGCTGCGACGACCACGATCCCCATCGTCATGACGAACGATCCCGATCCCGTTGCAGACGGGATCGTTGCCAGTCTGGCGCACCCGGGCGGAAACATCACCGGGCTATCGACGCTCGCCCCGGAGTTAAGCGGCAAACGGTTAGAGCTTCTGAAAGAGGTCGTCCCCAAGCTCTCCCGCGTCGCCGTCCTCGGAACTTCAACTATTCCGGGCTACGGTCAGGTGTCAAAAGAAGTCGAACTCGCCGCCAAGGCGCTCAAGTTGGAGCTTGAACACCTCGACATTTTGCAGTCCAAAGATGTTGAGACGGCATTCCGGACCGCAACCAAAGTCCGGGCGGACGCAGTTCTCACGCTGAACAGTGGCATTATATCTTCTGTGCGCCACCGAATTGCCGAACTCGCGGCAAAAAACCGGCTTCCGGTGATGTACCACAGCGAGGGATTTGTAGAAGCCGGCGGGTTGATGTTTTATGGTGTGAACCGCCTCGACTTGGACCGGCGCGCCGCTGCCTATATCGACAAAATCTTGAAAGGCCGCAAGCCCGCTGATCTTCCCGTGGAGCAACCTGTGAAATTCGAGTTCATCGTCAATCTAAAAGCAGCAAAGCAGATCGGCCTGACGGTTCCGCCGAACGTGCTGGTGCGGGCGGACAAAGTCATTCGATAGTTGTGGAGAATCGGCGTGAAGAAAGCTATGGCTAAAGCGCCCGGCGCCCAATCTTTAAGAGAGCAAGATTACAGTTGCGCCAAGAAAAACACCGCCGTATAGTCGGACACGATCGGCTGGCTAATGTTCCCATGGAACTCAAACGGCGTCACGTCCCGAACAGATGAGGTGCTTACATGTATGACTTAATTCTCAAAGGCGGAAGAATTTACGACGGCTCGGGTTTGCCGTCGTTCCTTGGCGATGTCGCGATCAGCGATGGGCGCATCCAAGAAATTGGCAGAATCAAGCAAACCGCCGATCACGTGCTCGATGTCGGTGGCCTCGCGGTCGCGCCGGGGATCGTCGACTTTCACACTCACTTCGACGCGCAATTCATGTGGGACGGGCTCGGTTCGTCGTCGCACGAACACGGCGTCACCACGGTTGTCACCGGCAACTGCGGCCTCACGCTCGCGCCGTGCAAACCGGAAGGGCGCGATGCGCTGATCGGCACCTTCGTGCGTGTCGAAGCGATGCCGCGCGAAACCCTGCAAGCAGGCATTCCGTGGAACTGGACGACACACGCTGAATATCTTCGGGCGCTAGAAAATAAACCGCTCGGCTTGAACGTCGCCACGCTCATCGGTCATTGCGCCGTGCGCCAGTTCGCCATGGGCGAAGCGGCTGTCGAGCGCGAAGCCAATGATGCTGAAATCGCCGAGATGGAGGAACTCGTCCGGCAAGGCATGGCGGCGGGCGCCTTCGGTTTCTCGACCAATTCCAATCAGACCCACTTCCGCGAAGACGGCAAACCGGTAGCGAGCCGTTTCTCGAGCTTGAAAGAAATTGCCAGGCTCTGCCGCGTCGTCGGTGAAAGCCAGCGCGGCCTGGTGCAGTTCACGCACGGTGCCTTCGCCACGCCCGAACATGTCGCGCTGATCGGCCAGTGGTACGACACGATTCTACAAGAAACTCGCCGGCCGCTGATCGGCGAGAGCGTGCGCCATCGCTGGGGCGAGCCCGATCTATGGCGCAAGCAATTGCAGGACGTCGAAGAGCGCGGCCGCCAGGGCTACGCCGCCTACGCGATGACCAGCACGCGCCGCTCCATGCGCCGTTGGACGCTCAAAGACGGCAGCCGGCTCAATGTCATGCCGGCTTGGAAAAAAATTCTATCTTTGCCCAACGACGAACGGATCGCGCAGCTGCGCCAACCGGCAGTGCGCCGGGAGCTCGACCGCGAGACGACGGTCGGCGCGCCGATCGATTTCTCACGTCGTTGGGATTTAATCAGCGTCAAGAAAGTGGCGCGCGCCGAGCATAATAAACTTGAAGGCAAGAGCATCGCCGAGCTCGCCAACGAACAACACAAGAGTCCGATTGACGCCATGCTCGATCTCGCGCTGGCGGAAAATTTGGAAACGACTTTCGAAGATTCGACGACTCAAGGCGATGAGCAAGCGGTGAAGGAAATTTTCTCGAATCCCAATGTCCTGCTCGGTCAATCCGACGCCGGCGCCCATGTGGCGAACGCCAATCCCGGCTTCGGCTTCGCGACGCTGTTGCTCGCTTACTGGGTGCGCGAGAGAAAGCTCATGACGCTCGAGGACGCGATCAAGAAACTGACTTTCCTGCCAGCGTCGATCTTCGGTATCCACGACCGCGGCTTGCTACGCCGCGGTATGGCCGCCGACATGTTCGTGTTCGATCCCGACACTATCGATCAAGCTAAACCGGAACAGCTCAACGATCTTCCCGAAGGCGCGCCGCGCTACATCCAACATGCCAAAGGAATCCACTACACCATCGTCAACGGCTCAGTGCTGATGAAAAACGGCAAGCATACAGGCATGTATCCGGGGAAGGTGCTGCGGAGTTCGTAAAGCCCGCGGGCTGTGTATTGGCGAGAGTTCGTCGGTAAATTAGTACCGCGAAAATAGAGAATTCTTCACCACGAAGGATCTAGGGCGACAGAGCCGGAACCAAAGCGGATTCGGAACCGGAAAATTAACCGCAAAAGGCGCAAAGAACGCAAAAAAGGAATTCGGAATATTTCGCGCAAGACACCAAGTCAGGAATACGATTTTTTCTTTGCGTTCTTTGCGGTTAACACTCCGAATCCGAATTTTATTTCTATGTAACCTTTGTGCGCTCTGTGGTCAACTTCTTCGTCCGACTTCGTGCCCTTCATGGTGAATCGTGAACCGCCTCGAATTCGGAAAATTTCAATTTACAACCCGAAGATCTCCCGAAACTCTTTAATCGTCGCATTGAACTGCGGTCCGGTCTGCGCCGGTTCGACCTGCAATTTCAGCTTCGACTGCTCCATGCGCGGCGAGAAAGGCTCCACGTCAGGCCGTGCTGGAATTCGGCGTAGCGCCCTGAGCCGCTGTTGCGCCGGCCGCGACACGAGAAAATCGTAGAACAGCTTCGCCGCGTTCGGATGCTGCGGTTTGGTGCTCAAGCCCGCGGCATTCACAGTCACGACGATCGGATTGACGGTACTCACCCATTCAATCGGCGCGCCTCGTTGTTTCATCTCTTCGACGCGATGCGCATAGATAACCCCGAGCGGGAACTCGCCCGCGGCCATCAGCTGGGCGATCAGCGTGTGGCCCTTGCGCCACTGGATGTTTTGCTTCGCTATCGCGCGCAGGTATTGCTGCGCCCGCTCGCGCCCCCAAGCTTTGTGTAACGTGCCAAACCACGGATATTGCTCTTGGTCGATGGAAATTTTGCCCCGCCATTTGGGATCCAACAGATCGTCCCACTGTTTGGGCGCATCTTTCTCGCTCACCATCTTAGGGTTGTAGCCGATCGTCGTGTAATTGATATAAACCGCCGTCCAATGACCGTTCGGGTCTTTGAATTCGGGAATGAAGCTTGCCGCTTCCGGCGAGCGATAGGGCGTCAGCAACTTGGAGTTGACCAAAGCATCGACTTCGCTGATCGTCACGATATCGAAGCCGGAGTGGTTGGCGCGCGCTTCCGTGATGATACGGTTGAGCGTTCTCTCGCCGCTGGCGCGAAAAATTTCGCCTTTGATAAACGGGTATTGCTTCTCAAAATCGTCGAGCAACGGCTTGGACTCGGTGACGTTGGTCGACGTGTACCAAACCAGCTTGCCCTCTTTTTTCGCCGCCTCGACCATCTTGGTCCGTTCATCGCTCTGCGCCCAAGCGATTGGGCCGCTCATGGCCAATACCCATACCGCCACTTTAACCGCGTTCTTTACAATCGAGAATGTCACAATGGCACCTCTATCTTGTCCTAATGATAACGATCCAGCTAGCGACGAAATTCTATCAGTATAAGAAAACGAATAGCCAAGTCAATTCGCCTTCGTGGACGCGGCGGGCCATATTGCCCAAAATAATTTCAAGTGTTATGAACCGCAACATTACCGCGATTGAAAAATCCTTTTCGAGGTGAGGAGTTTTTAATGCTGACCATCGACGCTGACGCTCATGTTTTAGAGACCGAACAAACCTGGGAGTCCATGGACGGAGCGGATAAGAAATACCGCCCCAAATTGGTCGGTTCGACCGATGGCGACTCCAAGGACGAGTACTGGCTAGTCGACGGCACGCTCAGATTGAAATCCGGCAACGTCGGCCGCAACACGCCACAGGCTTCGCGCGAGATGCGCGACGTGCCGGCGCGGCTCAATCATATGGACGAGCTCGGCGTCGATATTCAGGTGCTTTACCCGACCCTGTTCCTGATTCCGCTCACACCCCGGCCCGAAGTCGAGCTGGCGCTGTGCCGGAGCTACAATCGCTGGCTCGCCGATCTGTGGAAGCAGGAAAAAGACCGGCTACGCTGGGCGGCCGTCGTGCCGCTCATGACCATGGATCAGGCTCTCGCCGAAGCGCGCTTCGCCAAGGAGAACGGCGCCTGCGCGATCTTCATGCGCGGCACCGAAGGCGATCGGCTCTTGAGCGATCCCTATTTTTTCCCGCTCTATGAAGAAGCCAGTCGCTTGGACATCGCCATCGGCGTCCACGCCGCCAATGGCAGCGCGACGCTGTACAACTATTACAAATACGAGAGCGTCGGTTTCTCGAAGTTCAAGTTGAATTGCGTCGGCGGCTTTCACTCAATGGTCATGGACAGAATACCCGATCATTTCCCGAAACTCCGTATCGGCTTCTTGGAAATCAGCGCCGAGTGGTTGCCTTACACCTACACCGACTTGTCCAAACGCTTTCGCATCAAGGGCAAAGAGCTGAGCCGGGATTTCCTCAAGCAGGACCGCATCTTCGTCGCTTGCGAAACCACCGACGATATCCCGTATATCGTCAGCAAACTTGGCGAGGACAATATCGTCATCGGCTCGGATTACGCCCACGCCGACAGCGCGACGGAACTCATGGCGCTGCATAATTTAAGCGCCGATCCACGGCTCGCGCCGGCGCTGGCCAAAAAGATCGTCAGCGACAATGCGAAAGCATTGTATGGGCTATGAGTCTCGGTGGTTAATACGACTTTTTCAGGATGGCGGATTTGCCGATTAGAAATTGACGGTAATGATTTTAAGACCGCCGTCGCCGACGGGCACTTCGTCGACACCGTAGTTGACATTGGCCGTACCGCTTGGGGGTGCGCTGCCAACCCCATCGGCGCTGCCGGAAGAACTTGCCAGCGCACCACTGTTTTGACAATTCACCTTGATCGTGCCGTTGGCGCTGGCTGCTTGCGACGCGATCGCATCCGCTGAGACTTTGCAGCTTTTGATCACCTGCGCGAGCACACGGAACTGCGCCGCCGCCGAGCCCGCGTGGCTTGGCGCGAATCCGGGAAACAACAAACCGATAGCCAGAATGACCGCGCAGCGAAACCGTCGCGGCAAACAGCGCGACCCAGCGGGTGATCTCTCGGTGGGCGAATGGGTGATGCAGCTCATGGCAAATGTTCCGGTAAACTCGGTTGCCGGTTTCACCACTTGCTCCCGGACATCCATGGTGACCACATGAAGATGTCCGATCGTCGCATCAACCAGAGTCTGTTCTGAGCGAAATCCATACCACTCGCACCGGTGCCTTTCAATCAACCTGCGCTCCCGAAGCTTCTCGTATGTTCCGTGGCGTCAAGGCGGGCCTGCCGCGTTGTTAAAGTTCTTAACAGTCGATCGGTCAGGATCACCGCAAGCTTTGACGCGCCGCGGTCTTGCGCGACCCGCCGTAAAAAAAGTATTAATCCAAGTGGAAACGGATTCGGGAGAGTAAAACATGCTCAAAACCACGGGGCTCATCGCCGGTCATTACGAATGCCGCTCGCTTGAAGAAACTCTGCCGGTATTCACTGACCTCTTGGCGATGCAAGTGATCGAGCGGAAAACCGGCGAAGCGACGGTCCAGCATCCCAATACCGGCTGGAAATTGATCGTGCACGAAGGCGGTCCCAGCGCGCCGGAGAAAACTTTCGACAACCACTACGGCTTCCGCGTCGCCAGCCACAAGGAAGTCGAAGCGGCCTGGGAATTTGTCGAGGCGAACAAAGAGAAGTATCGGCTCAGCAAGATCACCAAACCGCAGAGCGCGCACTTCGCTTACTCGATTTATTTTCGCGAGCCCGGCGGCAATCACCTGGAGATCGAGTATTACAATCCCGGCGGCGCGCTGCACGGCCGCTCGCATACGGCGGGCCATTGGCAAAACGCCATAAGCAGCGAGCAATTTGCCGGCCGCGGCTACGTGCCGCAAGCTTTTACCCACGGCACACTGCAATGCGACAACGTCGAGGGCAGCCGGCGCTTCTACGTCGAGGTGCTCGGCCTAGAAATCGCCGCCGGCTTCAATACGGCGCAGTACATCAAACATCCAGCGACCCCTTGGTACATCGTCGTCCTGCAACGCAGCCCACGCCAATACCTGGCGCCGGTCAACCGCTTCACGTTGCAAATGGGCTCAGCCGCGGAAGTGGAACAAGCGCATCGCGAGTTCGCCATGAAGCGAAACGAGTTCGTCCTCACCGAACTGGGCAAGCTTGAAAGTGCCAACGGCAAAGCAAGTTTTATCTTCAGCGACTTGGATAAAAATTGGTGGGAGCTGACCAACTAATGCTTAAATTCAAAGTTCAAATCGTTGTGTTTACCGTTTTCCTCCTGCTCGCGCAGTGGCTCGCCATGGTCTCAATTGCGTTGGCCCAGACGCCCTTTTACGAAAGCAAGAATATTCTTCTTGTCAGCGGCACTGATGCCGGCGGTGCAGGCGATCTGCGTACACGCGCAGTGATTCCGCTCTTGAAAAAACACATACCTGGCCATCCTAACATCGTGGTGCAATACATGCCTGGCGCCGGCGGTCGCAAGGCGGCCAATCACATGTACAAGTCGGTTCGGCCTGACGGTTTGACCATGGGCGCCATGCTCACCGGCATGGTTCAGGGCACGATTTTCGGCGAGACCGACGTGCTCTATGAACTAGACAAGTTCATTTATCTCGGCTCCCATGCCCGCTATGCGCCCTATGCTTTTCTTACGCGCAAAGGCGCCGGATTCAACACCAGGGAAAAATTGAATGCGAGCCGAGGCGTTCGCATCGGCGCCCCAGCCGTGGGCCACAGTCTCTACACCATGGCCCGGCTATTCACCTACATGTTGGACGTGAAAGAGCCGCGTTTTATCACAGGCTATACGCCCCGGGAAATCGACTTCGCCTTGGAAAGAAACGAAATCGATGCCAGGGTAAGCATCCTGGACAGCTTGCTGACGCGCAATGCGGCGTGGTTAGATAAAGATCTGATAAACATTCACGCCACCATCGATATCCCCAAGGGCATCGACCACGCCGATACCCGGCTCGCCAATCTTCCCGAGATCGAGAGTTTCGCTCGTTCAAATCAAGACCGCCGTCTCATCCAGCTTTTTCGCGGCGCGCGCGACACCGGCCAGCCGTTTGTCTTGCCGCCGGGCACGCCGGCGGAGCCAGTGAAAATTTTGCGTGAAGCCATGCGCAAAGCCTTCGCTGACCCGGAATACGTCAAAGCCTACGAGAAACTCACTTCGGAGCCCGCCACGCCTCTGGCGCCGGAGGATTTTGAAAAACTCTTGCGCGAGCTGCCACGCGAAGCGGAGCTGATCGACTTATTCAAGAAGCTTTCCGGACCAGGACCGCTGCCCAAGCGCTAGTCAGGAGCATGGGTCTTGGAATTTAAGATAGCCGCAGCAGAATCATTCCCAGTACCACGAGGACGACGCCAGAAATCATTTTTATTGTCATCTGTTCGGCGAAAAGGAAGTAACCGGCAAGAACCGCGAGCAGAGCTTCAAGACCAAGTACAACAACATAACTCGATCCAAGCGGTTCCCGCTTCATCGCCCAGGCTTGCATCAGTGCGCCGGCGCTGAACAGCGCTACCAGCGCCAGCCCAGGCAACCATCGCGTCAGTCCTGCGGAATGCTTCATGAACACACCGCCGGTGACATACAATGCCGCGGCCAGTGCATAGAGAACCAGGGCTTTCATGATTTCTGCTTTGAATCTAATAATGCCCCGCAGCTTGCTGCGGGCACCCGATTGATGGGGAATCCAAAGGGGGCGAGCATCCCCTTTGGTCGTGTACGGGGTTAATACCCGGCACACGAAATGCCCTGTTTATTTGGAACCAAGAACAGATTGGGCCGTCAGCAAAGGTTCGGTCACGCGCCAACCAGCTTAAGTTTGTTCTTGGCGTTCTTGCCGATCTTGTTGCGGGGAAACTTTTCGGCGATATGTTCGAGCAAGTCGACGCCCAGACCCCGTTCTTGGCCACTCCGTTCGACCAAGCCAAAACCCAAAGAGAAAAGCTCTTCGGGTGTGAGGCTTTTATCCTTACGTAGCGTTTCGAAAACCGGATAGGCCGAGTTGCGGTAGAGCTCGGTGAAAAGCTCGATCGCCGGATGCTGGCGATTGGTGGCCAACGTGTGCGAGTGGAGCTTCAGCTGGGAGAAAGCGAGATGAAACTTGCTGTCCGGCTTACCTGTGGGAAAATCTTTGAGCGGCGCGAGAAACCCCACCGCCTCTTTGTATTTCTTGCCTTTGACCAGTTTCGCGCCTTGCTCGGCGAGCTTGTCATAAGCAAATTCCTGATCGGCTTTCTTGAGCACATGAAGAAACGCGGACTGGATGCGCTCCTCCGCGCCGATCGCCGCCTGCAAGCGTTTCCACAGCGCCTCCAGCGTGTCTTGGCGCCACTTGCCTTCGAAGGACGGCAATAGTTCGGCGATGCTCCACGCTTTGCTCGCGTCTTCGCAAGTCGTCAACTCTTTGATCAGCGTGTTGCGCGCTTCGGGAATTTTGCGCAGCGAGCTGGCGGCAACATCGCGCTTACGATAATCGGCGTCGCCCAATTCCTCCACCAGCGTACGAATCGTCGCCGGCGTCGCCACGTCGCCCATCTTTCTCAGGGCAAACTTTTGCACGTCGCTATGCGGGCTCTGCATCAGCTTGGCCAACAACGACCGCGAATCGTCCGGCAGCTCATGGGCTTCGAGTAAATCCAAGGTCAAGCGCGTCACCTCGCTGAACTCGGCCTCTTCGAGCAAAGGAAATAATTTGGCGTACTCGTCTTTGCGCATATCTTGTTCGCGCAAACAGCGCAGCAGTGCGACCAGAGCGTGGGCGCGCACCGCCGGATGATTTTCCGCGCCGATGAATTTGAACAGCCAGCGGCGCGCCTGCGGCCGGCCCAGCTGTCCCAACAAACGCATCGACGAAACCGCCGCCGGCCGTTGTTGTTTGACATCGAGCTTCGCGGCAAATTCCTCGACTTCGTCGTAGAGCGCGTCGAGATTCTTGGCGTCCATCTCGCGCAGCGCCGGCGTCATCAGATCGCAGATAACTTTGTTGGTCTCGTCGGTGCCGGCAACGAGCATTTGCAGCAAACCTTTCATCGCCGCCTTGCCGCGCACGGCGGCAAGCACTCGCGCCGCGTTTAACTGCCAGGTGCGAGAGGAATCTCTGGCGCCTTGAATCAGCGGCTGCACCGCGACCTGTCCGACGGTAATCAACGACTTTACCGCCCGCTCCTGCATGTCACGATCGCTATCGTCGAGCATCTTGAGCAGTTGGGCTGTGTTGCTTTTCGGCTGCACCCCTTCGAAGTAACGCAGCGCATAGTCTTTGAGCACCGGGTTCGGACTGTCGAGGATCGTGCCGATAAGTTTGGTGGTCGCCGCGTTGTTGATCTCTAGCGCGCCCAGCACCAGTAACGCTGCGCAGCGCTGCTCAATCGTGCCCTTCTCGACCAGGGTAAGAATATCTTGAAGCGTATCGTCCATGGATTGACTCAACTCACTACTTACCAACTTGAATCGGCTGTAAAAGTCAAGGAGCGCGCGCTGCATTGACGTAGGGGCAGGCCTATGTGCCTGCCCTCCGAACGGGCAACCACATAGGGTTGCCCCTACGCGTAACCCGGAACTCTTCGAGTGCCTTGACTCCCGTTCCGTTTGCCGGTACGAACGGCGAGATCAAAGGAGAAAAAATGTTTTACCCAGATCTAACCCCGTTTGGCGTCGACATGGAGCGGCTGAAACGCGAGCGCTTGGCCCGCCTGCAAGCAGAGATGAAACGCGACAATCTCGGCGCGTTCTTGCTCACCGATTTTCTAAACGTGCGCTACGCGACCCATACTGTCATGATGCTTGGCCTGCGCGCCACCGGCATCCAACGCTTTGCGTTGATTCCGGCCGAGGGCGAACCCATTGTTTGCCAGCGCGAGCTGTCGCGCAAAAGCAACTATCGGAGCCTGCGCTTCGACGCTTACATGTTCGCCATGCGCCCGCCGATCGCCACGCAAGACTTCGTCGCTCAAGCCGTCGCTGGGTTAAAGGAATTGGGCGTAGCCGGCGAGCGCGTCGGCGTCGATTATTTGAATCTCGCCGCCGTCGATGGCTTGAAAGCGGCTGGAGTCCACTTGGTCGACGGCGGCCCGGCGATCCACCAAGCGCGCGTGGTTAAAACCACTGACGAATTGCAACTGATCCGCTGGACGACCAACGCCAAGGCGCGCGGCTACGATCTCGTGCGCGAAGAATTACGCAAGGCCGATCCGCCGGAGGACAAGTTGAGCCGGATCATGCTCGACTATTTAATGGATCGTGGCTTCGAAGCCGGCAGCGAGTTTATCTCGATCTACGACTCATCCCTCGCCGACACCCGGCCGCACAACGAGCCGATGGGCGCCGATCTGGTGGTGCGCGACGGTGACTTGGTGATCTGCGACGCCACCGTCGCCGGACCGGGCGGCTACTACAGCGACTTCGCCCGCACCTTTAGCCGCGGCGCACCGACGGCGGAAACCAAACAACGCTACAAAGAGGCTTATCGCTCGCTGCAAGAGGCCGTGAAGTTGGTGAAACCCGGCTCCTGCGCCGAAGCCTTCGACCGCTTCGGCAAAGGCGCGACCCAACGGCTGCCCGGCTTCGACGGCTTTCACGGTGTCGGTCTATGCATCTACGAAGCACCCTGGCTGCGCGGCGGCGATCCGGAAAAGTACATGATCTCACTCGAAGAAAACATGATCGTCGCCTGCGAGATCAATCACTACCCTGTCAAGCTCGAACATCTACTACGCGTCACCAAAGACGGCGCCGAAATCTTATCCGAATACCCGGTCGATCCAGAGTTGGTGCCAGCGTAAGAACGCCTTAACCGCAGAGAACGCAAAGAAGTAGGTCGCAGCATGCTGCGCCCCTACGGATCCGATTTCCCTTTTGCGTAATTTGCGCTCTTTGCGGTTAATTATTCCGAGTCCGAATCTTTTTGCTTCGTGTCCTTCGTGATCTTCGTGGTGAAACCATCTTACGCGTCGAAGAACGCCAGTGTGCGCATTTCGATGCTCTCGCGGGCCGGCGCGTTGGGCGGGCTATTCGGATCGTCGAGGGCGGCGTGGGCCGACCAACGCGAGCGGCCGTCTTTCATGGAGTCGTAACACTTGAAGACGATTGCTTCGTTGGGCTGCATTTTGGGGAAGTAGTACCAGTGATGGTCGGGATTGTAAGTGAGATGATAGATCTCGCCGACGCGGTCGGGATAGCGCCTTTCGGTGCCGACCAAATCTTTTGCCGCGATGCTTTGCGAATCAGCGATGGCTAGCGGTGCGGAGACTACCCGGTTACGCACCGGACGCCACACTTGAATCACGCTGAAGCGACGCTGCAGGAGCGCTTCAGCCTCCTCTTTCGGCAACAAGTCGCGCACCCGTTGCGGCCCCGACCACTCGGTGTAATCGTTGTGCACACTGCGCACCGGCCTACTGGCGAATTTTTCTTCACGCAGCGCATCGTCTTCCACCCGCAGGGTGTGATCGAAAACCAAAACGCGCGATGCTCCGGTGCACTGTCTCACCAGCTGCTCGATCTCGGGATAATAGACCGCTTTGACTTCGGCCTCATCGTAAAAATTCTTCATCTTGGTTTCATGCCGGACCAGCACGAAGCCTTCCCTGTCGAGGGAAAAAACCCCGCCGTGCAAGCGCCCGTTTTGAATCGTCACGGGATAGGGCTGGTATTTTCCAGTATTGTTGGTTACCCGCACCCCGCCTGGCGAGTTGGACATCGTCACCGGCTTTTCCCCGCCTGGGATGATATATTGCAACGTCGATTGCACCGAAGTGATTTCTTCATTCTCTGGTTCGGCTCGCGACATCTCAGCCTCCCTTGGGAGAGCGAGTTTCATACCCGCCCCTACCGAATCAAATTCTCTTTTGCGTACTTTCCATTGCAATATCTCAAAATTTGCGCGGCTAGCGCAAATTTTCCGATGATCTGGAATGCTCGAACATGGGGATTGACTCCCGCCAAGCATGTCCTGAGCCTCGTCGAAGGGGCGCAAAGCACGCCAAGTTCGGAATCGAAAGATTGATAATTTTACAAACCATTCTGTTCATTTTTTCCGACCTTTGCGGCCTTGGCGTCTTTGCGGGAGATATTCCGAGTTTCGGTTGCGGCTCTGCCGCGCTAGGTTCTTTGCGGTTAAACTTCCGAATCCGAAGTATTCGTGTTTAAGACTTCCTGCCGACTTCACGCAGCACCTTTTGCCACTTGGTCGCTTCTTTATCGTACTGCTCGGTGTTGAGTCCCGCTTCCGGATACCAGCGCTTGAAGCCGAAATCTTTCGACGGGCTGCCGAACTGCAAGTCTTCGAGAATTTTTTGCCCCTCGGGGCTGAGAATAAAATCCGCCATCAAAACCGCCGCGTGCGGATGGGGCGCCGGGTAAACGATCGCCGTCGCGCCGGCGTTGGTCGGCACGCCTTCCATCGCTACCCAATTGATCGGCGCGCCCTTGAGCTTCGACTCCATGGCGTGATCGCGAAAGATCGACGGCGAGAGCGGCACTTCGCCGGAGATCGCCATATCGGCCATCGCCCGGCCCGACACCGAATGCAAACTGATCTCCTGCGCCTTGAGCTTGTTGACGAAGCCGTCGCCTTTGAATTTGACCATCGCGCCGATCATGCGCACGCCGGTCTCGCTGGTGGTCATCCCTATTTTGCCCTTTAACTGCGCATTCAGCAGACCGTCGAAGTTTTTCGGCACTGCGCTTGCCGCTATCAGACTAGGATTGAAACCGACGCCGATAAAACTCTCGCGATTGACGCCCCAGTAGTAAAGGCCATTGCCGGCCTTCTCCTTGGCATGGGCCGGATATTTCAAAAGATGCGGCGAAGTGTAGACCGCCAATAAGCCATCCTCGCGCAAGCTTTTCAGCAACGGCAGTGTCGTCTCGATCGTGTCGACGATGTACTGGCGCGCCTTGGCTTCGGCGCTGATGCGCGCCTGCAGCTCATTGCTTGCGGCGCGGTAGACTTCACATTTGACACCGTATTTTTTCTCAAACCCCTGGGCCAATTCCTTGTATGAACTGCCCGCCAACGACGTATACCAAGTAACTTTCCCTTCAGCCTTGGCGCCGGCAATGAGAATCTGCTCCCGGTCCGCGCCGGTGTAGGCAACCAGCTCGGCAAGCGTGTTGGGCTTCTTGGCTTGCGCGAATGGCGTTCCTGGAACGCTAAGTATAATGGTCAAAACAAAGACGGCGAATGTTCCGAAACGAACGCTCACGCTTGCTCCTCGAATGATGGCAATTCTGAATCAGCCTCTCGCGCTCAACGCTTTTCTCTCAACGCTTGGTAAATCCGGTCCGGCTTCACTGGCAGGTCGAATAACCGCACGCCGACGGCGTCGGCAATCGCGTTGGCGATCGCCGCCGGCGGGGCGTTGTTGGCGAACTCGCCGATCGGCTTGGCGTTGTGCGGGCCGACGCCGCCTACCGACGCCACCAACACAGTTTTCAAGTCGAAGAGATCGGCCACCGACGGCAGTTTGTAGTCGCCCAGATTGTTATTCGTCACGCGGCCTTGGTCCATGACGATCTCTTCCATCAGCCCCTGGCCGACGCCCATCACCGCGGCGCCGTCGATTTGACCTTGGTGCGCCGTCGGGTTGATGATCGTGCCGACATCATGCGCGGTGACCATTCGATGCAGTTTCACCGCGCCGGTCTCCGGGTCGACTTCGACTTCGGCGACCTGAGCGCAGATGTAAGAAACCTCGTCGGGAGCCCGATAGTCTTCGTAGACGGTAACCTTGAGAGGCTCGGTCGATTGCGCGACGACACGCCGCAACGCGACCTGCTGGCCGCGGTCTTGACGCAGTGAAAATCGCCCGCCGTCGAAGTCAATTTCATCCGCGCGACACTCCAACATGCGCGCCGCTTGGGCGAATAATTTGTCGCGCAGCTGGTCGCAGGCTTTGATCATGGCGTTGCCGGCAACATAGGTCATGCGGCTGGCGCGCATGCCGCCGTCGCGCGGCGCCGTGTCGGTGTCGCCGATCACGACGCAAACCTGATCGATACCGACTTTCATTCGATCGGCGACCAGTTGGCGCAAGATGGTATGCGTGCCCGAGCCTTGATCGATGCTTGGACTGATAATTAGATAACTGCCATCGGCCTCGGCGCTGAGAATCACGCCGGTGTCGCCGCCGCTGATATGGCGGCCGGAGAGCGCGATGCCGCGACCATGATTGCGCTTCTTCGGTTTTTTCCAACCCGCGGCATCGAGCGCGCCTTGCAACACCTCGCGAAAGCGCACGTCCTGCAATGCTTGACCGACGGCGTCGGTTTCGCCTTCACGAAGAAAATTCTTCATGCGAAACTCGGCCGGGTCCATTTTCAATTCCTTGGCGATAATATCGGTGTGGCAATCCACCGCGAACGCCGTCGCCACCGCTCCGGGACTTCGATAGTAACCGCCGGGAACCGTGTTGGTGTAAATCTGCATGAACTCAACGTCCGCGTGGTCGATCCGATACTGGCCGCCGGCATAGTGCCAAGTCGCCAGCGACGTGTTGGACTTGAGCGCTCCGTAGCCGCCGCTGGCGTGGACAGCGCGTATCTTGCGCGCGACAATCCGGCCATCGCGCTTCACGCCGCTTTTAATCGTGATCACCGTCGGGTGCGCCGGATTGCTCGCGGATAACTCTTCGGCGTAGGTCATGACGATCTTCACCGGCCGGCCGGTCTTTTGGGCGAGAAAGTAGAGAATCGGCAGGTCGACGCCGTCGCCCTTGCCGCCAAACTCGCCGCCGACGTTGACCACGTTCATGCGGATGCGTTCTTCGGGCAGGCTCAAGCATTTGGACAATTGGCTGCGCACTCCGAAAGGATTTTTCACCCCGGCCCAGACTTGCACTCGACCGTCCGGTTCGATGGCGACGGTCGCCGCGTGCGGTTCGAGGTAGCCCTGATGACGTGCCGGCACGTTAAAGGTATGTTCGAAAAGCAAATCGGCGTCGCGAAAGCCCTGTTCGACATCGCCTTTCTTCCACGCTAGGCGCGTGAGGCCGTTGCGCAGATCGGCGGCGAGAATATTTTTCGGCGCGCCGTCATACTCGGCGACGTTGTCATGGAGCAGCGGCGCGCCCGGCGCCATCGCTTCCAGCGGATCGAACACGGCGGGAAGAATTTCATAGTCGACATCGATCAAGTGAGTCGCCTCTTCCGCCGCGTCGACAGTTTCCGCCGCCACCGCGGCGACCCGATCGCCGATAAAGCGCACCTTGTCCCAGCAAAGCACCGGCAGATCGCGAATCTGCTTGCCGATCAGATGGCCTTTCACATCCGCGCCGCTGATAATCGCGCGCACACCGGGAACTTTCAGCGCCTTTGAAAAATCGACGCGGCGAATGCGCGCGTGCGGATGGGGACTGCGCAATATTTTTGCCCAGAGTAAATTGGCCAACTTTAAGTCGGCGGCATAAACCGTCTGCCCGCTCACCTTGCCGCTGCCCTCACCGCGCGGCACCGCAGTGCCGATGAATTTGAATTCAGCCATGGGGTTGTATCCTTTGTCGATTTTTGACTACGCGAGTCGCACGGCTCGCTCAGTCGTAATTAGTACGTCTGAGTGGTGAGCGTCAAGGATTAGTTACCGGAAGAATTAGTTCCATTTGTGTCGTGAAGTGATTGGGCAACAGTCTGGTAATGTTAAGATTGAAAATTCGTCATGCCGGTGAAAACCGGCATCCAGGTGACGGACAGCGTCCGTCATACCGTTGGAAAACGGTATCCAGGTGGATGGTGGGTCTGATAGGGGTCGGGAACGGCTTTCGCCGTCCCCGCCCTCCGAACCGTGCGTGCGGTTCTCCCGCACACGGCTCTCCAGTCGGTAGTTTCCTCATCGGGATTGGCTCGCTAACGCACGGGCCGCAGC
>Ga0208454_1000602_pt1 | contig 19624 bp, 29 predicted proteins | sample EasRivMeERMZT100_FD_187530 | JGI IMG/M metagenome (GOLD analysis project Ga0208454, IMG submission 187530) | Soil microbial communities from meander-bound floodplain in the East River, Colorado, USA - East River MetaG ERMZT100 (SPAdes) (version 2) | ecosystem: Environmental > Terrestrial > Soil...
CAGCACCGGATGCGGGACGGGTTCGCGGCGGCGAAGTATCGCGAGAAGTTTGGCGAGGAACCGAGGAGAGAGTGGACATGAACGAGCGCTGGTCATTGGATCTGATGCGTCGATACGGAGAGGCCATGCTTCGGGTACGCCAAGAGGGAGGGCCGGACGCGGTCGTGGAGACCCTTCTTGGTTTTCAAGCTGTAGCCGGCGAGCTCGACGAGGACTCAGCGGCCGCCGTTGGGTTTCACGCGCGAGTGCTAGCAGACTGGGCGGAGTGCGGCTTCGCGAGCATTCGATGCGCCCCGCGATTGGGCGAGTCGCTAATGACCAGCAAGGTACCGGCGGAGGCGATACCGGAGATGCTGGCACCGTGGCAAACAACCCTGATTGAGCTTCCCGCCAATACGCTAGTTTGCCACGATCTGACGGCTCCCAATGGGTGGTCTCAGCGAGAGTACTTCCACTGGGTGATCGTTCAAAACTTCCCAACGGACGACCCGCGGCACTTGGCGAAGGGGATCCACACGGAGCACTGCAACTGGGTCGTCTGGCCCATGACTGCCGCCGCCGGACTGCAGGCGCCTCTGAAGATTCGCTCGGTCGCAGAGATGGTCTGGCAAGCCGAAAACATCGAGGCGCAGCCGGGTGACATGTTCGGCAATCGCGTTGCGCCCGAGGTGCGACATGCGGCGACGGACACCGAGGCGGTCGCCTCGACAGCGGGGATGATGCTCTGGTTCATCATTGGGTGCCTCATGGAGCTAAACGCAGACCACGTGCGCGGTGAGCTGCAGCGACACAAGCGATACGGAGCCAAGAAGAGGCGTGATGGCGGGCCACCCAAGGGCTGGGTGTTCAAGCTAACGCGCCCAGTGCGCGTCGATGTTCGCGAGTACGTGCGACTAGCAAGCGAACGGGGCGAGAGGGCTGCGCTTACGGTGCAGAGGCTCGTTCGTGGCCACTGGAAGAACCAACCACATGGCCACGAGCGAAGCGAGCGCCGGTTCATCCACATCGAGCCGTATTGGCGTGGGCCCGAAGACGCCCCGATTGCGGTGAGCCCGCACATCATCAAGCCGCCACCGAAGAAGCTCGGTGACGAGGGCAACGGAACACCGGAGGCAGCAGAATGACCTCCCCAACCCGCCACCTCCTCATCGAAGTTCAGGACGACGGGATCACGAGCGTGGAGGAGCCGACTATCGACGACGTGCAGGCGTGGCTACACGAGCGGGCGACGGCACCGGTCACGCCCGTCCGTGAGATCGCCGAGCGTCTCGAGAACGGTGAGCCATCGGGGCTCAATATCCACGCCTCCTGCTCCTGCGCCGACCCCGACTTCGTCCAAATGGGCTTCGTCCAGAAGTGCGCCAAGTGCGAGAGGTTCAAGCGGCCGGAGTTCGCGCCCGAGATTCCTCGCGATCCACGGCTTCAACCGACGGGCGCCTTCCTCGAATCGAAAGAGCGTGAGTTCGCGCGCTTGGAAGCGGAGGCACTGGACGAGGCGCGGACGAACGGCGGCCCCCTCGTCATCGCACAGGGAAAGTGCTCCGGCGACGCCGTGGTGACCATCCGAACGCAGGAAGAGTACGTAGCGCGCTACGGTCACCCGTCAGCGATGTTAGAGCCTGGCGGAGCGGTGACATCGGTCCCCATCTACGATGCCACCGAGGAAGGGCGGCGGGAGGGGAAGATGCCGGTGGTCATCATGGGACCGAAAGACGGCGTGGGGAAGCTGCCGAGCGCGCGCATCTACGAACTCGAATCGTGGGAAGCGATCCCACGGCTGGACGCGCTCATCGCCTACCTCGACGAGCAAGCAACGAAAGGACCGAAGTGATGGCCAAAGTCTTCGAGCTCAAGTGGCCCGATTTCACCGTCGAAGGATTGGAGAGCATCGTGCGCGCCGGGAGCGCCGAGCTCCTCAAGCGCTACGACGAACGCAAGGGCAAGGACGTCGACGAGCGTTGGTGCATCGGGTGCGGCGTTGCTCGCGTGTCTGGTGACGACCCGGAAAGGCCGGGGTTGAAACTCGCGAGCTGTGTGGACTGCAAGGAAGCGTACGACCGCGGCGAGAGGAACGCCGACCAACTCCGAAAGGTGAAGTGATGGCCACCAAGAAGCGACGGATCAAGAAGACGGCGAAGCGAACGGTGAAGCGGGAGACGACGGACGATGTGAGCTCGGACGCCTCCCGGTTGCTGCAGCTCGTCAAGGCGGGCTGGCGATTCGTCGCCGTCGATGACAGCGGCGAGCAGGAGCGCGACGTGACGAAGATGGTCAAGGCGGTGGCCGGCTCGGCGCTCGTTCAAGACACCACGAAGGGGCCCCGGAAGCGATGACCGGCCGGTGCGCGGAGTGCAGGCATTGGGGGTCCGAGACGTACGAGTATTTCGACGACGAAGGCGACGACGGTACGGGCGTGCAGCGGAAGTGCGGACGCGTGAAGTTCCTGAACACCCTGGTCAGCTTCGGCGAGAGGCCACCGGATGCAGAGCCGTTCGTGCGCGACGGTAGCGGGTACACGGGATCGCTTTGGACTCCTCCGACGTTCGGCTGCGTGCTGTTCGAGGCGAAGGAGACGGGATGAGCGAGTCGTTCGCTGCGCTGGTCCAGGGTGAACCCGTCGAGGCCCTCATTGCCAACAACGGCGACGTGCTCGGTTACTACCGAGAGGACGGCTCGTTCGTGCGCCGTGATTACCTGCGGCGGCAACGGCGCGTTTTCGACTTGGGAGACGTGGCCCAGGGACCGGTGACGCTTCCGATCCAGTGGTTCAAGTACGAAGGTCCGTGGATTCCCGTCGATGATGTGCTGGAGCTCGAGGAATGCGCGGCGCACGACGACCGGTGGCGCGTTCACCAGGCGCTACAGGAGCGAGCGGAAACGATGCTCTGCCCGCGCCCCTTTGGCGATACGCCCGAGGTACCCGAGGTCACCACAGCGTTCGCGGCGCAGCGCGTGGTCGAGACGAACAACGAACGCGCCGCGGCCGCTGGCTGCCCGAACGGCCTCACACCCGAAGCGTGGGAGAACATCGTCGCGGACTTCGCTGGTCAGTGTGCCTACTGCGGCGCCCGCAAGCGCCTCGTTCTTGAGCACGTAATTCCGATCAGTGCCGGCGGCGGCACTACCGTCGACAACGTCGTGCCAGCGTGCTGCAGCTGCAACTCCAAGAAGAGAAACAGGGAGCCGGTCGGGTGGCTAACGGAGGACCCGGAGCGGGTCCTCACGTTCATCGACGCGGTGGCATGGGCGGAGGTGGCCAGAGAATAGAAAAGCCCACCTCTCGGCGGGCCTTTCCGGTTCCTGGCGGGACTTGGAAAGGCAACCTAGCATGACCGATACCCAAGAAGCTACCGGGCAGGCCCCGGTGGTGACCCCGAAGGAAAAGCTCGCGCGGAGGTTCGAGCGCCGAGCGCCCGCGTCGAACTTCGAGACCATGTGTGAGAGATGGGCAGAGCGGAAGGCCCAGGTTGGCGTCGAGTGCGACGCCTGCGAGGGCCTCGGCTACCGGCTCTTCACGCCGCTCGAGATGGCCTACTGGAAGGACCGGATCGACGGCGCGGGCGGCCACACCGAGCGGGACCGCGAACAAAAGGCCATGACGCACGCGTCGAAGTGCCGGCGGTGCAAGGGCACGGGCTACCTCTCGCAGCGGCCCGGCGAGTTCGGCGATTCGATGGACGTTCGGTTCACGACGGTCGGCTGCTACGCGTGCCGAGGCCGGGACCGCCGGCGAGAGCCCGACTACCCGCGGTTCATGCACTCACACGCGGGCTCGAGCTCCGGCCAGGTGCGGGCCGACGACGAGGGATCGGCGGTCGTCGAGCAGTGGGACACGTGCTCGGTGTGCGGAGGGGACGGCTACGTGGTGCCGATCACGGCCCGCCCGACCATGAAGACGCAGGACGAGCGGACGCGCTGGAGCGGGGAAGGCGAGGACGATCCCGGATTCGAGCTGTTCGTCCGCATGCACCCGGAGGCGGCTCACAAGCCCGCCGCCGCCGAGGCCATCCCGGACGTTGACGCGCTCGCCATCGTGGCGCTCTGGGGAGCCCCGGGGGACACGTGGGCCCAGCACGAGTGGGGCCGGCGGTTCGCCCTCTGGCCGTTCACGGAAGCAGGCGGGAAGCTCGCCGACCAATCGAGCCACGCGTCCGCCGCCCCCGAGTGGTACGACCGGCGGATCGCCGCCATCGCCCACGAGCGGCAAGCCGAGACCGACGCTGCCGATGGGAGCCCGCGCCGCCGTGTGCTGATCTCGCAGGCGGACACACAAGCCCGCACATTGGAGCACCGGGTAGCGGCGGCCATTCGAGCGATCGAGGCGGCGTGATGTTCGAGCCCAACATCCCGCCCTACCCGCTCGCCGCGCGCGTCGCTCTGGCCAACAAGATGAGCCGCCGGGCCATGATCACGAAGCTGGCGGGTGTCGGGATCCTCGAGCGTCACGGGGGGCGGTGGTGCGTGGCGAAGAGCCGGCTACGAGCCCGCCTGGCCGACGTGTACGACGCCCTGTGGGAGTTCGAGAGCAAAGAGCAGGAAGCGGCAGCAAAGAACCGTAGGCGGCAGGAAACGGCCGGCAGACCCGCGCACTCATGAACGGGAAAGAGCCGCAAGATCACGCGCGCTCCGGAAGGGCCGCCCAAACCCACCGGGCGCCCCGACGGTACCCGGCCCGCACAGCGACGACCTCCCCGGTCACCATGAAGCGCCACCTCCGGAACGTAGCCCTCTGGCTCGCCGCGGTGCCGACGATCGTCGTGATCGCGGTCGAGGTGTGGCGGGGTAGGCAGGGATGAGCGACGCCCCGAAGCTACGAGCCATCAAGCCAGAGGTGGACGCGGAGGCCGTCAGGGCCCTGGAAGAGTGGCTCGAGCAGGCCAAGCGTGGCGAGATCATCGGCGTCGTGATGTTCGGCAGCCGACCGAGCGACGGAACGATTCACCGCTGGGCTGGTGAGTTGCAGTTCTCGAGGGCGCTCCTGGTGTTCGAACAGTGGAAGATAGGCCACCTTCTCGAACAGAAGCAGGAAGTGGTCGAGGGGCGATAGAGATTAGCGGGACCGGTCAAGGCCGGCAGGCAGGTTCGACGCCCGCTACTCGCACCGAAGAATCCGGCCGGCATACCGCCGAGCCTGAACGATAGACAACGAAGCGCAGCGAATGCGCTCCACACCGGCAACGTCGGACGCGACGGTCATAAACACGGTTGCCAAGCCGGGGCGGAGAGCGAACCAGATGCCACACGGCGTCCCCACCGAGCTCGCGGTTGTAGAACAATTCCGAGCGGCGTACCTGTACAGCGGAAACGCGAGCAAGTGCGCGCGCGACCTTGGTATCGCCGAGCAGACCGGCAGGGAGCTGGCGAAAAAGCTCTCGGCTGAGCCTGGGTTCGGCGAGGAACGGCGAGCCTTACGCGCGCAAGCGCTCGAGGAGCTCGTTGCGATGCGTCAGCGGATGGCCGAAGAGGCGTCCGAGCGGTTCCACTCCGCGGACGGCGGGATCGACGTGAAGCGCTTCGCCGGCGAGGCCGAGAGCGTCACGATCACCGACAAGCGGCACGAGTACGGCAAGCTCGTGATGGACGCCGAGAAGAACGCGCAGAGCCTGGCCCGCTTCGACGCTGAGAAAGACGGTTCGGTCACACCCGCCCGCGAGGTCGTGATCCGAGTCATCCCGGCGGCTAGTTCCGAGGGAACGTGAACGCGGCCGAAAGGCTGGAGGTCACGGTCCAGCTCAACAAGCCGCAGCGCGAGCAGTTCGCGAACCTCGCGGACCACCACACGCTGTTCCTCGGCTGGGGACGCGGCGTCGGGAAATCCAAGTTCATCCGCCTGCTCTGGTGGATGCTCATCGCGCAGCACGAATATAAGCTGCGCCGCAACGCGCTCTCCCCGTTCCGCGGCATTCGGGTCACGGTCCTGATGCCGACCTTGAAGCAATTCAAGGACGTTCACTGGTCCGGCATTCTCGACGAGCTCACTGGCGAATGGGCCTGGCTCGGCGCGAAGCTCGATCGGACGACGGGGCAGATCACTTTCCCGGGCGGGTCGACGGTCAAGCCGTTCCCCGCTTCGGAGTACAACGCCCGCACGGCGCTCGGTCTACGGACCGACGTGCTCGTCATCGACGAGTGTGACGACGTTCCGGCGATCGTCTACGACGCCGTCGCGTTGCCCTGGCTCTCGGAGCCTTGGTCGCTCGGCATCCAGATTGTAGCGGGCACGCCGAACAAGGGCCGGCACGGGCTCTGGTGGCGTACGTACCAACAGGGGTTACTCGGCGCTCGGCTTCGGGCCGGCGAGGAGCTTCCCCCGGAAGAGGGCGAATCGCCGCTTGAGCACGCCGCGCGAGCCGACGCCTTCAAAACTATCTTCGCGTCCCACGCGACCTACCGAGACGCTCCCGAGACGGTGAGCCCGAGGGCGGTGGCCAAGGCGCGAGCCGTTACGCCGGCCGCCACGTTCAAGCGTGAGTGGGAGGCGGACCCGGACGCAGGCGAGGGCCTCGTCTACGCCTTCGACGCCGAGTTCCACGTTCGCGAGGCGCCTCCGCTCTCGAGCTTCGCGGAGTTCGTCGTCGGCATGGACCACGGCACGGTCGACGCGGGCGTTCTGCTGCTCGGCGGCATCCAGGGACACGGCGCGGACGCGCGGCTCTGGATCCTCGAGGAGCACTACGAGAGCGGGATCCCCAATCACATCTGGGACGACCGCGCGAAAGCCTGGCGCTTCGCCAAGTTCTGGCCGGACACGAGCCGCGCCGATCGAATTCAAGACCTCCGCTCGTTCGGCCTCAACGTGGGCGAGACGGACCGAGGCCCCGGTAGCATCCTCGCCGGTATCGCTCGGGTGGCGGATCTACTTTTCGTTCGCGAGATCGAGCGAATGGGCCCCGCGTTCCAGCCGATCGTCGAGCGGTCAGCGCGCCTGTACGTGGCGCCCGATTGCAAGAATACGATCCGCGAGTTCGGGCTCTACCGCCGGAAGCGGCTCCCTGACGGGACCTTCGACGAGGACCCCGAAGATCGCAACAACCACGCCATGGACGCGCTTCGCTACATGGCCCTCGGCCGATTCGGCCGCATGCCGAACCAACGGCATGAAAGCCCGCGCTGATGGCCCAGCCCGAAGGCTACGAGCAGGCGGCGCTCGCGTACTCCGCGAACGTCTCGCCGCGATTCGTCCGGCTCGAGGCCCTCGAGAAGTGGGCGCTCGGCCGGCAATACGACTCCCTCCCCGACTGGTGGACGGGCGGCAAGGGCGAGGTCCCGCTCTTCGAGCGCCGGCCTTGCATCGTCTACCCCGTCGTCCGCGTCGCGAGTTCGAGCAACGTCGACCTCATCCTCGGCGAGGGCCGCTTCCCGACGCTGACGAGCAAGCCAGGCGAGGACGAGAAGGACCTCGAGGGCGGGCTCGGCGAGACGGAGAGCGAGGCGATCGATCGCCTGATCGTCGAGCATCACAAGCTATCGCGCTTCCGGGCTCATTCCCGCGAGGCGCTTGGGGCCGCTCAGGAATGCGGGACAGCGATCGGTCTGCACGGTCACCGGAACGGCATCCCCTTTGCGAACCTGATCCCCGCGAAGTGGGGGAACCCGAAGCTCGCGGCGGACGGATCCGCCGAGGAGCTCGAGATCCGCTACCCGTACTTCGACGAGCGGAAGATCGAAGGCAAGTGGACGATCCGCGCGATGATCTATCGCCGGCTGGTCACGGCCTCGAGAGACATCACCTACAAGCCGGCGGAGGCCCGTGAAGACGGGACCGAGCCGGACTGGGTCGAAGACCCGGCCCTGACGGTCGACCACCTGCTCGGGTTCTGCCCGGTCGTCTGGTACCCGTTCATGCGGGGCTGCGCGCCCGTCAACCAGATCGACGGGTACGCGCTACACGAGCACTTCCGGGACGAGATCCACGGGCTCGACTTGGCGCTGAGCGTTCACCACCGGTCGATGCTCAACTCGGAGCCGCAGCCGGTAGAGATCGGCGTGACGCCGGGGCACAACCCGACGGGCGAGCAAGGCCGGACGGCGGTCGTTCCCTCGACAGAGCGCGGCGGCGTTCCCGGCACTCCCGGGGCCGGCGGCATGACCGGAGGGTACGTCGAAGGGGCCTCGACGGGAGCGCGCAAGCGCGGCCCGGGCTTCATGTGGACGTACCCGGACCCGGCGACGAAGGTCGAGTACCTCACGTTCCCCTCGGGGCTGCTCAAGGAGCAGGAGGAGTACTGCGACGGGCTTCTCGCGAAGCTCGAGCAGGCGCTCGCCGTCGTCCTCCCGAAGCCCTCTCAATTCAAGTTCGCCGGAGCCGTCAGCGGCAAGGCGCTTCAAGAGACGAAGTCGCGGCAGTACGACCGCTGCGACCAATACCGGGACGACTTTCAGCAGGGGTTCCTCCTGCCGAGCGTCAACATGCAACTCCGGATTGCGGAGCGCGTGGGCGCGAACCTCAAGGTCCCCGGCCTCGCGGAAGCGCTCCCGGTTCTGAAGAAGATCGGCGAAGAGAAGGGAGCGAGCCCCGATGCCGTGGCAAGCCCCTAGTCTCTCCGTCCGCTGGGGCGCGTACTCCAAGCCGGACCCAGCCGAGCAGCTCCAGACGGTGCAAGCCGTCCAGGCCGGCATGGGGACGCCGACGAAGCTCCTCACGATCCGCGGCGCGCTCGAGAAGCTCCGCGACTCTGGCTACCTCGCCGTCGACAACCTCGAGGCCGTGATCGACGAGCTCAAGAAAGAGCAAGCCGAGGCGGACGCAAAGGCCGAAGCGGATGCAGATCGCCAAGTCAGCGACTCCATTGCCATTGCCGATGCAACGGCGAAGGCAAAAGCTGGAGCGGCTGGCGGCGGCCCTCCTCCGAAGGGTTTCCCCAAGTAGGATCGTCCTCGCTGGCGGTCCTCGAGCGGGGAAGACGACCTTCGCCTTCAAGCTCTCCGAGGGCTACCGGGTACCCGTTCACGGGACGGACGAGCTCCGCTCCCTCGCCTGGTCCGACTCCTCGCTCGTAGCCTCGGCCTGGCTCGATCGCCCAGGCCCCTGGATCTGCGAGGGCGTGGTCATGCCGCGCGCTCTGCGGAAGTGGCTCGCCGAGAACGAAGAGGGCGCCCCGGCGGACTTCCTCGTCTGGCTCAACGCCCCAGTCTCCGAGCGCGTTCGCGGTCAGGAGGCGATGGCGAAGGGCTGCGAGACCGTCTTCGACGAGATCCACCTCGAGCTCGCCGCCCGCGGCGTTCGAATCCTGATGCCATGAGCGGACAATCCTTCGAGTTCACGCCGACCGGTATCCAGCCCCTCGCCGAGCCGGTCTCGGCGCAAGGCACGATCAACGCGGCCGACGCGGTGAACGCGATCCGCGCGCAGGGCGCCAAGCAAGAAGCCGCCCGGTCCGCGCCGGCCCCCTCGAGCGCCGGAATCAAGAAGGGCGCCCCGCTCAACCGCCGATCCTTCGTCGCCGAACTCCGCGCTCGTCTCTCCGAGGTCCGCCGCGAGCTCAAGGCCAAGCGCCGGCTCGAGAGCGAAGAGCACGAACTCGTCCGCCTGATCGCCGCCGCGAAGCAACCCCCGGCGCGCGTTACCCCCATCACCTCCGCCCGCAAGTCGGGCTGAACCCAAGGAAACCAGCACCATGGCCGTTGTCGCCGCAACCATTCAGTCCCTCGAGAACGTCGAAGGGCCCCACTCCTCGATCGTTCACGCCACCACGGGCGCCCGCCTGACCTACCGGCTCGGCCTGCTCCTCGGCACCATGACGGCCGGCGACACCGGCGCGGTCGTGACCTGCGACGACAAGATCGAAGCGATCACGAAGAACGGCAAGGCGGTAACCATCCGCCAGGCTTGCGGCGCCGGTCCGGGCCTGACCCCGGGCGGGACCGCGGCCTACTTCATCATCCCGACGATCTCGACCACGACCCTCGAGTTCAGCGTCGGCGGTCCGACCGCGGCGGCAGCGGCAGCGGCCGGCTCGATCGTCCACTGCTACATCACGGTCGACGAGGTCTGATGCTCCACTCGGGCGCAGCGGAGGAGCCGGCGAACGGCTTCGTCGGCATCGAGTTTGCGGAGCAGAAGCGCCGCGAGCAGACGGTGGCGACGTTCCGGTCTCGTCACGACGAGGCATACGCTCGCATGGTCTCCGCGGCGCTCGGCATGAAGGACGCGCACCAGGAATTCGAAGCGGCTCGAGCGGCGGCGGCAAGCCTCCCGCACGGCCTCCCGATGAGCGACCTTCTCGACGCCGTCGAGGCGGACGCTCGCGCGGAGCTGGTCCGCCGCGCCGAGAGCGCGAAGGCAAAGGCCGAGGCGGAGCTCTCGCCGACCGTTGCGCAGACCGCGCAGATGGGCGACGCGGCGAACGCTCAGCCTGAGGCGCCCGCCGAGAATCCGGCGAAGAAGTCCTCGCGGAAGGCCGCCTAGGCTTGGCGAAGCGCCCGCGTTTAGTCCTCACAATGATTGTGAAGGACGAAGCGAAGGTGCTCCGTCGCTGCCTCGAGTCGGTCAAGCCGTACATCGACGCCTGGTCCATCTCGGACACGGGCTCGACGGACGGGACGCAATCGCTCATTCGAGAGATCCTCGGGGACATCCCCGGCGAGCTCATCGAGCGCCCCTGGCAGAACTTCGCGACGAACCGCAACGAGGCGATCGACAACGGCCTCAAGTTCGAGCCGGACTACTTCCTGACGCTCGACGCGGACGAGAAGCTCGAGACTCAGCCGGGATTCTCGCTCGAGGGCCTGACCGCCGACTGCTATCAGTTCAACTTCCAGATGGCGGGGACGGCCGGCAAGTGGCCGCGCAACGTCCTCTTCCGTCCCGATCTCCGCTACCGCTACGTCGTCGACGAGACGCTCGACCTCGCGGGCCGGACGCTTGAGATCCTCCCCGCCTGCCTCGTCATCTCGCACACGGACGGCGCGCGGAACGCCGACGGCCTCGTCGCGAAGTACGAGCGCGATTGCGTCGCGCTTCGGGCGGCCCTTGAGGTCGAGCCGGACGAGCCGCGTTACTGGTTCTATCTCGCCCAGCGCCTGATGGGCGCCGGGCACTACGCCGAGGCGATCGAAGCCTACAAGCGGCGGATTGATCTCCCCGGCGGGCTCGCTCCCGAGCGCGGCTACTCGAAGCTGATGATCGGGCAGTGCCTCGAGCAGCTCGATACGCCGTTCCAGGATCTCCAGACCGCGTACCTCGACGCCTGGCAGACGAACCCGAACCGGGCCGAGCCGATCTACGCGCTCGCCTGCCTCCACTCAATCCGCGGCGAGCACTCCCTCGCGGAACTCTACGCCCGGGCCGCCCAGCGCATCCCGAGGCCGACCGATCCGCTCCCCGTCGACGAGAGCGTCTACGCCTACCGAGCCGTCGAGCTCCTCGCGGGCGCCCTTGCCGAGCAGGGGAAGCTCGCGGACGCCGCCGACCTCCTCGACAAGCTCCTCGTCCTCCCCCAGCTCCCCGAAGAAGAGCGCGAGCGGGTCCGGGAGAACATCGCCCTCATTCGCTCCGGCATCGACGCCCCCGCCTCGGCGGAGAAGCTCGGTCCGGACGAGCAAGCCTACGAAGGCCAAGCGCGGCTCGTCCGCTCCCTCGGCGTCTTCTCCGGCTTCCGCCGCATGGGCCTCGAGTTCCTCGCGAGCTTCGCGGCGCAGTCCCTCCCCTCGCCGCTCCGCTGGATCTGGATCCTGCTCGTCGCCCTCCTCGGGCGCTGGGCCTCTGTCCTCGGAGCCGTCGCAAGCGTGGCGCTCGTTCCCTGGGCCCTCGCCCCGCGGCTCGAATTCACGCCCGCGCTCCTCGCGATTGCGGGCTCCCCTCTCCTCTTCCTCGTCGGCCGGCGCCGTTTCCAAGACGCCCCCGTCGCCGCCCTCACGATTGCGGGCCTCGGCTTCGCTCTACGGGGTGACCCGATCGGTCTCGCCCTCGTGACCTTCGCCCTCCTCGGCGTGAAGGAAGCGGGCCTGCTTTCCCTCCCGGCCTTCGCGCTCGCCTGGATGCTCTCCGGAGCGCCCGCCGCGCCCCTCGCGGTTTCCCTTGCTGCCGGCGTCACGGGCGCCGCCCTGGCCGCCCGGGCCCTCCTTGGCGGCATGGCCTGGCCAATCTTCCGAGCCGCCTCCCGCGGTCACGGGACGCCCTACACGCAAGAGCACCAGCAAGGCACGGCCCACCGGCTCGTCGTCGACCTCGTGCTCATCTCGCCGCTGACGACGATCGCCGCCCTGTTCGGCCCCGCCTGGCTGATCGGTCTCGCCCTCGCGCTGCTCATTGCGCACACGGCCGCACCGGTCCGGAACGTCCGGCTCGTCCTCGCCGCCGACCTCCTACTACGCGCCTCCGCCGTCGCCGCCTTCGGCTGGTGGATCGCTCCGGCCCTCGCGGTCGACCTCTACATCTCTCGCCGTCTCCGCGCGGTCTACGACCCCGTGACGGCCGCCCTCACTTCTCAGCTCGGAATGAGCCGCTAGTAACGGCGCGCGGAACGTTCGACCGCTCGCCCGTCCGATAACTCGAACGACCCCGGTTACGAGCGACGGCTCGGAAAAAACACGGTTGCCCGGGGAAGGGACCGATCGCATGAGCACGCCCGAAGGCGCACCCGCGCCCGTCGTTGTAACTCCGCCCGCCACTCCTCCGGCGCCGCCAACTCCGCCTCCCGCGACGGTTCCGCAGCCCCCGGACGAGAGCCAGCCCTGGTTCCAGGAGCGGCTCAGCCGAGCGAAGTCCCAGGAGCGCGAGGCCCTGCTCGCCGAGCTCGGCGTCAAGGATCCGAAGGTCGCGAAGGCGGCCATCGACGCGGCCAAGAAGGCCGAGGACGACGCGAAGAGCGTCACGGACAAGCTGACGGAGACGACCTCGAAGCTCACGCGCTCCGAGACCGAAGCCGAGCGCCTCCGCTCAATCACGACCGAGTGGGCGACGCGGCAGATGATGGCGCTCTCCGCCGAGCAGCAAACCGCCGTCAAGGCGATTGCCGGCGAAGACGCTGCCGCTCAGCTCAAGGCGATCACCGCGCTCACGCCGACATGGGCCGCGGCAACGCCGCCCGCCCCCGTACCTCCCGCGAAGCCCGTCCCGCCCGCAAGCGGAACCGCTCCGCCTCCTACCGCTCCGCCCGGGACGACCGTCTCGGAGCCGAACCACGCGGAAGTGCATGCCGCACTTCTCAAGACAAACCCTTTCGCCGCCGCCGACTACGCAATGGCGCACCTGCGAGAGGTTTTTCCCAACCAAACGCAATAGCGCCCCCGCCCTTTCGCCGCCCTGACGCAGCGAAGAGCGAAGCCAGAAGAGAAAAGGAACAGCCATGCCCGCTCTATCCCGCGTCCAGATGCCGGAGAACTTCTACGACATCACCTCGACGATGCTGCTCACGCAGCCCGAGCCACAGTACCTCTACGCGGACATGTTCAAGCGCGCTTGCGGCGCTTCGCTCGATGTCCCCGGCGAGCTCGGCCTTCCCGGTCGAGCGGTCGGCGGAGCGGGCGCGAACTACTCCGCCGTCGAGCGCGATCGGCTCGTCCTCGCGAACAAGCTCTCGAGCGACGTGTTCGCCACGACCGTCGACTTCGCCGGCATGGCCGGAAGCACGATCCGGATCAACCGGCCGCTGTTCACGGACTCGACCTACACCGCCGCGAGCCGCCTCATCGCGGGCGGGTCGACGATCTCGACGACCCCGATCGCTCCGAAGAGCGGCCAGAACAACCTCACGCTGTACAAATACGGCGGACCCTACGACACCGCGGTTCAGCCGTACGGCATCGAAGCCTTCGACGCCGCGATGGGCGTCCACAAGGCGGCCGGCATCGTCGGCACCCACCTGAAGCGGGACTTCGACAAGTTCCTCGACGCCGTCTGGGTCACCCTCTTCGACCTCGGCGCGACCACGACCTACCCCGAGGGCATGAGCGCGGACAACGACGCGACGACCGCGGGCTCGTTCCCGTTCACCTTCGAGCAACTCGGCCGGACCGAGCGCCTGATGGACGTGGCGAACCTCCCGACCTTCGGCGACGGCTTCCGCCTGCTCGTGCTCACGCCCGTTCAGGTCGAGCAGCTCGGGCTCGACGGGAACTACAACTCCCGCGCGAAGGAGTTCCCGCAGTACTCCTCGATCTTCCCGAACTACGTCGCGAGCGTGAAGAAGTTCCACATCTTCAAGTCCACCACGCTGACCACGACCAACAACTCGTCGAGCGTCGCCATCCAGGGCGGCCACGCAATCGCCCCCGGCGCCGCTCTCGGCGGCATGGGTCGCTCGCCTCGCGTCGCGCCGAACACCAACGACAACTACGGTGAGACGGCACTCGTCATCTGGCTCGCGGACCTCGCGTTCGCTCTCGCCAACAACTCGTTCGTCTACAAGGTCCGCTCGAGCGCGTAACGCGCTGGGCCTGGCGCGCTGACTCTCGCGCTGGCCCTTCCGTTCACCTGACTCTGTGAAGGAATCCCCTCATGGCTGCTACAACTCTACGTTTCAACACCGGCATCGTAACCGGTACGATGAACGGCGTCTCGAACGCCTCGGTCACCGGCGGAACCGTGTTCCTCGGAACCTCGTTCCAGAAGGTCGAGCACCTCTCGGCCTACCTGATCGTGACCGCGGCGACGGCCTCCGTCGTCGTCAAGCCGTACTGGCAGGTCTCGAACGACGGCTCGACGTTCAAGACGATGCAGAACGACGCGAACGCCGGCATCCAGCTCGCGATTGCGACCGCGGTCGAGAACGTGACCGAGGTGCTCCCGACCCCGAAGGGGATCGAGGGCTACAAGTACGCGCGCTGCATGCTCGCCGTCTCCGGCGCAACGGGCGCCGCGGCGGACCTCTACTCGATCGGCTACTCGTACCGTCAGCACTACTGCTGATAGGGGCCTGTTTTGGCCCTCAACACGTCCGAAGTCGAGCGCTGTAAGTTCGAGACCGGCTACAACCTGATCGATGTGGGGCAGCCCTACATTGACACGTCGGCCATCTTCGAGCAGGTCATTCAGCCGTACCTCTCCGAGGGGGCCGAGACCACCAGCGCGACGACCGTAGCGCCCGACAGTCCGCCGACGCCGAAGACCATCGTCCTCGCGTCGGCCACTGGGTTCTCGGCCAACGACCGGGTGATCGTGGACGTGGACAGCCGCCAAGAGGCCGTCACCGTCCAGTCGCTCTCGGGCACCTCGCTCACGGCTCTCTTCACCAAGATCCATTCCGGGACTTACCCGGTGACGGTCGAAGGCGGAGAGAGCCTGGTGCGGCAGACGCTCCAATCGATCTTCGCCGTGCGCGAGACGCGGGCGAAGTCGAAAGGGCGCGGAGCCCTGAAGGCGTACGTCGGCGATATCGAGTACTACGACACGGGCGTTAGCGCGTTCGTCTCGTCGTCGTCGGAGATTGACGCTCTGCGCGACGAGCTTGCGTCGATCCTCGGCATCCCGAACCTGTGGAACCGTAAGAAGGCCGCGGGGTCGAGGCTCTCGGTCTACTGATGGCCACGGACGCCGAGGACGCGCTCGTCGAGCTCTACGAAGGGCGAGGCGAGCCGGGCGAAGCGGGCTTCCGCACCCACCGCCTCTACCGCGTAGAGGCCGACTGGACCGGCCAGCACACGGGCGAGGGCGACAACCTCGAGACCCGCGACGAGATCGTCGAGGGCGGCGGCCAGCCTCCCCGGATGCGCCCGCTGAAGGGCGAGGAGATCGCGCTCGGTAACCTTGCGGCCGGCTCTTGGCTCGCCGGCCCCATCACTCCCGCATTCCCGGGCGGCGGCACCGACCCCGCGATGTTCGCGACGACCGGCCCCGCCGGCACCGAGCTCTACTTCGCGATCGTCGGCCCAAGCTACCCGACCGGCGCGAAGTTCCGGCTCGCTGACATCGACCAGAGCCGACCCACGAGGATCATGCTCACCCTCTCCCCGAGCATGAACGAGGGCCCGTGACGACGATCGCCAAGTCGTACGGCGCCGCCGAGTTCCCGCCGAACCTCGCGACCGTCAGGGCGGCCCGGACCCTCACGTCGCTCGAGCCCGCGCGCCGGATACTCGCCGACCTCTTCAAGGCTTCGATCCTCGCCGAGCTCACGGACGCATGGGTCGGAGCGGTGGCGAACCGGCTCACCCCGGAGCACGGCATCAGCCCGACTCTTCCGGTGGCCGACGTGCTCGAACTCGAGCCGACGGCGAACGTCATGCAGGCGCGGAAGGCCGGCTTCCCGCTCCTCGCCGTCTACGTGGACGGCACCGCTCGCTACGAGCCCCACCTCTTCGACCAGCGGAAGCTCGTCCAGCCGTGGACCGTGGACTGGATCCTCGGCCCGGCGGACGTGGCGACGGCTTTCCAGCTCGTCGACGCGGCCCGCTACATCTCGAAGCTCATCGACCTCGTCGTCGAGAACGGCGGACACCCAGCCTACCAGAGCGGCGTGAACGTGCTCGGCGAGGGCGGATGCAACTTCGGCGCGCTGACCGTGGTCGGCCACGAAGGTCCGGGCCAAGCGCGCTTTGCCGGCGACGAGAACTCTCCCTTTTACTACGCGATGACGATTCGGCTCGAGAGCGAGGAGCACCCCGGCGCGCTCTCGGATCTCGAAGCCTACGGCCCGTTCACCGGCGCCGACTACGACCTCGGCATCGGCGGCGCGCCCGAGGGAGTGCTCCCTGGCCACTTCTACGCGAGCACGGACCCTCCCTACCAAGACCCATGATCAGCATTCGCCTCAAAAACGGCCTGTTTGCCACGTCGCAGGACGGGATCACCTGGACGATGCTCCGCCCGAAGCTTCATCCGGCGTGATCGACCTCCGCCCCGTCCGCGCCGCCCACTCCCGCTTTCTCGCCACTCACCGCGCCGCGGTATCCACCGAGCTTAGGCTCGCGGCAGAGTCCGGCGTCGCCGAAGTCCAGCGCAAGCCGGGGTTCACGCGCCGCACGGGCGCCACCCAGGCGGCGACCTCGGGGAAGGTCATCCGCACCCGCTCCGGCGGCGTCGTCCGGCTCCGCAACCCGAAGCCGCACGCGCGCACGCTCGAGGGCGGCTCCAAGCCTCACGTCATCCGCGCACGCCGCGGCAAGGCCCTCCGCTTCGTGAGCGGCGGCCGGCTCGTGTTCCGCCGAGCCGTGAACCACCCGGGCACCAAGCCCTACCGCTTTCTCTCACGCGCTCGCGACACCGCGGGCAGCTCTTTTCACCGCGGCATGTCTCGCCGCATGGCCGAAATCGCCAGAAGGTTCTGATGTCGAAACTCCGGTTTTACGCGAAGGACGACGACCTCGTCTACGTGCCCACGTCCGTCCGCATGAGCGGTCAGGCGCCGCAGTACATCGGGCGCCGCATCGAGCGCGGGAACGACGCACGCGACGGCAAGACCGCCAAGAACGCCACGTTCCCGGCCACCAATGAGGCTTGGGAGTGCGACGCCGATTCGGCGGACGCGCTCGAGATCCTGAACCGATTCAGGCGTGGCAAGCGCCCGCTCTGGCCGGCCGACGCGGAGACCGCGCTCGCTTGCGGAGTCGAGTTCGTGAAGGTCGAAGTCAAGGACGGGGTTGCCGTGCCGGTCAAGTCGGCGGCTCCCGTGTTGTCGAGTTCCAAGTCGCGCGCGAGCGCGGGGAGCGATAGCTGATGCCTGCTCAGATCCCGATCACGGGCGTGCCACTCGATTGGCGTGTGCCCGGCGCATACGCCGAGATCCTCTTCAACCAGGGACAAGCCGCCGCGTTCGCGCCGGGCCGCGAGATCGTCTTCGTCATGCCGATGTCCTCGGCTGGCGCGTGGACGGCGAACACGAAGTACCGAGTGGCCGACGAGTCCGTGGCTCGTGCGGGCGCTGGCGCGGGCTCCCCGCTTCATCGCGCGATCCGGAAGTACCTCAGCATCAACCCGTTCAAGGCGCCCTACGCGGTGCCCTACGCGGCGACGAGCGGCGGCTCCCCGGTCACGGCTACGGCTACCGCGACGTTCTCCGGGACGGTCACCGGAGCCGGCACGCTGACGCTCATCGTCGCGGGCGAGGCAATTCCAGTGGGTTACGCCTCCGGCGCCACCTTCGACGCCATCGCGGCGCTCGCGGTCCTGGCTGTCAACGCCAAGACCCACCTCCCGGTCACCGCTACGTACGCGACCCCTGTCCTCACGCTCACGGCCAAGATCGCCGGGGCCTCGCAGGGCACTGCGTCGATCTTCGCGATCAACGTGCACCGCGAGATCGCGCCGCTTGGCACCGGCCTCGTGGTCACGCTCTCCGGCCAGGTCGGATCGGGCGCGGCCGGCGCGGACGGTACCACCACCGAGCCCGCGAACCTCGCGACGGCGCTCGCCACTCTCTCGGCGACGCGCCTCTACTACATGGGGACGAGCCTCACGGACGCGACGAGCCTCGGGCACCTGCAGACGCACATCACGAGCAAGAGCCTCCCGCAATCGGGACTTCGCTCGGTCGGGCTCGCAGCGAACCGCCAGGCGGAATCCGCGGCGGCAACGATCGCGGTGGCGAAGAATTACGAGCGCCTCGCCATCACGTGGATGGAGAACAGCGAGCACGACCCGGCGGAACTCGTCGGAGCGATGGCCGCGATCTACCAGATGCAGGAAGAGGTCCACACGGCGACCAACTTCGACTTCTTCCCGCTGAACAACATCATCCTCCCCGCCTACGCGGACGCGGACATCCCGACGCCGACGGAGCTGAACGACGCCGTCAACGACGGGCTTTCGCCCATCATGACGAACGGCGTCTCGACCTACCTCGTCTATGCGGCGACCACGCGCTCGAAGGACGCGACCGGCGCACTCGACGACCCGCGCTCGCTCGAGCGTCACCGCGTGTCGGTGGCGGACGAGTGGACCGACACGGAGATGGTCAACGTCGGCCTGAACTACCGCGGCAAGCGGCTCGCCGATACCCCGCTACTCCCGAGCGGGAAGGTGGACTGGAACCGCGTCGGCAAGGGCCCGCTCAATCCGGAAGCGTTCAAGCCGCACATCGTGCGGTCGCTTGAAGACTTCGCGGCGGCGGAGAAGTTGCAGAACATCGAAGCGAGCAAGGCGTCGCTCCGGGTCATCAAGACCGGATCGCGGCTCGAGGTCGGGCTGGATCTGAACGTGATCGACCTGGCACATCAATTCACCTACCGAATCGCGGAAGTGAGCGCGGGCTAACATGGCACTCCAAAACTACGCGCTCATCCAGTTCTTCTACAACGGCTCGCCCGTCACGCAGAAGACGCGCATCCAGCGCTCGCTCAACGCGAACCGCGAACCGATCAACCTGCTCGGCGAAGGGCTCGCGGGCTACGCCGCCGGCCTCCCCGAGCTGACGCACGTCTTCGACGCGCCCGTGCCGATCGGCGGACACGAATTCGACTACGAGGGCGCGCTCATCTCGGGCGAGTTCGTCGAGACTCAGGTCTTCATCGGCGCGCGCTCCTACGCGGGGCTCGGCGTGATCCAAAACGTCGAGTCAACGCAGGAAGCCGGAGCCGCGGCGACCAGCACGATCACCTGGACCGGCGAGGCCAAGCCCGTTTCCTAGGCTCCGCACAACATGACGCCCGCGCGTGCTCATGGGGAGCAACGGCAGAACGCGGGTCACCAGATGAAGGCCGCTCGTGCGCAACCGCTTACTCCCCATGAGCGGCATGTGCCGGGCGG
>Ga0208454_1000603_pt1 | contig 19609 bp, 35 predicted proteins | sample EasRivMeERMZT100_FD_187530 | JGI IMG/M metagenome (GOLD analysis project Ga0208454, IMG submission 187530) | Soil microbial communities from meander-bound floodplain in the East River, Colorado, USA - East River MetaG ERMZT100 (SPAdes) (version 2) | ecosystem: Environmental > Terrestrial > Soil...
CCCCGCCATTTTTGTCTATCCCCACCCTCCCGCCTTTACCACCATGAACCAGATCGCCCAGCCCACCATCACCACTACATAGAACCAATAGTTGTCCATGTCCACCCCCCGCCCCTATTCTTGGTCGTGCATTGGGAGCGGATAGTGCACCACTAGATCTAGTATGGCTTCCTTTTCTGTATTACCCCATCCGGCGAAACTCCCATCAGTGTTGTCCCATCTGGTGGTCCACCTCCCCGCCTCATATTGCTTTGCAATGATCGTGTACCTGTAGTCTTGGTTGACTTCTTTTGGTGATGTCTGTGTCACGATGGCCTCCTATTGCCCTTGAAAGGTTTCTAGCATCACGGCCTCTATGTCGGCCTCGTCCATTCCCTTGCAATCTACCCAGACTTGGTATATTTGCATATCACTCACATCTGGGCTGGCACCTGTTTTTGTGCGCCAGTTCATAATCAAGGCATTCGCCCAAGACGGTGGTAGTTTCTGTTCAGTCATGTTAGTCTCCTTATTTGACATCTGCATGTATGATAGCATTCTTAATAGCCATCATTTCATTTTTAATATCACAATCTTTATCCAACGTCATTGCTGTGTATATCCGAGATAAAAGCAAAGCCCGCTGCCTCGCGGTCAACTCAATAGTCATTTTCATTGGAGTTATTCCTTGTTACATTGTGATGTGAAAGTAAGCAAGGATGCTCACCCAGAGCACCCCCGCAATTATGATGGTGAGGGTTATCACAGGTTGCGCCCCATCATGCGGCCCATCGCATCCCCATCGTCTTTATTATCCTGCTCTATAAGGTATGCGCCCATGTACACATCCCTGCGCTTGCCGGGTGGATAACGGTTGGAACGGATGGGCCTGGAATAGTGACCATCGTAGCCACCGAGGCAATGTGCCTCGTACAATGGGCAACTCATGCCCAGCTTACGGAACCCACGCTTTTCTTTTCGTGGGTCAATCCACTCGCCTTTACTCTTTCTTAACATTGTCTTGCTCCATGTTTTAGTCTACCCATACAGTATACCACGCTTGAAACTCTTTGACAAGTTCCCTGTTTAGGATAAGAAAAGGCGGGGATATGGATGTACCCCCGCCCTTGATGTGGGTTAGAGCAAGGAAGTGTGATCGGCTTCCTTGTACCCCTTGAACTGACCTTGATCCCATATCATATTTGGCGTAGTATGTTTGCGCCGAAGTAGGAGGGCGATGCCACCAGTCATTGGACAGCCGCCGACGTTGCACCAATAGTATGCATATTCGCCATGATAACCTACGAACTTAATATTATTGGGACTGTATAGGGGATCTACCCATACCACCTGCTGTTCCCAATCCTGTTCTTTATCTGTGTAGGACAACACCCCGGAGTCGTCCTCCTCCATGGATATTGTGGTGCCTTCGTCTTCACTAGTTATGCATTCCCAAAGGGATATGTTTGCCCATTTGGGGTCTGCATCTGTGTAGAGTTTGCAGCTTTGATAGCAGGCCAAGTAATCGTCAGGATATTCTGGATTGTACCCACTGATCAATCCTGGTAGATCCTTGCACATACCGGGTTGACCGATGTAATCTGTGACAGGACGCCACGGTTGGTTAGAAAGATTAGCCCAATTGATCTTAGCAGCCATTTGATTTACTCCATGATTTGCTTACAATAAAGCGTAGCACGTTGGAATTCAACATGCTACGCTTTTGTTTGTGATCAGCCTCTAGCTTCACGCAGGATATGTGCCGTGGTGAGCTCAATATACATCGCCAGAGCGTAATACTTGGCCGCTTCTAGGCTAATGAACTGCGCCCCATCATCCGAGGGATTATCTCCCAGGTACTTAGGGTAGAGGTTGACCTCATACCTGCGATCTTCTGGCAGATAAATGATTTGACCAATGGCTTGCTGATTATGAAACAGATCCAAGCCAATATCAGTAGGGGTGTAATCTATGCTATTGATCATAGTAGTTGGTTGACTCCATGTTTTAGCTAACAATGCAGCGTAACACGTTTGAGCGTGTCACGCCACACTTTTGTTTAAGAGTTCGGCCGTTCTATTGGGAAGTCGTATCCATCCCTGCTTGGTTTCTTACGTTCCCAGTAGGTTGGGCGATATCGCAGGCACATCCGTCCACCTGTTTCTAGCCTATCATGGACGCTTACACCTTCCCATCCTGTGTAAACTTGTGGGGGTCCATCAACAAGCCCCCGCCCCTCTATCTCTTCCACATACCAATCGTGGGTTGTACCCCAATGATCTGGTGTCCCGTAATAGACCCAGAGTTCAAACTCTTCGCTCCTATTCCTTGGAGCTACCTTGCATCGTTTCATAGCCTGACTCCATGTTTTAGCTAACAATAAAGCATACCACACACGAGGTCATCATGCAAGGGTCTTGTACTAGATATCAATCAATCCTTGCTACATCAAACTTACCATTTGGCTGCACGATGCAGACCCAACTATGATCGTAGAAGTATATGGTCTCGTTCCTCAGCTTAGTCTTAGCCAAGGGTTTCAATAAAGGATCGCCTGGGTATTTGAGTCCCCCGCCCTCTTGAAGCTCAAATCCTTTAGCAGACTGCCATCCACCTCCATGACCATAATTTTTATGAATCTGTTGGGCTGCACTATCCGGATCTCTATCATCTAGCCAATCGGGTATAAACCCTAGATGCTCAGGTGTCATTCTTGGATGTAGGAATTCCCAATCTGGTATTGACATAGTAGTTTCTCCTCTGGTTAATCGTTTCTAGCATGTAGTGTATCACAATCCCTTGGATTGCCTTTGATGCATGGTTTCTTACCACTATCACATCGCCAGCAGTTGTGATCTACGAATACTCCTTCACGACTGTAGTCTGGATCGCGTGGGTCTACTGGAGGTTTAGCAGTCATTGATGGTTCCTTTCACATGGGGTAGCCAATCCTTAAACTTAGGCTCATGCTGAGTAGCTATTGGATTATGGCTATGTCCAGTTATAAGTTCATGACCACAGCCGTCACACTCCCATAGATCACTGTGCCATATCTTATAGGGCTTCCATTTCTCCGGGTAATCTGTGCCCGGTGCAGCGTGATTTTCTATGGGCATACTCTCAAGCCACACAAACCCATTCTTTTTGGGCCTGTAGAAACGCTGGCATTTTAGACAAGCTGGTTTAGGCATCACGGTCCTTCCCATTTTCTAGAATCCATTAGCTCTAGGTTTGTCATTCTGCATACCCGCAACCTGCATACTCCATCAATATTGACCCAGAGTACACTCCCATCAACATTCACTAACACCTGAACTTGCTCAGGTGCAGTAATGTCTAACATCTGTATTTCACCTATTGTTGTCATTATCTTCCTCCATAGGATCAACACCCCATACCTCTTTGTACAGAGCCTTTACCGGATAACCTTCAATGCCCGCCATAAAGGCAAAGGTTAGGCGGAACTTATTCCAATTCCGCAAGCCATCTAGCTTAATGGCTTCTACTATTTGATCATACTTGGTTTGACCACCAAGGTAATCAGCGACATCATTCAGAGCTTTCTTATGATTGACTTCAGGATCTGCATGCTCGTAACGTATATCGTAATGCATTTTCATGCTCCATGTTTTAGTCTACATAAGCATTATAGCATGGCCGAGCTTCACACACCAGCACCTTGTTTGGGATTATATCTAGGATGTAGGCGCTTGTATTCCTCATCTACTAGGAATTCCATTACCCGAATCACTCGGACATCCCCCTCACCATTCCGTTTGTAGGATCTCCAAGCAGATACGAGCTTGCGTTCCTCTTCAGTTAACATTAGGACTCGGCGTCCCATCGGACGATTGGCCATTGTCACTCCCTTCTGGGTCTGCTCCCATATAGGCTAGGAACTCATTACTGAGTGCCTCTAGGCTTTTTACGAGTTTTGAAGTTGTTACATTTAATTGAAACACAGCATCTTGTAACATCTGTTCAGTTACTTCATGCTCTAGAAGTTTGCGTTCTGCTACAGACACGCGATCTTCTAAGTAATGAACACGTTTATGTAGCTCTTCTGTAGATCTAAATTCCATGGTTAGTCCCTTTTGAAAAGAATAAAGTAGAGGGCTATCCAGCCCCCTACTGCTCCACCTGTGTAGAAAGTAAACATAATCCAGTCTAATGTTTCACTGTAACTCATGAGTCTGGATCTTCTGGTGCTACAGACTTAGTAAAGTCAGGACTGATACCCGCTTGCCTTAATTTTTCTACTAAGATCTTAGCTTCATCTAGATCTTTAGACTTGTGCAAGAGTATCAGTGCAGCATCCAGAGTACTGATCCGAATATCTCTGGCGAGTTGATGCAAATGATCTTCCATTTTAGTCATGGCTAGACCATATATCTACGAACTCCCTCATAAACGCCAAGAGCTGAGCTTTTTCTGCTTTACCCCCTTGATGACGCTTAATGAGCATCGTCACGTACCCGAGTGCATACTTGAAGTCAGCATTATCTGTAGAGATTTTTTGCTGAACTTCTTCATACATCTCAGGATGGTATTTCTTAGGATATCCAGTAGGCATCGTTCTACTCCATAATTGCGGGGGAGGGTACGCTAGACTGTGGCCCTCCCCCTTTCAGTGTGCCTTACGAACACACCTGATCTGTGCCGTTGACATGCGTCCAACAGCAGATGGTCTTGCCATTAATCGTGTAGCAAGTTTGATTGGCATAGGCCGGGATCACCCCCGCCATTATTGCCAAGATAATTACGAGATACTTCATAGTTTTAGCTCCATGCATCAAAGTTAACGTAACATAAGCATACTACCACAAAAAAACCTTCTTGACTAATATCTTAATTAAGAAGGCTTGGAGTGTGGCGCCCATTCCCAAATCGTTTCCATCGGGGCACCGAATCCACCCATCTGTGTCTTAGGGCGAAAAACAATACCTTTCTGGATATTTCGTTCTAATGCATCATCTCCACCTAACCATACAAGATGTTCTTGTATCATATCTTTAGATACATCTTTAGGTATAGATAAGAAATCACTATTTCCATCTTCATCCGTTGAATGCGATAGCCCAATGATGATCGCGTTACCACTAAACGGAATAGGAGATTCTAAGAACTTGAAATGTTGATTGTACTTGAGTAAACCTTCCTCATCTATCATCATTGATATATGAGGAGCGAGGCCAACGTATTGCACCATCGTACATTTAAGGACCAGTCTGACTGCGTCCATCCAGTACTCGTTCGCTTCTTCGGGGAGTAAGACGTCGCTTACCTCCTTTTCGTAGGTGTTTATTAAGATTCCTCTCATGCCACCATTTCCTTATCTTACCCCACCGTGAGGGAGGAAGCTCAAGATATACATCGGTATCTAGTAGAGCTTCTAGCTCCAATCTCAATCGTTCCCTATCCTCCTTGGTCTTAGCAGCTATGATACGATACTCAAGTGTACTGGCCTTCCTGTACAATTGATAGAATGAACGAAATTTCATGTTGCCGCCTTATGTCTTAACCTTAACGATAACTCCATTCTTTGCTACACATGCTGCATACCACTTATGAGGTTCAGGATAATGTGGACCCTCAATATAAATGTTTCCATCTTTGGGTTCATTACCTTCAAATGGACCAGGTTGATAATAAGTCACCTCTTGCCCATCGGCCACCGCCAACTTGAGGGCTTTCTTAGTTTTGAAGTTGATGTGAGTGTACATTAGCGTGCTCCATATTGTTCCAATACTTCATCTATTTCGTAGAACCTACTGATCGGGCGCTTATATAGATTAGTTATGTGATCCCGACGACAATTCATCCACTGACCATTGCTGGCTTTGTAGAATACTATGTCAGTTCGGCCCTGCTTCTTGTACCACTTGGCCGACTCAGCCGCTTGACGGATGTTCATTAGATGCTCCGTGTTTGCTTACACATTTACCCTAACACACGAAGAGGCTCCATGTAAATAATCTTATTTGGGAATAGGGGAGGGCACATGGAGCTGGACCTCCCCCACCCAACTGAGGCTACCGGGGTAAGAGTAGCCTCAGTCTGACTTGAAAATGCTATCCTGGCACATGAAACATAGCCCAGAAATCTGGTACTCCTTTATATACAAAGGAGTAGGAAAATCTTTGATTTCTATGGCTCGTTTACATAGCGGACAAGTATTTGCATCAATAGATGCTACTGTACCTGGAAATATACGTTCTATAAAGTCACGCATTTCTGGTGACTTGTTGCTCATTGGTCTTTTCATAATACGCTCCATGTTTTAGTCAACAGTGCAGTATAGCATACAATTAGGGCTGAGACAACCCCAAAAAACCTGATCGGTAACCTTCACGTATTTTAACCTTTACACTCCTGTTATATTGTGCTATAATGTACGGGCTTAGGAAAGAGTATGGGGGACACTCAAAGCCCCACCTCGGGCAGAGGCCTCTCCGGTCTCCAGATAGCCGGTGTCCCCCAATTCCTACTAAGCAGCCTTTCCTAAGCAGTTAGGCCATCTGTTAAAATGGGGTTATGATGCATGAGCTTCTTAACGACATCGCTATTGCGCTTAATGCTCACAAATCGGGTAAGTATTATGTCGCCAAATGCCCGCTCTGCAACCACGATAAGTCCACTCTTAATATATGGATAGCTGAAGATGGCAAGATCGGAATACGTTGCTACTATAGTATTCTTGGTCGTTGTCATAGTATCGCTCATATATTTTACCTCCAAAGTCTGGGGGTAAATGTGGCACTGGATGATCTAACGGGCAGTCGACAGAATCCTAGTGATACTTGGAATCAAATCTGGAATGGAGCCGGCCCTATCATGGACTCCTACGCGGATGAATATCTATTCAGGCGTGGTATAGATATCCGTAATCTTCCACTTGCATTTCTAGATTCCATCAGATGCGTTAATCACCTCAAGCACCCCTCAGGCCCCCGCCTGCCATCACTTATTAGCCTACTCACTCACGCATCTACGAATAATCATTTAGCTATCCATCGTACATTTCTTAATCCACTTGGAACTGATAAGTTTAACGGCGATCCAAATAAGATGACCCTCGGTCCCACGAAAGGCGGGGTGGTGAAGTTTGGTGGGGTAGAAGATGGAAGTATAGCCATAGGCGAGGGGATAGAAACCTGTTTATCGGCATATCTTTTACATGGTTGGAATGTCTGGGCGACAACCTCAGTCGGTGGGCTGTTGCAATTAGAGTTTCCACCTGAGGTTAAACAAGTGATCCTATTACAAGATAGGGATGATGCAGGATCACATGCGGCATACTTAGCTCAAGAACGTTACTTTCAGCTCAAAGTATACCCACATCTGCCGTCACAGGGGTATAAAGATTTTAATGACGAGCTTCGGGGGTACTAAGTGGCCGAGATTCACAGCTTTGAAGAAGCTCAGATTAAAGATTTCTATGGGAAGCTATATCAGGATCGCATTGATAGTAAAGATACTGTAGCTGTAGAGTATGTGAGTAAAGCAGAAATTGAATTAAAAGCTGGAAAATATTTGAGCTTTGAAGATACTAAGCCTGTTATTAGGAGAGCAGTAGCTATTGGAGTAGATTATGCATCTTTATCTGATCATCTATTAGAGCAGATAGCGGTTACTATTAAGCCGATGCTAGCTTTAAAGCAGATTAAAGATGCTAGACAAAAGGTAGATAATTTTGCAAAGCAGTACAGAAAAGAGTTACTTCATAATCTTAATAAAGATTCAGGAGCATTAGATCTTAAAGAACAATATATCCGTAAGTTTGTTATGTTTCCCAATGGTAGAGAATGTACTATATATGATATTGATGGTGAATTTCCACCAGTTAGTTTAACTAATTTCAAATTAAGGCATGATCATAAGGAATTATATGATGAACGAGAAAATGAACGTATTGGTATGGGGACTTATCTATTAAAATATACTCAACTACGAATTATTACAGGCTTTACTAATCAACCAGATAATCCTCATTTAATAACTAAACCTACCTCTATTACGGGAGAGTGGAATATCGTTGTAAATAATTGGAAAGGATTTTCAGTAGCAGAAAGTCCGCCTATAATCGATCCTGAAAAGAAATGTGCATTATTTCTTCATCATCTTAAGATAGGACTGTGTAATGGAGATAGCATAGCTTATCAATCTTTAATTGTATGGTTAGCTCATATGATTCAGAAACCTACTGAAAAACCGGGTATCTGTGTGCTTTCAATTGGACTAGAGGGAGTAGGAAAAGATTTAGCTGCTGCTTATATTAGTAAGATGATCCACCCATCGCATGTCAATACTGCTCTTATGGCAACTGATATTGCGGGGGAATTTAACCGTTTGTCTTTTGAGAATAAGTTATTTGTTTGTTTATCCGAGTTACCAGTTCTTAATAAAGAAATAGGAATTCTTAATAATTATATTACTAATCCTATTATTGTATTAAATGATAAGAATGCTCCCAGATACTCTATGAATTGCATGATGCGATGGTTCCTTAGTACAAATAAAGAAAACGCCATCAGTATGACCAGTAATACTAGACGACAACTGGTCATTCATGCTAGCGATCATTGGGCAAATCAAGCAAAAGCAACTCCAGAACAGAAGGAAGCACGAAAACAGTATTTCACTAAGATAGTTGAAGAAATGGAAAATGATGGACCAGCGGCCCTCTATCAATATCTTATGTCTATAGACATATCCAATATTCAAATTCAACATATAGATCTAGATACATCAGCGCGTCAAGATGTCGTAGAGTTGTCTAGGTCTGCAATGGAGATATTTATAGATGAGCATATTATGGGTAGAGGTGTTATTCCTGCTGGAGTTAATTTTGGAGAAATTCCTTTAAATTTAGATACAGAAACTATTATAGTTAGCGATATGATTAAAGATTCATACGCATGTATGATAGATAATAATAGGGAATTTAGATCTGAGAGTAGACGACTCATGCCTAAGAAATTCATTATGGCATTAGGATTGCCGTGGGAAGGAACAAAAAATAATTGGAAACACTATAAATTGATGAGTGGTAAGGGAAATTCATGCCAGTATATCTTTCCACCCCTTAGCTTACTGAGGGAGATATGGGCCAAGAAATGAAAATCCCCGGCGGAAGCAACCTTACCACCGGGGACCAGAGTTTACTGAGCAGCAGCAGGCTGCTCTGCTGTTTGCTCAGCCACGGGCACTTCCTCAGCCGGAGGCACAACCACCTCGGGCTTCGCAAGTTCCGAGCCATCTGCATTGGTGACCTTGATAAAACCATGCTCCAGGTCCCATGCCAAATCAATGCTACCAAAGTTCGGGTTGGCTTCTTTATAAGCCTTGACGGTCATGCCCTCGGTATAAAGGTCAAACCGGGGACGAGCAGCAGAACCAACTCGCTTGGGGTTTTCCTTTACCTGAAGAGCGATAATCGCCTCATCTGGCAGCTTACTGCGGGGTCCACGCTCCGGACGGTTAGCTTTAAGAGCCTCCCGTTCGGCCTTACGCTTGGCCCGCTCTTCATCGCGCAATGCCTTCGCAGCAGCACGCTCTTCAGCCTTAGCAGCTTTATCAGCGTCCTTGGCAGCCTTCTTAGCCGCTTTTTCTGCTTCCTTAGCAGCCTTTTCTTCTTCGGTCATGGCCTTTTTACCGCTACGAGTTTTGCCCGGAGCCACCACCTCGTCGGCTGCCTCGTAATCAACGTCCGTTTCAGAAATTACTGCACCGGCCTTGTAGACCCAGACCTTTTTCACCTGTTCAACCCCAGGCTTTTCGTCCTCGTCCTCATGAAAGTCTGCCCGCAAGAGGCGTACTTCATTTTGGCCAACTGCCTTGGAAAGGCGTTCTGCCTCGGCAAAAGCTTCTGCGTCATCCAACATGGCAATCTTTTCGCCATTTGGCTTGACAATCGTCCACATATTATACATCTTCTACTCCCTTGTTGTCGCCGGTTACTCACCGACTACGCATACCCTAGCACAGGTGGACGGTCAATGCAAGTAAAAAGTGGTCATCTTGTTTAAGAAAAAACGGGAACCCCCCTAGAGGTAGTTGCTTTGATGGCTAAACTATGGTACACTATGTTACTGGTTAAAACATGGAGGCTTACGTGCTGGTAGTGAAACAAATCACAACACTATCGGACTCTCATGCACCACTAATCTTATTCTATGGAGCAGCAGGTATCGGCAAAACATCTATTGGATTATCGGCTCCTAATGTACTCTACGTCCCGGTGCATCCAGAGTCCCCACCATCTAACGTCAATGCTATGGGGGTAGATCCTATATACGATTATGCTACTATGATGAATACACTTAGATCTATTTATAAAGAACCTCATGGGTATACCTCTATATGTATTGATAGTCTAGATGCGTTAGAACCTATAATTATCGCTGAAACCTGCCGCCGTAATGGGTGGAAAGATTTGGAGAGTCCAGGCTATGGCAAAGGATGGATTGAAAACGATTCTACGTGGAGGCAGTTCATCGCAGGCGTTGACGCTATTCGTAGAAGACGAGGCATTATGGTTATTTGGCTCGCCCACGCCGAGTCCTCCAACCACGAAGATCCAGGGACTCCGCCGTACAAGCGATACAGTTTACGAGTTCACAAAAGGGCTGAAAAGTTACTCACACAAGCGGCGGACGCGGTGATCTTCGTAAACACTAAAACGACCATGAAAGAATTGGATACGGGGTTTAATCAAAAGACTTATGTAGCAGATGGCGGGGGAACCCGGTGGGCTTTCTGCGATGCTCGCCCCGCCTTTGTTGCCAAGAATAGATTTGGAATGCCAGAGGCTATATTAATAGATAAGAAAAATCCTTGGGCAGCCTTTGAAAAATATCTGGTCTATAAAGCCCCAGCCCCTACTAAAGAAGAGCCAGAGTTACCACTTACTAATGGAGTGGGACCGCCACCGTTGAGTATCCCCGAAACGGTGACAATCACAGAGTCTATATCTGTGACTTTGCAAGGGGATGATTTACCTGACGTGTATAAACAATGAACAAGGAAACAGAACATGGACCTCTCGAACTACTTGAACGAGGAATTTGATGATAGATCCGTCCTCCCATCTACAGGTACTCCTGAACCTGTACCACCGGGAGACTATATGCTCCAGTTGGAGAAAGGAGAAGTTACCTATACCTCCACAGGAACTGGAGTTCTTTTCAAAGCCCGTTTTGCAATACTTGAAGGCGAGTATTCAGGCCGAGCGATCTTTGCACAGTATAATGTTAGAAATAATAATCAACAAGCTCAAATGATTGGCATTGCTGAAATGAAGGCTTTGGCGATGGTGTGTGGGGTAGATTGGGAAGAAGCTCGTAAAGAGACTGACCTTCTAATGTATAAGCCTTTTCTAGCCAAGATTGGCATGGATAAGCCTTCAGTTAATAAAACTACTGGCAAAGAATACCCGCCTCGTAACAAAATTATGAGGTATATGCCAGCTTCAGAGAAAAAAGAAGCTGAAGTACCTTTTGTTCATACTTCAAAGGTACTCCCAGACCCACTAAAGCAGCCCCTCCCCGCATCTGGTAAAGATATAGGAGATGATGAGGTTCCATTCTAACCCTCGCGAGGGGAGCGGTGTGGTCCCGAGCCGTAACAGATATCGGGGCACCTTAATATGGAGGGCAAATGAGTATTTTATATCAATTTAAATCATTCATTACTAAGCGGCATAACATATATCTATGTAGAGTCGCCGGCAAACCTGCACCGTGGACAGATGACCCTATGCTACGGGAGTACAAATTTACGAATATTTATCGTGAATTAGATAGGACGACAGTTTGGTGCAAGAAAAATGTGCGTGATAAGTACGCTGATCATAGTTATGCTAATCTTGCATGGTCTATTATAGCGTTTAGATTCTTTAATCGTATAGAAACTGGTGAAGCTATGTTCAATTCAGGTGCCTGGGACCAGTATATAAAGAGTAAAGATACCAATATTCTACGCAATGTCATCTTGAAAATGCGGGGGAAGGGACCATACACCACCGGAGCTTACATCATTAAGACTGTGAATGGTAAAAATAAGCTCGATGGAGCCCTATGGGCGATTGATCATGCTCTACCAATAGCCATAGAACTAGCTGAGTATGCAGAAGCTAAGGGGTATTTCCTCAGTACAGCTCAAGAAATACTTCTTAAAGCCCCATATCTAGGGAGTTTCATGGCTGCTCAATTGATAGCAGATATGAAATATACGAAACTATTTCCTACTAATAAGGTAGAAGATTGGCATACATGGGCAGCGAGTGGTCCTGGGAGCCGACGAGGGCTAAATATTTTAAACGATGCTGATATAGAACACCCTTGGCGGGAAAAAGAATGGCTGGCCGAGCTAGGTATTTTACGAAATATGATTATACCTATGTTCGAAGAATACGGTTGGGAAATTCCTCACGCTCAGGATGTCCAGAATATGCTGTGTGAATTCTCGAAATACCAACGCGGATACAGCCGCAATAAATTCGTGCCAAGCAAATGATGACTCGTAAAGACATAATGGTTTTGAATGACATAGCTATGGAAAAATACGGTGCTGCTCAGGTATTAGATGGTGGCGCATATAAGAAAGCTATGCATGAATTCAATGCTCATCAATATAAGTATGAACGTGCTAGGGAAGAATGGATTGCTAACGGGAGGCCTGAGTGAAGATCTTTATACCGTCTTATCAACGAGCCTATATGGTAAGAGCTGGAACATTAGCTTGGATACCTAAGTCTTATCATAAAGATACAATTATAGTAGTCAGAGACGAAGAATTTGGTAAATATATGAACCAAATGATGAAAGATAGTACCTATGCTACCGTTGGAATACTGGGAGTTCCAGCTACAGGTATCGGGGATAAGCGACAAATGATATTGGAGCATTGTGTAAAGAAAGAATATAAATACTTTACTATGATGGATGATGATCTACAATTCTTTAGACGTAAAGATCCGAGTACAACCAATCTAATCCCAGCTACAGAAGATGATATGGTACAGATGCTCGTTGCTATGCAGCGAGGTTTAGCTAGATATTCCCATGTAGGGGTATCGGCTAGACAAGGAAATAACGCAGCAGGTATAGGATCTGCTGATGTTATTAGAGAACAAAATGTTAGAGTAATGCGAGCGGTAGCTTTCCGGACTAAAGAGTATGCCAGTATAGAGCATAACCGGATAAATGGCATAGAAGATTTTGATGCAACGTTACAACTCTTACGTAAAGGCCACTCAAATCTTAATCTATATTGGTGGGCTCAGGATCAGCAGCAAACCAACGCTCCAGGAGGATGCAGCGTATGGCGAACTAAGAAATACCATGAAGACAATGTGCGTAGACTAAAAGAACTTCATTCTGACTTTGTAACTCTAGTACCTAAAGAAAATAAAACTGGAGGAGACTTTGGCACACGGCTAGAAGTCAGAGTACAATGGAAAGAAGCTTGGAAGGAGGGACAACGTGCTTTATCAAATTCAAGGCGAAACTCTGGATGAACTTTACATTCAAGGTCTAAGATTACTCCATGACTTTGGACGTATAGAAAAAACTAGAAATGGTCCAGCGATGGTCGTGCCATACCCGGTGATGACGATATGGGATGATCCTACTAAACGTGTGCTCTTAGATGAGAATCGTAACTGTAACCATGCATTTCATATAAATGAAGCTATATGGATGTTGAAGGGTGAAAATAATGCACTTCTATTAGATCCATTTATTCATGATTTTTCATCTAGATTTGCAGAATCAGATGGTAAACTTCATGGAGCTTATGGACGCAGATGGTTTCATACTTTTGGTATGAATCAAATAGATCATGTAATTAATATTCTTAAAAAGGATCTATCTAGTCGCCAAGCAGTTATATCTATGTGGGATGCTGGTCTTGATCTAGGTACTAAAGTTAAAGATAAACCTTGTAATACTCATCTATATTTTAGAATAGATGGGCTATTGAATATGACGATATGTAATAGAAGTAATGATATGATTTGGGGGCTCTATGGAGCTAATGCTGTTCATTTCAGTATATTATTGGAAGTAATTGCGGGGGCATTGGGGGTAGAAGTTGGAAAGATGTACACACTCTCCAATAATTTCCATGCTTATACGAATGTATTTGATAAGACAACATTAGACTTTACTGCTACTTATCCCTATGATTCTACTCCTCTTATAGAGGGTAACTATAATGAGTTTATGTGGGATGTCCAACATTGGTCGTATGGTAAATTTCCAGATAGATTTAAAACAGATTGGTTTAATGGAGTAGCTTATCCTGTTACCATGGCGTTCTTCGCTAAAAAGAACGGAGATATTAATCAGGCCAAAGAGTTTATCAGTTGTATTATTGATGAAAATTGGCAAATCGGTATGAAGCAATGGTTATATCATGCAAAACACAACTGAGACTATACTATGGGCTGGATCGATCATACGCTATCATAATCGCCCAACGGCACAGAGACAAACTGTAGGTGAGCATACTTGGAGAGTGATGATTATTTATACTGAGTTATACGGTGAACCAGATGCCGCCTTATACCGTTACATCTTGTTGCATGATGTAGCTGAGATAGTTACAGGTGATATTCCATTCATGGTAAAGAGGTATTATCCAAATTTCAAATTAGCAGTAAACCGCATTGAAATTGAAATAGAAAAGAAATTAGATATCAAACTACCAGAGATTACAACTATAGAGCATCAACGGGTTAAAACTGCAGATCTCTTAGAAATGCTATTCTTTGCTATAGACGATGTGAATATGGGCTGTCGTTACAGTTACGACATAATTCTAAATATCTTGGAGGTACTAGATCATGACTCCCAAATCCTCGACTACATCAACAAAAAAGGATATCAAGACGCAATTAACAGAATCATTGCTGCTAGAGAGGACTAAAACGCATCAACAACCCACGCCAGACGGCTATAGAATGCACGCCCGATGCACGGAAATGTTGATGGAGACAGTTCGAGATCAACTTAATTGGGCTGGACTGAACTACAGTCAAAAAGAAACGATTTATATGACGTGCCACAAGATGGCTCGCATACTGACAGGAAATCCCAACATACCTGATCACTGGCAAGATATATCCGGGTATAATATGCTAATTGTTAACGAAATGGCAGACGGTATCCCGGATGACGAAGACTAAACCTGTATTTGGGCAACTAGCTCTATTTCCTCCTGATACTAACTGGACAGTTGCTAAAGAACTTCCAGATTGGCGTAGGCGTCCTATCGTTGCTATAGACACAGAAGTTAAAGATCTGGGTCTTAGCAACGATTTGGGTGCGGGATGGGCATTACCTGATCACGGACATATCGTCGGTGTATCTATGGCTGTCAGCGAGACGGAGAAAATTTATGCTCCAATCCGCCACCCCGATTCAGATAATTTTGCTGTTGATCGTGTTATCCGTTGGGTTAGCGCTCATCTTGCGGCGCCATGCCGTAAAGTTTTTCATAATTCTATATTTGATCTGGGTTGGTTCGGCACTGACTTTAGGATCGATATGGATAGCAAGTTACTTGAAGACACTATGGCTCTCGCTGTTATACTAGATGAAAATAGACTAAGTTATTCATTAGATAATCTATGTAAAGATGAAGGCTTACCTGCTAAAAATGAAAAGAAATTGCGTGAAGCTGCTGCTACCTTTGGAGTAGACCCAAAGAAAGAATTATGGAAACTCCCTGCCAAGTATGTTGGTGAATATGCTGAACAAGACGCTGCGAGCACGCTGGGACTTTTTAACCGGCTATACCCACAGCTCGAAAGTATGCAGGACGCTTATCGTTTAGAAATTGATCTAATACCATTAGTAATCCTCATGCGAAGGCGGGGGATACGTATAGACCTCGGTAAAGCAGAGGAAGCTCAAACTAAATTCACAGGTATGCGAGACACATACTTAGAACGTATTAAAGAAATTCTTGGCCTTCGCCGGCCAGTTACCGTAGAGAACATACACTCCCCAGGCTGGCTCGCCTACGCCTTTGATGAGCAAGGTCTATCCTACCCACGTACTCCTAAGACTAAGCAAGGTCAATTTAAAGCAGAGTGGCTAGAAAAGCAACCTCACGACCTCCCCCGCCTTATTGTGGATGCGAGAACATACCATGATGCCGCTGATAAGTTTATTGGAAAATATATTCGCGATTACACCTTCAATGAGCGAGTACATTCCGAGATACACCACATTAGATCCGATGATGGGGGCACAAGGTCTTACAGATTTTCATATTCAGACCCTCCGTTGCAGCAAATCCCAGCAGAAGGGGAAATTGGATTAGCAATAAGAAGTATATTCCTACCTGAAAAAGGAGAACAGTGGGGAGCCTATGACCTTAAAGGACAAGAACCAGCACTTACGGTTCATACAGCGGCTTCGTATGGATGTATTGGGTCTAAAGAAGCAGTACATTATTATAATACTGATCCTAATCCTGATTATCACAATTATGTTGCTTTTATAACAGGTATACCTCGAACTAGAGCTAAAATTATAAATCTATCATTAGCTTATGGCATGGGTCTAGAAGAGCTATGTAGACGATTAAATGTAGATTTAGAAACAGGAACTGCGATATTAAAACTATATCATGCTAAAATGCCGTTCATAGCTCAGCTTACTAAAATGCTGACTTATGAAGCAAATACTAATGGATTTGTTATACTCTTAGATGGAGCTAGGTGTAGGTTTAATTTCTGGGAGCCTCAGGGTCATAAGTATAATACTCAAGCCCCTGCTCCATCGTTAGAAGTAGCACAGAAGCGATGGCCCGGACAACCATTAAGACGATTTGGTACTCGTAAGGCTATGAATAGAAAAATCCAGGGAGGGTCAGCTAGGCAAATCAAACTTATAATGCGAGAATGTTATAATCAGAAGTTATATCCTCTATTACAAGTACATGATGAATTAGACTTTAGCCTATCTGGAGATACAACTGAAAAGATAACTCGTATTATGTGTGATACAGTAAAGCTGAAAGTACCAACTCGAGTAGATTTAGTTATAGGAGACTCATGGTAATGCGCATGACTGAACAGAAACTTTGGCAACGCATGAAATCTTGGCTATGCGGTTACTCTGTTAGATTAGAAAATGCAGTATCCGAAGGTTTATCCGATGCTCTATGGTGTCCTAGAGGATTAGCTGTTTTTCTGGAATTAAAAATACAGCATGGTAATTGGATTGTTGTTCGTAATTCACAAATGGTGTTTGGATTAGACGTTAGAAAATCTGTACCGAATCCTCAGCATCTATTCGTCGTTTATAACCTTGCACGACCCGCTCTTATGTGCTATACTTACAATACTATAAAGCTGCTCCCATCCAGTACGGGGCAGAATAAGGCTATTAGAGTGCTTATGAAAGATGCTGTGGCGGACTATGAGTGGAGCAGTGAAAAAGATGTCAGTAACTATCTTAGCGGATTGGAGGAAACCAATGCCAGATTTGAAAGAGCTATCTATTCAGGCTCATAGCCTTAGAGAACTCGATGCTACTATTGAAGATTACGAGGAGCGAGTAAAAGATTTAAAAGAACAACGTAAGCATATCGCAGAAAATGTTATCCCCGATATGCTTAAAGAACTAAAGTTAACGGAAATAAAACTCGATGATAGATCTAAAGTCGGGTATAAACCTTTCTATGCTGGAAAGCCCATCGGTTATGCAGCATACGAATGGCTTAAAGAGAATGGGTTTGGTGATATAGTTAAGGCGAAATTAGAAATTCCCTATAACTTCGTAGACCAACCAGAAATGATAGAAAAAATTAAAGCTCTATGCAAAGCTGCGGGGTTAATCGCACTTAATGATACATCAGTCCACCATATGACAATGGGGGCATTTCTTAGAGAGCAAGACGAAAAGAAAGTAGAGTTACCTAAAGAACTATTTCATATCTATAAAGTAGATAGAGCTTATGTAAAATGATCAATCTCAATGAGCTGAATAAGTATCGCATACCTCTGCATGGAGATTGGGGTGACAACAAGGGAGGAGCATTCGTGTTCGATCTTCCCCCAAACAAGGAGCGTAAAGAATTAGAATGGCGGCGTTTGCGCGTCGTTGCCAGTGCAGACGAAGGCTGGGATCATGTATCTGTCAGCCTGGAGCATCGCACGCCCACATGGGATGAGATGGAGTTCATCCGCAAGAGGTTCTTTGAGCCTAATGAGACGGTTGTTCAATTCCATGTGCCAGAGAGCAAGCACATCAACTGCCATCCCTATTGCCTCCACATGTGGCGTAGTTGGAAACAAATCTACGAGTTACCACCACCTGAGTTTGTAGGACCACCCAGATGAAGATCACAACTGATCTTGCCCACCAAACAGAAGTCTTTAATCGTTTTAAAGACAACGCGAAAGCTGCTCTATTTATGGAGCAAGGTACTGGCAAGACTAGAATCATAATCAAACTAACTGAAAACCATTTTCTGCTAAAACGAATCGATGCAGTTGTAGTCATCACTACCTCCACACTAGTCATGAATTGGTCTATGGTAGAAATTCCATTGCACCATACTTTACCGTATCATCAGTATGTTTGGAAAAGAACTAAACGCCTCCTAAAGTCCCCGCTATTGTTTTATTTCATAGCAAATGTAGACGCTACTACGACTGAGAAATTTAGAAGTGTATGGAAAGATTTTGTACGATTCTACCCAAATTACATGCTCGTAGTAGACGAATCCACATTGGTAAAAAATCCAAAGGCTGAACGAACTAGAGCAGTTATGGAAATGGCGGGGAGGGCTAAGGTGAGGTGTATCGCCTCTGGTACTCCTATTCCCAAAGGACCATTAGATTTATATTCACAGACAGAGATACTAGGTCCAGGTACATTAGGATTTAAATCTTACTATGCCTTCAAAAATCGCTATGCTATAACAAAATTAGAACGTAATGGAGTACGAGCATACGAGGTCGTTACTGGATATCAAAATATAAATGAGTTATCTGAAAAGGTTGGTAAGATAGCTGCGGTCATTAAGAAGAAAGACTGCTTAGATCTTCCTGATAAAATATACGAGACTGTACATGTGGATTTCACTCCAGAGCAAATGAAGGCATACAACGACCTAGTGCAACGGGCTATAACCTACCTGGAGAACCATGAAATCACAGCAGTTAATGCAGTATCCTTGATTAATAGGCTTTTACAGATCTGTTGTGGGCAATTAAAGGTCGAAGATAGGTATTTAAGCATACCAAACCACCGTTTAGAGACTCTAAAAGACCTTGTAGAACAATCCGGAACTCAGGTGATTGTCTGGAGTAGCTATGTGCAAAACTCTTTAGATGCGGCTGCCTATTTAGGGCCTTTGGCCGTACGTGTGCCCGCTGGTTTAAGCCCAACCGCATTGTACAGCAAACTTCAAGCCTTCAGAACAGGCGATAAAAAGGCTCTTATAGCAAATCCAGCCTCTTTAGGGCATGGATTGACCCTCAATGAAGCTCCAAACATCATTTACCTTTCTAACAGGTTTAATTTGGAGCATAGATTACAATCTGAGGATAGATCCCACCGCTATGGGCAAGATAAAAATGTCCTTTATACCGACTTAATAACTCTAG
>Ga0208454_1000604_pt1 | contig 19536 bp, 8 predicted proteins | sample EasRivMeERMZT100_FD_187530 | JGI IMG/M metagenome (GOLD analysis project Ga0208454, IMG submission 187530) | Soil microbial communities from meander-bound floodplain in the East River, Colorado, USA - East River MetaG ERMZT100 (SPAdes) (version 2) | ecosystem: Environmental > Terrestrial > Soil >...
GCTTTATAGGTAACGTAATATTGGGTGTTAGTCGCTAAATTAGGACTCTGACGAAAATCTAAAACGTTATTACCATATTCGTAACTGACCAAAATCTCATCAGCCAAATATGTATAATCAATGTAGTAATCACCCTTGTTATAATCGATTACTATTCTAGATAAATCATTAATAGTAAAAGTATAAGTTACAATTACTAAATCTCCCAAAACAGGCGCATTGATATTAGACAAAATAATCTTAACAGGATTACCTGGCACAATACTACCAGATGGATCAAATAATATTTGAGAGTCAGTTATTCTAACTACAGAAAAATCATAAGTGATATTACTGGATAGATAAGGAATGTTTTCATTGATATTGACGTAGTAATTATAACCGTCAAATTTAACTGTATCAAAAACTTGTTTACTGATTGGGTTAACGGTAACATTAAATCCAGATGAAACTGTAGATTCTACGAAGTTTAATGGATGAGTGCTATTGAATAAATCACTGTATTCAAATACAGAGCGCACAAACTTAATCTGGCTAGTTACTCCAGACATAAAACTAGTGCTAAGGAAAACGCCCACTGATTTGTTGTAGATTTGATATGGTGCTGTATCTGTGTTATTTAGAAACAACTCGTCAGCAGGGTCTAAAGTTTCAGGCTCTACTAATCCATCTTCAAAAGAAACAAAAGTGAATTGCTTGTTCTTTGGATTAAGCGAACTGATTCTATAATACAAATCATTAACGCTTATGATATGTGGGTGCTGTATAGTAATGAAACTATCCTTGTAACTAACAGTACCAATATTGAAATCTTGGGTATTAGAGACCGCGCAGTAAACAATACCATCCGCATAATCAACGGTGTATTCTCCAACGCTTGTCAAACGATTGATGTTATTAAATTCAGAGTCTTTTCTATTAAACCACTTTTCATTGACAAAAATATCAGTCTTGGAGAAGGCTAAGCTTGTATTGAAAGAAGCAGCTAAAGTGTCTTCTGTAGAAGAAACAAGACCGTTAGCATCCAATAGGACTTTAAAAATTCTCAAAGTAGAAGTGTTTATTATAGTGGTATTTACAAATAATAATTCATTGGTAACATTTCGGAAAGAAACTCGTTCAGAATTTTGATCAACGATTGTAGGAGGAGTATTGTAACGAAAATATACTTTATTATCATTCCATCTATCCAATGAATAAATTTCTCCTGAGGTTTCGTTAAAAATACGAAACACATTGGTGATAGGAGAATTTACAGTTTTCAAAACATTGAGTGCTACTAGATTATTATTGATTCTTTCATTCAAAGATTCAAGATGAGATCCAGCAATATAATCTACCCCAGGTACAAATACCTCTTCATAATCAAACTTGATGTTTCCATCAAAATCAACTAAGCTGCCCTTAGGTAATGCTACCAAGTCAGAAATATCAGAGTCATAGGTGTAATCCTGGTCTGACTTATAAGTGTATCTATATTTGTATGTGGCTAATGGTGGATAAGGACCCGTGCCATCATTATTTAGATCGGCGCCGAAAACATAAACAGTTCCAGTATTGTAATCTACAGAATATTGTCCAGGAATAAAAGGAAGCCCATTCAATCTAAAAGGAATTTCATTAGCAAAAGCAGGATGCTTGGCTCCTGGAATAGTAGTATTCGGATCGATGAAGGTAACTCCACCTAAAATAGGAATCGTATTACTAGACGTAACGATAGGGGCATGCTTGAGATTAAAAACATTGATGATAGGTGGAAGCACTTCTCGAACAGAGTCTAAAGTAGTGTAAACAGAAACCGTTTCTGAGTTAATAACTCTTCCTAAATCTTTAGATTCATATTCAATGTCGATTTTGAAAATACTATCCAAAACAAAATCTGGGTTTTCTAATACTTTGTCACTGATACGAATTTGATTGTTTTCCAATAACAAATAAGAAAATCCAAAATCTTGGTCGTATCTAGAATCTTTAATCTGGTAACCCAATTTAGAGATATCGTAAACATAAATGGGTGTGGCAGTAGAGAAAGTAAAAACAATACTGTTTACTTTGGTTACTGGTAAAGAACTCAAATTAAGAGTTAGGGTATTGATATTGAATTTGCCCGGCTCATCTAAAGAGTCGGCTTGCAGGGTTTCAAAATTGATTTGTCTCTGTAAAGTAATTGGGAAAGACGGAAAAGGATCGAACTGAAAGGTAGTGGTAGCACTGGCATTAGTTAAGCCTCTGCCCACTCTGAGCACCTCATAAGCGCCCTCTTCATTTAATCTATCGAAAGGTCCTTGACCTCTAGTCTTTTGCTCATCAACTATTGTAAAGGATAAATAGTTTTCGTTTTTAACTTGCCTAATATCATAAAGAGCACGGGCAAAGTTGGTAGCTATTCCTTTAATGTATTGTGCCACGATGGTTTGATCATCATCTGTGGTATAAACATTGTCCTTCAAAAAGGAATCAAAAAAAGTCTTGACCGGATTATCTGGTTCTAAAGGACCAGAAATCATTACCTGATTAGATACTCCGTCTTCTGATAATTTAGACTCAGCATGTAAAGAAATAAATGGATTAAGAGGGGTGGAACGGAAGACGATAAAATAGGCAGCGAACTGAGTTAATGGCTGGCATACGATGGACATAGTGTCGCCACTAATTTTGATTTGCAAAACAGCCGAATCAGGCGTATTAGGAGTGTCAGCGATAACAGAAACATTAGACGTAGTTAGATTAGGCACTAACAAATCGGTGAATTTAACATCGATATTAGAGCTATCATTTACGGTTGCGCTAATGATTCTTAGATTTTTCATATTATCTAGTTTCTGTATTGATGATTACAAGATTAGAAGAAAAGTACTCATCATTCTGGGACTGGACTTTCAATACGGTACCTATACCGCCTGATTTGTTGAAGTATAGAATTCTAGCTCTTGCAATTCCGGAAACTGATTGTGCCACGTTTATTAGGGTTGGACTATCAACTACCTCACCTAGCTTAGTGGTTGTTAGAGCGGTGATTAGTCTGTCACGTAAATTCTGTAGTACCGTAGCTTGAGACGATTTAAATTCGTCCGCAATAACCACATTCATGGTTAGGTCTAACAAAACTTGCTTTGACTGTCTAGCAATTACATCAGCATTGATTGGTCTAGTATTTTCAATGTTGAAAGTAACAGTGGTAATTAGCTTATTATAGTTGTACTTAACTAAAATTCTCTCATTTTGTTTTGGAGCCGCATAATCATAAAATGGCTTATAGCGCGACCCCAAACTTGGCTGGGTAAATGAAGTTGCCGTAAATTTGGTGGATTGAGAGGAGCTAAATCCGCTGGAAATAAACAGCTTATTAATGAAAGCGAATTTCTTATTAGTATATAACGTTCCATTTCGAGTATATGAAAGATTTTCAGTATCATTATCAGATGTATAATAGAACGTAACTCTCATCTTGTCACCCAAGGTTGGTAAATTGTGGGTGACCACATTGATAGTATTGTTGGTCGTGCTAGGTAGAATAAAATCTAGATTTTGCAAAGTAGCATCTTCTAAGAAATCGCCCGTATACAACAAATTGTTTTGCAAAGTGGTATTTTTAAGATCATAAGTGGTCAAGACTTCTAGAACTTCATCATTGGTTACGCTGGCTGTAACTACTTTCTCTAGCTTAGCAATCTTAGCTAACTTGACGTTAGATGGTAAGGAAACGGTAGAGGGTAGACTGAGTGCTTTTCTCAAAGCCTCGCCCAAGTTTAGTTTCAATCCGGTGTTAGTTGCCGTGAAAATAATATCTTCGGCTTTGGACAAAGTAGTTCCGTTTACTATTATAGTTCCAGCATTGATAACTTGATCTAAAGTGGTTCCCGTAATTTTAGTTGGGGATCTTCTTAATCCACGGAACTTAAAGAACATCACATAAATTTTGTCTCCAGTTTTTACCAAGCTGGAAGCTGGGATAAGTAATCTATTGTTAGCAAAATCAATTGTGCCACTATAGTTCCAAATTTCTTTGCCATCTAATAATCTGATAACACAGATTTGATCTTTAGTTATTTTATCCATAATATTAGTGATGGTAACCCTATTAGTCATTGGATTATAACTGACAATATCATACAATCCATTATTGATTGGATCGCTAGCATTCACAATCTTTACTTGTTTATTTACTAAATCTGGCACAGAAGAGAAGCTGGTGCTATTACTAGACACGGTAGCAGTATCATCACCTTCAGTTATTAGATATCCATCTGTTACGGTAAATATGGCTATATCTGTGTTCGGCTCAATGATCGTAAAATGAAGTGGAGTTAATTGAGACGTAAAATAATTGATAGGAACGGTCAGCTTACCACTAAGTGGCTCTGTTGCCAAAACATCTGATCTGGTTTTGATTAGATTGTTTTCATAACTGAATGGTTGGAACCTTCTAATGTCAGTAGCATAGTATACTACTAAAACTCTATCTCCAGTTACTGGAGTATTCAATCCAGATAGAACCAATTGATAATTACCAGCATTGCTGGTAATAATGGTGCCGGCAAAATAGCCATCCCACAACTCTTTGCCGTCTGATAATCTCAAAACTGTCACCACTTGGGGGACCGATAGTGAATAGTCGGAACTTGGTAAAGCTAGTTCAACATAGATTTGATTACTGGTATTTTTTTGAACAATCCGATTTTCTCTTCTTGACAAATTAACCGGACTGAAGTTATTGAAACCACTATTGTTGAAATTCAAAAATCCATTTCCGCTTCTGCTGGATGGTAAAGAAGTAGTGGCAGAGGAAAATAAATCAGCTATATTAGCAATATAATCTACCTGAAGATTAATAGAATTAGCCGTAGTGTCAACCAAGGAAGCAGGAATAGTAATTTGTGAACCGCTTGTGCTACCAGACAATACATCCGTGTGGAATACGTCTTGACTGTTCAAAATAACTGTTACCCTATCACCCTCTTCTGCCACAGTGTCTGTTGGCAGAATTACGGTAATATCATTTAAGACTTCAATGCCGACTACTGTGGTAGCGTCGATAAAGGTTCCATCATTTTGAGCGGTTTTAAATAACTCAATATTGGTGCTCTTAAAAGTAACTGAATTGATAGCGGTGGCTATGTCAGCAACATTTCTTAAAGTAACTGAAATTCTATTAACGAAAGCACCAGATAGCAACCTAACAGCTACACCATCTATTTCTAAAAACTTGTTAGCTGCGGTGACAATACTTACTGGATGAGTGGCTGTGCCCAAGAAAAAGTTGCCAGAGCTATCCTTGGAGAAAATAAGGTTTTCTTTTCTTACATTGGAAGCATATCCCCAATCGACGCTATCAGTAACTGCTCTAATATTTTCTGTATTAGATAATCCATCATAATCAGAGTATCGATCGTAATTAACAATCCAACTATAATCAACCTGTAGTGGATCGCTTTGAGATGGCAATGTGTTACCGGAAATTTTGATTCTACCAGTAGTATTAAAAGTGCCGGTCTGATCTAAGTTTTGATTGGTGATTAAATATCTTTCACCAGTATGAACATTGAATACTCTAGTTACATTGGTAATTGGCGTATGTAATAACTGAATGATAGAACGATCAGAGGTGACTGTGCTATTTTCATTTGTAATGGAAATCGTCTGCCGAATTTGTGGCACATTCAATACATCCGTAAAAGAGACGGCATCTTGCCCATTAAATAATCCTTTGATCTTGTCTTCACTGAATCCAGATACTCTGTCTGAAATCCAATGAAATGTATCAAAACCCCATGGGCTACCACCATACACGCCCGTATCTTTGATTAACTCATAGTTACCAAATATTCTACCTAGAGAGTCCACAGTCTTGACGGCAAAATTGGTACCACTGATTGAGCCGGTTACCTCTAAAATTGTACTAACTGGTTGAGCTGGCAATACTCCATTTTTAATATTGTCAATTCTTTTTCTGTTAATGGTTTTATTGGCGTCATCTGCAATTTGACCCAACACTATATCATTTTTAACGCTAGTAGGATCATTGTTATTGCTTTTATCTTTATAAATGAACGTATCTTTGTTTTCAATCAAATTAGATCCATAAATAACAACATCAACTTTTCCACCAGATCCTTCAGAAATGATGGTGCGAGATCCATCTGAGTTTATTCTAACTTCGGTTCCGTCTCTGGTCATAAGTGGATCGCCTGGCTCGACAATGAAAGCATCAGCTACGCCAGTAGTGCCTAAGGCAACGTTCAAATAGCCAAGAGCTGTTCCGACGCTGGCTCCGCTAAAGGAGGACAACACACGATTTCTAAAAGAAATGTCCGTTTCCTGATCAGTGCCGCCCGTGAATGGTTTGATATTGGTTACATTTGATACGCCGACCGTAGTTGTTCTATTAACTGAGTAGGCTCCAATGTTACCAGCAGAACCAGAGGTACTGGCTAATACAGTTATTTCAACGGCAAATTCATCACTGATGCCAGCTAAATCTAATTGATCTCTGAACTTGCTCGCAATGGAACGGTAAAGATTGGAAGCGCTCGGCAAAACAGAAGTTCCAGAAGTGACAGCGTAAGCAAAACCATTGCTAGCAATAACCTTATCACCTTTGTTGATATTGACAGGGGCATTGATAGCAGAGAAAGAATACAAAGTTACACCAGTGGATGGAGTCGATTGTTTTCTAATAACTCCAAAATTTTTGGCTAGCTTATCCAAATCTGAACCGATAACTAATCTTAAGGATTGCTGCGAAGAAACAGAAGATATTTCATTGTACAAAATAGACAGGGCGCTGGCTGGAGTATCAATCATCAAATCTCTAGCAACAGTGCCGGGTTTAGTGTCTAAATCTGGCTGAGCTAGTTTTAAGAAATCTATCAGACTTAAGATAATCTCATTCGCCGAACGTATTGTAACCATTTGTCATCCTTAAGCTAATATACTTATATGGTGGAAACTCTAAAAGCAGTAGTAATTGGTTTAACACCTTTTGTTAGTGCATTAATCCTAACATCAAATAAAGTTGGATCAATAGGATTTCTAACTATAGATATATCCAAAATTTGACCAAGTTGCTCATCGGCACTAACTCTTTGGAAAGATTTTATCTGTTGAGTTTGCAAATTCTTCAGATTGGTAAGTGCACTATTGAGTTGTGACTTGGAAATTTGGACCAACACTTCACTGTTAAGTGGGTTGCCGACAATCGTTCTGGAAATAAAAGAACCGTACCACGGATGCAGCGGGTTAGTACCTGCTGTTGTTAGGCACAATTTCAAAATATCTTGAATAAGTTTTTCGCTATCCGTGACGGTCTGTAATAGCCCGTTTTGGATAACTAAATCTCCGTTTTTTAACTTCAGATCAAACGACATAGCAGCTCTCCTACCTTCCTTATGCTAAAATATTAGATAAATATGGGGTTTGATTAAGCTGGGGTTTGACCATTATTCTGGGATAAATCCTCGTAAATCTTATCCATTATGTTGTAAAAGCCCTGTACTACTGAGATGAAACTGCTGGTAGCGGTAGCTAAACTAGAAGCAGAGCCAGTAAATCCTGCGGCATTCATACGGGTAATAGCGTCATCGTCTATAAAACCCAACAAATCTGCCTGAGGCATCAAATATAGCCCTGCCAAAACAGCTATAATATCACAAAGACCTAAACCACTAAATTCACCAGTAATAATTTCTACCGTACGTAAAGCGGTCCCGGCTTTTGTTAAAATGGTATTTCTAGTTTTAGACAATTTTTGTAAATTTGTAGCATTATTATCTCCCAGAGCTGAAGAAGTATCGGGTCCAAAAGTGTTCTTAAAACTATCGAAAGCAAAACCACCTACATCTGGAATACCATTAGAATTGCTAGCCAAAATACTAGCTCGTTCAATTGTGTTTTGAAGTCTTGCCAGAATGATAGATTGGTCATTTACTGTTATAAATTTTGGATCTATTATCTTATCAGATAGAAAAGCCCCTTGTACAGAACAACCTCCCTCGGGTCCTTTAAGAGAAGGAACTGGTACCCAATAGTATTGTGAAAGAGCAGCTTGAATATCTTTTTGAGCCACCACCAATTTCTTAATCATAGCTCGAAGTATATTGAAAAACTTCAAAAATTGATTTTGATCAGATAGTTTATAAACATCTGTTGCTTTCTTAATAATATCTTCATCGGTAATAGATGGAATAGATTTAATGTAATCTAATACTGATTGATCAGCCGTTCCAGTAGTTTCGGCAGTATTGGTAATACCAAATCTATCACGTATCACCTGCTCAATAAGTGGTCTACTAACAAATGAACCTGAACCATCTTTCACTTTGAGATAAGATTTGTTTGGTACGAAAGGAACGGCAAATAACTTAGATCCTTCATTGACCGTTAAATCAATAACGGGATCAACTAAGAACGGTCTAATAAGATGAGTTCTCTCGGATGGTAATTTGGTTGGAGTTTCCCCGAAGATATCCAAATACTCAGTTAGTTTTTTAGGAAACCTTCCTACTAAACTAGAATAGTCTACTGTATTTTGCTGAGCCTTAGGATCCATATTAAACCCATCAGTATCATTCAATGGAGTTATAAATGGTCTTATCTTAAAACCAGATGATAATGCTAAGGTGCCAGCGTCAAGACTGTCGGGTAAAGCAAAAACACTCAAGTTATTGAAAATAAATGATTCTCTAGCAATCGATAAGTCTCTAAACTTATCAATTGGATTTTTGATGATGCTTATTTTGGCGGCATCATTGATTTTTCTAGAAGAATCAAATACAATATCATGTCCAGGACAGTAGATTTTTTTACTGGCATCTGCAACTGGAAAACCAATGATTCGATAGAAAGCGTGGCACCTACTCTCTTGTGGTGTGGTGCCTAACGTTGTCATCCGACACAAAGCAGAGCGTACATCTGCTAGAGAGCTTTCACTGGTTATGTTAGTGAGTGCGCTAGTGACTTGGCTACTAGTTATGCTAGTGGTTATGCGGTAGCTTCTGACGCCATCAATGATTTTAATGAAATCGGTATACACTTTCTCGATATCAATTTCAAAGCTTTGAGCATCCTGAAAATTAGCCTGATTAGGGATTACTACATTAGCCATTAACTACCTCCACCAGAATCTCCAGACTGATCACTTTCATCTCTCCTTGGCTGCGTACCGTCAGACTGATCACCCTCACCAACTGGTGGCACTGGGATGGTAAGACCGGCTGGAGTGTAAACGAACTGATAATTTTGTTCTTGTAAAGTATGTGCCAACGGAACTGTCGTATTGGTACAGAAAATATTGTTATCGAAAGAAATCATCATTGTACCAGAGCCAGGTAACTTACTAGTTAGATTGGCAGAGAAGGATCCGTAACCGTCATAAACGAACTGGTCCACATCTCCAAAAGTGTGATGAGTCTTAATCCTTGGCGCTAATCCCTCGGCAACAACGGCTGGAATACCCACTGCAATTGGCTGTCCATTTCTTTCTTTCAGCTCAACTTTAATAACAATTGGTTTGCTAGTGAATTGAATCTTAGGAGTCAAGGAGAAGGCACTCTGGCAAGGATCAAATCCTAAGCCAATCAATCCACCTAATGCATTATTACAATCTTGCCTCAACTTTTCCAAACAAATGTTAGCTGTAGCTTGGAACTCTGCTACACCTTTAGCTGTAAGATTAGCTCTCAAACCAGATAGTGCAGTAGTTAAACATTCTTGGGCACCAGCGGGATTTGGGAAAGTAACATCATTAACTAAAGCTTTCAAATCTTGAGTCTTAAGAGTTACGTCTCCAGCATAAACGTTGTTAACAAAGTTCTTGCTAAGCGTAACCAAAGGATCGCACATTGCATTAATGATACCAAAACCAATAAGAGCATTTAGATTTGGTTTGAATTTGTATTCAACGCTTTCAAATGACATCGTGTCATCGGAATCTGGTAGTTCATCACTATAAACAGTAGATTTATGGAAGAAATTTTCTAGGGTAGCTGGATCTTCGTTTGGAATTTGAATGCCGCCGAAGAAATCGGTAAATCCAGTTAGCTGAGTGGTACCATCATCTTCGTATCCTGTACCGCCAACCAATTTTACTACTCCAGTAGTAATAGGAATGCTAGAAGGGGCAAAAGTGGTGGTGTTGTATAGATCCAAATTAAATCCTGGTGTAACAGATACAATACAGTCTTTGAATCTAACAAAACGGGCTACTCCAGCACGTCCAAATTGGGCAGGATCGTAGAAGAGTCTCAAATCAACTGTGTATGGAGCTTGAGAAGCCGTGGTCTCAGAAGTGAAACTAATTCCTTGTGGGAAATATACAGGTTTAAAGAATGGGAACGAATAATTAACTGGGTCTGGTGTTACATCATATCCATCAATGATATTAATGAATTGCTGAGGGGTTGTCTGCTGAAAATCAAACAATTGCCAGGTTTCATTTCTAACAGTGATATTCAATTTGTCATTAGGCGGTTCTCCCGGCAAATCTACATCTGCCTGGAAACTAACTTGTGGGAAATATCGGAAGCTACCAGTAAACCTAGTATATTTATCTTTAACAACGGCTGGGCATGTAGCCGGACCACAACATTCAGAGGCTACGTCGGCGTTAGAACCATCATCACAGGGTGGAATGGCAAATGCTAGGCTTAAAATATCCTTGATTACTTGAATAATGATAGCAAACAAAGCTAATAGAACGAACAAGTTTTGGAAGATACATAATAGGGCGCCCAATTTATTAGCAATAGCTAATACACCTAATGCGCTGCCTTCTTGGAAGGCTAATGTTAATGCCAAAATGTTTCTTAAAATAGCCAAAATCAATTGCAAAATCTTTAGAATAATATACTCAATCAAAGCTATTAGCAATAGGATAAGAGCTATAATCATTAAGATAAGAGCAAATATCGGAAACAGAGCCAAGAAAGCAGGAATACAAACTGTAAATAGTTTGATAATAGCGCCTGGTAGAGCAAATGGATTAACCAAGGCACAGATGACTTCAATGATACATAAAATGATTTGTAAAATAGGTAAAAAGAATTTGTAAAGCATTAAGAATGGCATGAATTGATCTAACAATTTCATGATGGCATCAAAAATATCTTTACCGAAATTAGGATTTAATTGTGGTAATAGCGCACCTGGCGGTAAAAGCATCTGTAATTGATTTAACAGCGCCAGTAAGTCTTCTGGGAATCCTGGAGGAAATGGATTAATATTTGGCAAATCCAAAGAAAAAGGAATCCCAAATCCGGGAATAGATGGACCGCTCGGACCTGATGGGACAGAAAGACTTAGTGGATCACAGGGACACATTATGCTTTGTATATATCAGGTTATTTGATTTCACCAGGAAGTAAAGGCTCGTTTGTATTTACTAACTGTGTATCCAAGACAGACTCTACCTCTTCCACGAATTGAGATGCCATAGACTCTATTACAGAATTTATTTTTTCTGCATCTACACTATCTACATTGTAATATCTTAAAACACAAGTTGCCAATTTCCATAGCCCTTGATGCACATCATCTGACAATTCATCTTGAGCATACGTGTCTAAACTATCGTCTGACTCGTCTCCAATAGCTTCTTTAATATGAAGAGATAAGATGCCTTTATCTTGATATTCCGCCTCGTGAGCCTGTAACATTAATTTGTTATATAAAACAGTTCCCAGTTTTTTCATAAATTCTCCTTAAATAGAACCGCCAAATTCTTTTAGAACCAATCTGTTTTGAATGGTTAGATTTTCGCATTCAATAACAATATCAGAGTCAGAGCTGATACGCATATTACCTTGTGAATGAAGCGACATTCCTCCTGGAGTTAAAATCTTAACTCCATCGTCATCGATCCTAACCCAGGTGCATCTTAATCCAGAGTTGAAAACTCTAATGTCAAAGACGGCACCTATTTGACCATTGTTCTGTAGCACGAATCGGCTGTCGGTAGATACACCTATCCCTCCCAGTTGCATGAACACGTTCCCGTCCATAGCTAAAGCCGCGCTCACGTTTCTCAAATCACGACCTACGTTCGCAACTATACCTCCGGCAGTGTCTAGCCACAAAGACTGACGATCTACTGTATTAGCACCAATGTTCAAATCAATGGAACCGTCAAAATTAATAGAACCACTACGTCCACCACCATTAGCAATATCGCCGGTGATACTGATGGTGTCTGTGACTACATTAGTTAAGAGTGGAGCATATCCATCAATTTTATCTCTAGCAAAAACAGGATGATTAGGATCAAATACAAACTTGATGAAGTCATTTTTCTGATGAGCATAGCAGGTAGATAGAACGTCATGGTAAGCCGTGCCGTGCCTGATAGGGGACTCTGTAATCCTGTCGGCAGGTCCGCCATCCAAGCCAGAGTTATCTATTTTAACCGAGCCTCTGTCAGGCGTAAAACTACCATCATCTATATTGAAAATGGGTGCAGCAAACGAATCCTGCAAAATATCCAAATGATCATCTCTAAAAACTAGCTTATCAGGATTGTTATTATCATCTGGTCCAAAAGTGGAATAATTTTCATATCTAGTGAGTAAAGGGATGTTGCCCTTTTCACTAGAGGCTGGCACATTTAATTTGAATTGACCCTCTTTATCAATATCAAAAAAGAAACGACTTCTGTTCCTAGCATAATCAGCATTAGAAGTAATATCTGGAAGAGCAACAACACCATCCGAACCAGATAAATCTTTTCTGGCATTGATTTCAAAATGATAAGCCAAACTCTTTCTTTCTAATTCTCTTATCAAATTATATGAGATTGCTTTGTCAGTACTGGTAGAGCGTATAGTATTTTGATCCTGACCAATTGGTAATGGCACACGATTTAGATCCAAAAGGTTACCAAAAATATCAACTACCGTTCCTTTAATAGTTTCCATCAAATGATTTGGGGCTACTAAAGATAAACTTAAGGTATCTGATCTACTATTACGACGATTAGGAAAAGTAAATTGAACAGCGGCTGGAGATGTATCACTGTATAATTGTGATTCAGTTAAATCATCTTTTACTTCAGAGATAGGTTGAAATTCATAAACCAATTCTCTATACTCAATGAAGGCAGGATTTTTATTAGAGCCCGAAGCAACGTTATTAGCAGTAGAGGTTGGGTCCATTCCAATTACAAACAATCTACTGTCGTACTCATCATTCTCTACTTTAGAATCAGAGTCAAATTTTGTATTCGGTCTTAGGTCTCTTTTAACAAGACCCTCTACTTTTCTAGCTGCTTGTGTAAAATGATTCTCGTTGTAAAAATTGGTCGTAATAAAATTACTTAATGTATTAATGTGAATTCTATTATTGTCATCTCCAATTAAAATATTGCTACCATAATCTAAGTTTATTTTAGTATGGTCATTGACTTGGATTAATAGTTCTCCTAGATGCAATTCTGGAACAGCGTCCAATTTTTCTGCTAAGAAGGAAACGAAATAATGCTGTCCACCGCTACCGGCTGCTACGACAACTGGTGTTCCGTATACTGGCATAGTGCCAATAAACAATCCATTGTTGTAAAACATGGTGTGAGGCGCGGGAATATCAATAGATTGGGCGCTTTGTCCTTTAATAGAAGAAGCTTGATTTAATTTGACTTTAAGTAAACCTCTAGTAGCGTCGTAGCCAGTAATAGCTCCAACTTTAAGAAGTCCAACTTGTTCATCAAATAAATTAGGATTCGGCATTAGTTAAGTTCCAGTAATTGGTGTTGATGTAAATGTTATCCAACACTACCCTCTGGTAGTGTTTTATTTTTAAACTGAGAGCCCGTACTAGTACCCATAGTAATTCCACCACCAGTACCCGTATCTGCTTTTCCAGTTAATACTTTTAATGCTGAATCTGCAAAACTTTTTAAATTAGTACTCATGGCAGTCTTATTATCAAAATACACTCTTAATTCTACTTTAGCGGTTACATTATTTCCTTCTGTGTTATTAGAATTCACCAAATAAGCAGATGAGAATAGAATGTTGTTTAATGTTTTTTGATTAAAATTACCATAACTACTCTGCGCAGTATTATCAGAAGTAAGCGAAAAAGTGGATTGATCCATCTGAATAACGCCTAATGTATTCTCATTACCACTACTAGATTGTCTTTGAATAGTATACTGGGCAGTATCTCTATTATTGTACAACATCTTTCCAACAACATCCATTGTAGTTGGTATGTAATCGCCAGGAGCATGACCATAGCTGATATCTAAAGTAGTAGTGAAGCTTCCTCCGAAACCAAAATTATGCCTAACAGCCGTTACATAAAATAACAGACCTCTATCTTGCAAATAGACCACTTCACCTGGTTGCATGTACTCATTGCCAGTAATAGTAACTGATCCTCTTAAAACATTCTTTCTAGCACGACTGAGAATCATGCTGGCATATGGGGCACACTGAGAGTTAGGGTCATTCAAAAATGGAACCTTAATGGAGGCTTGATTTTTGAAACCATAATTTCTCCAAGCATCATAATCAACAGCGGCGGCGGTAACCAAACCATTTCCACCAAGTGGGAAGCTATTAAGTTCTTGTGGTACTGCATTTGGAGCAAACGTATTGAAAGTGCCTTGAACTTCAATGTAGGTATAGTCAGGCGCATTCTCAGCTATCTGAATACTTTTAACTTGAGCACGCTTGATAATGTATCTAGTGCCAGAACCAACACCATAATCTTCGTAACTTTCATCCTCAATCATATGTTCAAATATTTCTGGAATATGTGAGTTTCCATATACTGAAGGGGCTATAAGCTGATTGGTAGCATCAACACTGTTGGTATCCAAATATCTATATTCAATGGCGTTCTTAAGAAGAGAATAAAACATTCTAACAGTTTTTTGTCGTTCCTGAATTTTGTTTTGTAATTCGGTAGTTACTTTGAAAATATCAATGACTTCGTTGGTAGCTGTTTTAACTTCAGCGCCAAGAGCCGCTTGCCTAACAACATAATCTTTCTTAGAAATTTTTTCACCAGATTTGGTCTGAATTCTGCTAATCAATTGATCTACATATGAATTAGCATCAAGAGAAGGAATATTGCTTGAGGCATATCCACCAGCATCTGCTACCTGCTCTTTTAATTTGGAAATAATGATATTATATCTAGAGGCATTTCCGAAAACAGTTTTAGTTGAAGTGGCTTGCCCCTCTAGATTGTTTGTAGTAATAAAAGTTTGAACTGCCTGAACACCAACTTGTTGCGAGGTCACATCATCTGGATTGGCGGTATGCATTAGCTGATTAACATCAGTAATGGCGCCAGTGGTATCTGATAAGAAGCCGAAGGTAGCCCCAGAGTTATATGTTCCACCACCATACAGAATAAAACTAACAGCCTCACTGTCGGCGCCGCTACCAGCGGCAGTGGTTCCAAGAGCAATGGCACAATCCAATCTAATCAGATCCTCTAGTACTTCGATTCTTTTTCTTAAACTGTCTATTTGCGTAGAAAATAAATCATCCAAGAATTGCGGGAAGACCTGAATTCCATAAGCTTGTTTCAAATACATCATACGATAGAAAACAGAGCTTGGCATTCTGTTGTACTGAGGAGGTCTAACTCTAATATGACCCTGTGTATCTGCAAACACTTCTAAATTAAGAAGGTCGGCAGTGTTCATTATTTTTTCTCTAGTAGATGTAAAATCATTATTATACAATTTGATACTATCAGTTAAAGCTTTATTATACGCTAGAATGTCATAATCTTTATCGTAGGTATCATCTACAATGAATAGATTTTTGTCTTCATTAGCGCGCACATTATAAGATAGTCTTCTACTTAGGTAATTAACCTGTCTTCTTAATTCTCTTCTGATATTTGGATTAGAAGGAGAGGTTGAAAATTTGCTAGAATCTACGAAATCAGAATAATCATAAGTGGCATCGGCACCAGCAGTAGCAGCGGCAGCATTGAAGGCTTCATCTTCTTTAGCAACTTGATCAACCGTTGATTGAATAGAAGTTTGAAGATTTTGTAGTTCCGCTTTAATGGCGTCAAATTTAGAGCTGTAAATTTGAGGAACACCAAATACACTAGCAGCTCCCTCGATAGAAGCAGCCTCATTTAGTGTTTGAAGTTTTTGAATTTTTGCATCTAGATCTTGATTACGTTGTGCTATCCTAAATTGAGACTGCTGTGCAAGAGCAAAGCTTTGTTCATCAATAACCAAGTTCTTGAAAGGAATAAAATTGCCCCACAACGTGTTGTTTTTAACCAACTCATTTTGTAACGACTGAATATAGGAGTGTGCGGCATCCTGCTGGCTTTGTGGATCACGACCAAATCCATACAGACTGTTGGCGGCTCTCCAATAATTAGAATAATTATAAGGCTGCCCGGTAATCAATAAAGAAATAACATTCATTACATCTTGACCAGCAAAAGGCTCTTGATAAAGAGCAGGATTGCCAACTTGATTGGCACCATTCAAATCAAGAGAGCTTCCGTATTGTACGAAAACTCCAATACCCTCTTTCCACCTATATACTAAACCATCAGGAGCATAAAGCGTTCTGCTTTGTAATCCTGTGTTAACATCAACGACAACATCTCCCAAGAAATGGTCGCTGGTTAGTTTCTTGCCTGCATCGGGACCGCTCTTAGCTTTAAGCATTCCCTTTTTATCAATAGAGGTTCCTAGGACAGCAACGTTTTCATCTAAGAACACTGGCGTGTCAGCCTTAGCAGTGCTGCTAATAGTGTCAAAATTTGTTTTATATGGAGTAAGTGGATCGAAGATAGCTCCATTAAAAGAATCTACGCCAGGCTTGAAATTAACTTTGCCTTGTTCGAAATAAGCTATATTATCTTTTCCATCAACAGAGATAGTAAATTTGCCATCAGCCCAACTATCATTAGCTCTATCTACTATGCCCGCAAATACATGTGTACCCTCATTTTCACTAACAAATTGCGAGCGCAACATCATCCACAAAAAATCCGGGAAGCTGGAACCTACGTAAGCAGACTTTTCTGCTTGCACATTCATGCTAGCGGATGGATCTAATAAAGCTCCGATATTTTGAATATCAGTTACTAATGAATTGATAGTTTGCAAAAATCCAAACCCATTAAAAGTTTGTTGTAAACCGCCTAGCAACTTATTATCCCATACGCTTTTGGATCTCATATAAATATGTACGATATCCATTGGTTGAATAATTAGTTTACCAGAGAAATTGAATCTCATTTTTCTTCTGGCATAGTTAGTGGCTTTGTTAGTTACCTGAAATGCATTCTGGGAATTACCCTCTAACTGAATTTTTGTATAGATAGCTGTGACTAGTTCCTGGAAAACAGATAACTCATTATCAGGAACTAGTTGTCTAATACCAGTATCACCTATTCCGATATCGCTATCTTCTGTATCCAAACCATCTTCGCCAGCAATTTCTCCACCTTTAAGATATTCATCTGAGACGGAGACGGCTCCACCCACAATGCCTCCCAAACCTGGGAAACCAGTGCCGCCGCTCGAGTCATAATCAAAAATTAGCTCAGTACCAATCCTATCAAAAATAGCAGTTACACGTCTTCCGAGCAAAGTGTATGGATTAATTTTCAAAGTAATAGGGCTAGCACCTCTAGCGGCTCTAATTTGATCTAATCTAACCTGCTTATCTCCAATAACCTGATCAGAACCGCCCTCGCCAATCAATTGGAAAAAACTGCTGTTCTTAAACATATTGGTAGCATCAGAGATAGCCTTTTCAATATCCCAATCAGTTATTAACATTGACTCATATGGATCAGAAATGGTTATGCTGAATGAGCCTGGATTCTTAATTCCATCTACAGAAACGTTGGTGCTTAAATTCGTAAAATTAGTTATTTCAATAACACCTGTGCCCTGACCAAATTGTGATTGGAAAAGATTACTACTATCTTTTAACCAGGTTGTAGAGAGGGCAGACGTGTTAAAAGAATAAAGTTTTCTCAACTGGTCCATTACGTTGACTAGTTTTGAAGAGTCGCTACTACCACCGAATGACGTACTAAATCCTAAAAAACTACTACCTGTATTTAAACCTTGGGTAATGGTATCACCTAAAGTAATAATGATTGGTAATAGTTGATCTGTAATAGAACCGGAACTAGCAGTAACAGCTTGTATTTTAGATAGTTTTTCTAAAGCACTTATTTGATTACATTTGTTATCAAATAATACTTTGATAGCTTTGTAATAAAGCTTTTCGTCTGCATCCATGTAATCAGGTCTAAAGTTTTCTGCAATAGAGGAGAACATTCTCTTCTTGATAAATACAGTAGCGCTGGGCTCCTGCATCAAAACTTCAAACTGTTTTGGATCAGCATTATATGGATCTCTTCTTAGGTAACCTTCTTCGACGTATCTTCTTTCAGACGATTGATCAAATTGGCTAGCGAAATCGCCTAAAGCACCATACTTAACGTTTTGACCTAAAATAACCGAATCTAAAGATCGGTTAGTATTTTCTCCTAAATAAAATTGAGAAGATATTTGGTCAGCAAGATCACCTAAGAAACCCATAAATTAACCTATTGATGTACTTCCAGAGAAAGAGTAAGGAGACGTGTATTGGCTTGGACCATTGGATGCGCTCTTGGACCAAGGGAAGTAATTCATTCTATATCCTCTTCTCTGCGTTACGGTGAAGGTCATTTGATATTCCATCAAGAAATTGTCAGCTCTCTCATTGATGGTCATGTTCTCAAAAAATCCTCTGTAAACCCAACCATTATAATACATTTCAACTGTAAATGCCAATTGAGCTAATGAGTTAATACTATTAGCCACCAATGAAGTATTAGGAGAATCCATTCCTAATAAAGATCCTACTGCACCAGCAGCATCCCCTAATAAATCGCCAACGCTTCCGGCTGATCCTAATAAGCTGCTTAAAATATTAGTACTAGCCGCATTGTTGGCAGCTAAAGATAAACCAACTGCATCAAAAGCATATTGTTCTGCTCTATAAATTTCATATAGAACGTTGATGCCTTCAACTCCAGAAGCGCCAGTTGTTCCAGAGATGTTAAGTGTACTTAAATCTTCTCCCCAGTATTGCAAAGTATAGCCGCCCTTAGTTCTATCTTTAGTAATTAGCTTTTTGTGGTTATAACTAATAGAAGCCGGATTAACATACATTCTAACAATACCAAACTCCGGCACAAACCAAGTAATAATATTTCTTCTTAAAGTTCCATCTCTATAAGTGGGAACTTTGTTGTAAGGCAATCCATTACCATCAGCACTAAAAGTAGCTGGAAGTAAAAATCCATCTGATTTAAAAGAATCAGTAGAGCTTCCATTAACTTCCCCGTTCAAAAAATCAACAGCATCATTAACGCCATTTAGTAGATCATCAAAACCCATTTTAGTTCCTTAGTTAGATTTTACCACTTGCTGTGTTGACGGTTTCAGATTGCTCGCCGCCCTCAATTGTTTGCTTACACTTTAGACAATATCCCGTAACATGAACCATAATATCATGTTTACCACCAGGAGGAGATGCGGCTCCTACT
>Ga0208454_1000605_pt1 | contig 19520 bp, 19 predicted proteins | sample EasRivMeERMZT100_FD_187530 | JGI IMG/M metagenome (GOLD analysis project Ga0208454, IMG submission 187530) | Soil microbial communities from meander-bound floodplain in the East River, Colorado, USA - East River MetaG ERMZT100 (SPAdes) (version 2) | ecosystem: Environmental > Terrestrial > Soil...
TATTTGGCGATTCGCGGAGCGTGCCGATGTCTCCGGCATCTACCACTGGACGGATGCGGGAGTCGCCAGTTGGTATGATTTCGCCGTTGCGATCGCAGAAGAGGGCGCCGTTAGAGGTCTGTTGCCCGACGATGTGGAAGTTCTACCCATCGCGACCGAAGAGTATCCGACGCCAGCCAGGCGTCCTAGTTATAGTGTGCTCGACAAGCGCGCGACGGTTGCAACGCTCGGCGTGCAGCAGGTCCACTGGCGACGGAGCTTGCGCAGCGTTCTCGACAGCGCAGGAAAGCCCTAATGTCGCCGATCAGATTGCCGCCGCCAGCGCCGCCCACCGGCAAATGCACCAGCCGAAGAGGTTTCCACGGTGCGTAAGCTGCTAGTCACAGGCGGGGCCGGGTTCATCGGATCGAATTTCGTTCGTTATTGGAGCGACCGATACCCGGAGGACCGATTAATCGTTCTCGACTCTCTGACATACGCGGGCAACCTGTTCAACCTCTCCGACGTCTTGGCTTCGCCGAGCGTCCGGTTCGTGCGTGGGGACGTCTGCGACACGCCGCTCGTCGAGGGTCTGTTGCGCAACGAGCGGCTGGATACGTTGGTGCACTTCGCGGCGGAGAGCCACGTCGATCGGTCGATCGACGCTCCGGATGCGTTCGTGCAGACCAATGTCGTGGGGACGCACTCTCTGCTCCGCGCGGCGCGAAAGGTGTGGCTGGAAGAGAAGCGCGTCCAGTCGCATCGGTTCCACCATGTTTCTACGGACGAGGTGTACGGTTCGCTTGGACCAAGCGATCCGCCCTTCTCCGAGTCCACGCCCTATGCGCCGAATTCGCCGTATTCCGCAAGCAAAGCCGCTTCCGACCACCTGGTTCGGGCCTATCACCATACGTATGGCCTCGATACCACGATCAGCAATTGCTCCAACAACTACGGGCCGTATCACTTTCCGGAAAAGTTGATCCCGCTGATGATAGTCAACGTGCTGGAAGGGAAGGCGCTCCCCGTCTATGGCGACGGCAGGAACATTCGGGACTGGTTGCACGTCAGCGATCACTGCCGCGGCATCGACTTGATCGTGGCGCATGGCGAGGCTGGCCACGTATATAACATCGGCGGTGGCGAGGAAGTCGAGAACATCCGGCTGGTCGAGTCGCTTTGCGCACTGCTTGACCGCGCTCACGAAACCGGGCTCCTGGCCAGTGATCGGTTCCCACGGGCCGCACCCGTATGCGGTAAGTCGGCGAGAAGCCTGATCACGTATGTCAAGGATCGTCTGGGTCACGACCGCCGTTATGCGATCGACTCGAGCAAGATCGAGAGTTCATTGGGGTATCGTGCGCAAGTGAAATTGCACGACGGGCTGGAAGACACGGTTCGGTGGTATCTAGAAAACGAGGCCTGGTGGCGCAGTGTGCTCAGCGGAAGTTACCGGGCCGCACAACAGTCGTTCGCAGCAACGCTCGGGACAGCGCTGCGACCAGCCGACGGTTCGATTTAGCGGACGTCGGGCGCGGCTCAGGAGGAGGGGCGCGGGTTGGCGATGACGGCGAAAGGATTCTCGATGAGGAGCCCGGCGATCTTTTGCCCGGAGTTGAGGTCTTCCGAGAGCAACCGCGTGGCACCGCTTCGCGCTGCCACCGCGACGACCAAGGCGTCCCAGAAGCCGATGCGTGCGTCGTCTTCGATCCGAAAAGCCGAGCTCAGGTCCGCTGCGGTGACGCTCTCTACGCACCACGGAGCGTAAGCGTTGACCACGCCGCGCGCTGAGGAGCGCGGCAACGGCGTGCGAATCTTGCGCGTGACGTTGACGTAGAACTCCTGCAGCACTTGCATACTCAAGATTCCGCTGCGCTCGGCCCACAGCTCGAGCAGTAAATCCTTGGCGATCTCGTGCTTGCGACCGGCGTCGGCATCGTGCGCGTAGATCAGCACGTTCGTGTCGACGAACGTTCTAGCGTTCATGCCACTCGTCGCGCGTCGCGGCGATGTCTCCACCGAGGTGGAAGCCGTGCTCGAGTAGTGCCAAGGCTTGGCGTTGCGCTCGCTCGTAGGCGTCGTCCTCGCCGACCAGCATTTCGAGCTGCCGTGCGATCAGGCGGCTGATCGAAGTGTTGTGCTTGGCCGCGAGGATCTTGGCCTTGCGCAGCGTCCGCCGATCCAGGCGGATCGTGAGGTTTTGGGCGGTTTCGTCGGTCTGCTTCATGGGCACGTCTCTCCAACACGTAAAATACGTGTAGCACGCTGTTTGCGGCAGGGTCAAGCGGGTTGGATCACGGTTCCGTTGGCGGTTCCATGCCGGGTGATTTTCGGTCGAGCCCGCGTGCTCGTCGACGGGAGAATCGAATGAGTTCGTCGCCATTTCGCCCGCACCGGCGCAGCCGTTGCCTTGTCGCTCCGAACCCGCGTCGATATCATGCAGCCTTTCCGCCGAGGCCCTCCTTGATGTCGGCACGAACTCCGTTTCGGTCGAACGCTAGTGCGTTGTTCGCACGCTCGTCATCGCCAGTGGCGAAATGATCGGCGTCTGTCGTGAGCTGACCCGCCTCTGGTCGGCACGCATTGCCGGCGCGCTGGCGGTATTCGCCCTTGGCACCGCCCTGGCTCAGGTGCCGATCCCGATGCAAGAGCAGGTGCAGCTTTTCAACTCCCTGCCACCTTCTCAGCAGCAATCGCTGATTCGTGAGCTCCAGCGCCAGCTGCCGCCGGCGCAGCGCGAGGCGGTTCTCAGCATGCTCCAGGGGCAGAGCCAGGGCGCTACCCCCCAAGCGCTCGATCCCGAGGCCGAGGCCGCGTTCCGCGCCGCGATGGAAGGACAGATTCCGGCCGGAGGGGAGCAAGCAGATCTACGAGAGCCACGGCTCCGCCCCCGGGACACCCTCGTGATCGAGTTCGCGCCGCGCGGGGACGATCCTCGGGCCACCTCGCGAACGGCCACGGAGCAAGAGCAGCTCGACGAGTTCCTGGAGCGCCTGGCCAAGGGCAATCCCTACCAACTCGACGCGTCGGGAACGCTGTATCTGCCTGGCGTACCGGCAATGGCGCTGGCGGGGCTCAACGTGGACGAAGCCACGGTCCGCGTGCAGACCGAGACGGCACTCCAGCCGTTCACTATGATTCTGACGTTCCTACCGCTCGAGCCCGTGGGCACGGCGGCGCTCGAGCCCTTCGGCTACGACTTGTTCGAGCGGCCTAACGCGTTTGCGCCTGCCAGGGACATCCCGGTGCCCGTGGATTACGTGATCGGCCCCGGCGACACCGTCAACGTGCAGCTCTTCGGTAACCAGAACGACCAGTACTTCTTCGAGGTGAGCCGCGAGGGCGCGATCAATTTTCCGGAGATTGGGCCGGTCACGGTGAGCGGGATGTCGTTTGGCCAGCTGCGCGACGCGATCAACGAACGCGTGGCAGAGCAGATGATCGGCACGCGAGCGAGCGTCACGCTCGGTGAGCTGCGCTCGATACAAGTGTTCGTGCTCGGCGATGTGCAGCGGCCGGGGTCGTATACCGTGAGCGGTCTTGCAACGATGACGAACGCACTGTTCGCGAGCGGTGGCGTGAAGCCCATCGGCTCGTTGCGGAACGTGGCGCTGCGGCGCGGCGGCACCACGGTTTCGATGCTCGATCTGTACGATTTACTGCTGCGTGGCGACACGCGCGGCGACGCGCGGTTGCAGCCCGGGGACGCGGTCTTCGTGCCGCCCGTCGGCGCCACAGTGACCATCGATGGTGAGGTGCGCCGCCCCGCGATTTACGAGGTGAAGAACGAGCAGTCTGTAGTCGAGCTCATCGCGCTGGCGGGCGGGCTCGATGCGGATGCGAACCGCAGCGCAGTGAGGCTTGAGCGTGTGGTGCCGAATCGTGGCACCACCGTGCAGGACATCGACCTGGCGACTGGGAGCGCACAAACGGCTGTGCGCGACGGTGACGTCTTGCGCGTGCCGCCCAACCTCGAGCAGCTCGAGCGCTCGGTGCGACTGGCGGGTAACGTGTTCCAGCCGGGGCTCCATCAGTGGCGCGACGGCATGCGGCTGCGGGACTTGCTGCCGGGGCCGGAGCTCGTGAAGCCGCTATCGGATTTGAGCTACGTGCTCATTCGGCGCGAGGTGGCACCCAACGTCAATGTCGAGGTGCTGTCCGCGGATCTTCAAGCCGCGTGGCGGCAGCCAGCGGCTCCGTCCAATGTGTTGCTACAGCCTCGGGACACCGTATACGTCTTCAACATCGAGACCGGCCGCCAACACGTGATCGGACCGATCGTCGATGAGATGGAGGCCCAGGCGGCACCGAATACGCCCCTGCCGATCGTGCGAGTGGGCGGACAGGTGCGGGCGACGGGCGAGTACCCGCTCGAGCCCGGGATGCGCGTGAGCGACTTGCTGCGCGCCGGCGGCGGCCTGAGCGAGGCGGCCTATGCCACCGACGCGGAGCTCACGCGGTACGCCGTGGTGAACGGCGAGTACCGCGAGACGGAGCTCCTCACGGTGAATCTCGCTAGCCTGTTGCGGGGCGATGCCGCGGCAGATCTCACTCTGAGTGCTTACGATTACCTCAACGTGAAAGAGGTGTCGCGTTGGCGCGGCGAGGAGTCGGTGACCATTCGCGGCGAAGTGGTCTTCCCGGGGGACTATCCGATTCGACGCGGAGAGAAGTTGTCGTCGGTCCTCGCGAGAGCCGGCGGCCTCACGGATCTCGCGTTTTCGCAAGGAAGCGTCTTTACGCGGCTCGAGTTGCAGGAGCGCGAGCGCGAGCAGCTCGGTGTCCTCGCCAGCCGGGTCGAGCGGGATTTGGCCGCGATTTCGATAACCGATCCGAATTCGAGCGAGACCATTACCACGGGGCAGTCGTTGATTACCCAGCTGCGTAACTCTGTGCCGACCGGGCGGTTGGTCATCCGTCTAGACGCTCTCGTGGACGGCGTAGCGGCAGCCGACATCGTTCTCAAGGATGGCGATCAGCTGATCGTGCCGGACGAGCGGCAGGAAGTGACCGTGCTTGGCGAGGTGCAGTACGCGACGTCGCACGTTTTCGAGAGCGGCCTCAGCCGGGATGAATACATCGGCAGGAGCGGCGGGCTGAGTTCGAGAGCTGACAAGAAGCGCATCTATGTCGTGCGTGCGAATGGCGAGGTGGTGGCCAACACGGGCTCACAATGGTTCCGCAGAGACAGCAGCGGCGATATACGGCCGGGCGATACGATTGTAGCGCCGCTCGATGTCGATCAGCCGTTGGCTAGGTGGACTGCGATTACTCAGATCATCTACCAAATGGCGATCGCAGTCGCAGCACTTAATTCATTCAATGATTGATTCATTCTAGATCGGATCGCGGGAGCAGAAGGTCCACTGGCTACCGACGCACCACCGAACATAGCGTTCGAAGGATGATCTTCAAGTCCAGGCCAAAAGTTCTCGTCTCGACGTATCGCTTGTAGTACTCCAGCTTTTTCGGAAGGATCTGCTCTACGTAGACTGCCTCTGCGTTTTTCGAGCTGGCAAGTAGCGTCGCCTCGTCGATGAACGCAATCGATGCTAGGTCGGTTATTCCAGGGCGTACCGAGAGAATGATAGCGCGCATGGTGGCCGGGTAGTGTTCGACGTAACGAGGCACTTCCGGTCGTGGTCCAACGAAGCTCATGTCGCCGGCCAACACGTCAATCAACTGGGGAAGCTCGTCAAGTTTGTAACGACGTAGCAGATGACCAAATCTCGTTATCCGGGGGTCCCTGTCGACGGTAATCAGCTGCCCGCTAGAGGCGGTTGCGACGCACATGGTCCGGAACTTGTGTATCCGGAACCGTTTCCCAAAACGTCCGACGCGTTCCTGACGAAAAAGAACCGGGCCTCGGGAGTCGAGCTTGACGAGCAGTGCCAATACCGCCAATAGCGGCGCCAAGACAGCCAGACCGGCCATCGCTAGGGCGACGTCAAACGCGCGTTTCACCACGTCCGAGCGCATGAGGGCGGCTCCGCCGTCTCGCCGATATCGCGACGTTGCGCTTCGGGAAGCTGACGGGATGACACCATATCGGTCGTGCTCATAGTTGTCGGTGGGTTCCCCCATCACGCTGCAGAGCATGGCAAAGAAAAGCTACGGGGTGTCGCCGACAGCTTGGTTTCCCTCCGCAGCGCGTCATTGCCGCTGTCATCCTTAGTCATTCTATCCGGTTGACCTCGCGCCGAGTTACCGCTCGTGTTGGGGACTTGCGTGACGCGCAAGTTTCTACTCGCGGATACTGACATGTTAGGTCTATACTTTCGCAGCTTTAGTCTCTTAGTGTCCGTAAGTTTACATGCCTACTTCCGAAGGCCCAGTTTTTTCGCGCCCGGGCATCGCCGATGCGAAGCTCTGAGCTATTGGCGGGGGCTGCCGCACAAACCGACTTGTACTTATTTCAGTTTGCGGCTGAGCTGTGGCGGCGGAAGCTCCTAATTGTTGGCATCACGTTCGCATTTGCGATTTCGTCCGCCCTGATCGTTCTGGTGATGCCGTCGTGGTATCGCGCCGAAGTACTGCTTGCTCCTGCTGATGAAAAGACGTCGCTGGGGCTCTCGGGGCAATTAGGTGGTTTGGCGAGCCTTGCGGGGATTAGCGTCGGCGGTGGAGACAGCGAGAGTGTCGCAGTGTTGAGTTCTCGCGGGCTGATCCGTGACTTCATTGAGAAGCGCAATCTGCTGCCGGTGTTGTTTGCCGACGAATGGAATTCGGAGACCCACGCATGGAAGTCGCCTGATCCTGACGACCAACCGGACTTGCGCGATGCCGTGCGTCTTTTCGACAGAAAAGTGCGTGTCGTTTCAGAGGACCGTCGAACAAGACTCGTCAAGCTCTCGATTGAGTGGACGGACCCGGGGCTGGCTGCCGAGTGGGCAGACTCGCTGGCGGACGAGCTCAACGATCATATGCGGTTGCAGGCGCTCGCGGAAGCAGAGGCGAACGTAGAATATCTACAGGGTGAGTTGAGCGCTACGACAGCCGTCGCGCTGCAGCAATCAATCAGTCGGTTGCTCGAGACCGAGATGCAGAAGTTGATGCTGGCCAAGGGGAACAAAGACTTTGCGTTTCGAGTCGTTGATCGCGCGGAGATTCCGAAGCGACGATCAAGACCGAATAGACCGCTCTTTGTCCTCGCGGCCGCTGCGGTCGGTGGAATTCTGTCGGTACTCATCGTGCTGTTTAGGGGCGCAGATTCTGGACTCTCGAGACGCCATGATGCCGGGCTCGACGGACGAGCATGAGCAAAGAACTTGATCGTTCTCCGGGCTAGATCGTATCGCTGATGGGGCTCCGCAGCGCCGCCGTACGGGCGTTCAAATGGTCTCTCCTAGGAGAGATCGCTGCGCGCCTTACGGGACCAATCGCCTTTGTCGTGTTGGCACGATTGCTGGTCCCGGAAGATTTCGGCGTTGTCGCCGCCGCGACCGTTGCCGTGAGCTTCTCGCAGATCTTCTTTGACAATGGGCTTTCGCGCGCGCTCGTGCACCTGCAGGCCGACGATCAGGCGTCGATAGACGCTGCGATCGTAGTCAATCTCGTTCTCGGTCTGATGCTGATGCTGGGCATGCTCGTTTGCGCTCCGGGCTTGGCCGAATTCTTCAATGACTCCCGTATCCGGGACGTCTTGCGTGTTCTGTCCCTCCAGCTGCCGGTCGCTGCCCTGTGCTCCGTCGTGACGGCGCTCATGTACAAGCGCTTGGATTTTCGGCGGCTGTTCTGGGTGCGACTAGCCAGTGCCGGCATCCCGGGACTCGCGTCGATTCCACTCGCTTTCGCTGGGCTGAGCTATTGGGCGTTGGTCGTTGGTGCGTTGGTCGGCCAACTAACTCAGCTGGTGCTGCTGTGGCGTGTGGCTAGCTGGTCAACGAACTGGATCATCGATTGGTCTGCGGCGCGTCAGTTGATCAGGTTCGGGAGGTGGTCGGTCGCCAGCGGATTGCTTGGCTGGTTGTACGGCTGGTTGGACGTCATCGTCGTTGGTCACTACCTGGGATCTCACGACATGGGGCTCTATCGAACGGGCAATACTCTGGTGATAGCCGTCTTTGGCCTGATGTTCGCACCTTTACTGCCTGTGCTATATAGCGCGTTTTCCCGGCAGCAGAAGGAGCTCGAACGCTTGCGAGAAGCGTTGCGAACCGTGACTCATGCCATCGCTCTCGTGTCTGTGCCCCTTGGCGTTGCGTTATTCACAATGAGCTCGGATCTTGGTGAGTTGGTCCTCGGTGCTCAATGGGAAGGTGTTGGTGTCGTGATCGCGTTTCTTGGAATATCACATGCCGTTGGTTGGATCGCGGGGGCTAACGGCGAGCTTTACCGCGCGATCGGGAAGCCGCATGTGGAAACCTATGTAATGGCGTTGCTGCTAGCGGCTTATGTACCGACATACCTCGTCGCTGTTCGATATGGACTCGAATCGTTCCTGTGGGCGCGAGTCGGCTTATCCGTCGCGGCTCTTGGCGTGCACATCGTCGTCTGCCATCGCGTGATCGGTATTCCACCGGGCCACTGGCTCAGAGCCGGTAGCTGGGCAGCGTTGGCCGCGATAGCGGCAGCATGGCTTTCACAGCAGCTGGATCTCACGAACAACGCCGCTGCGACGCACATTGCGTTAACGACTATCCTTGGCGCAGCAGCTTATGTCATTGCGATCGTGGGATTGGAGCGTGAGTTTCTTGGCCGCCTGTGGCGAATTTTCCGGGACTCGTCGACGACAACGTCAGAGCGTGGCTGATTGAAAATGGGTATTCGCACGCGAGCGAGTAATGCTTTTTGGCGATGGCGTTATCCGATGCTCGATTGCTCGTATGGTATTTCATCGCATCTAACCTATCGTGAGCGAGTGGAGCTATTTCAGCTAGCGAAAACGCCTGGTGTGCTCTCCATAGTGGAGATTGGCTCTTACCTAGGAGCGTCCGCGACGGCATTCGCCGCGGCGTTGCAAGCGACGTCGAACACGGCTGCACGCGTCTATTGCGTGGATACGTGGAATAACGATGCCATGACTGAGGGCCAGCGAGAAACGATGAGGGTATTTCTCGGCAACGTCCACAAATATGGTGAGACGATAGTGCCCATTCGCGGCTGGAGTACCACGGTGGTTGATGAGATTGCGCGTAACCTGGTGAAAATCGATGTGCTTTTCATCGACGGCGACCACTCGTACGAGGGGTGCTTGGCGGACTGGCGGGCGTACGAGCCTCTATTGCGGCCCGGCTCGCGGGTTGCGTTTCATGATGTTGCTTGGGCAGGCGGTGTGCGGCGGGTTGTCGAAGAGGAGGTTCTTCCGCGTAGCGCCGCGCACGCGCGTTTGCCGAATCTTTGGTGGGCAGAGATCCGATGATTCGCGCCAGCGTGGTTATCCCCACGCGAGACCGTGCCCCAATGCTGGTGCGTTGCCTCGAGTCTTTGGCTCGCCAGACGTTGCCAACGGACGCATTCGAGGTGATTGTTGTAGACAACGCGTCGAGCGATGCAACTGCTGATGTCGCTTCGAGGTATGAGGGTGCGCTAAATCTTCGTTACGTGTTTGCGCCGGAGCCCGGCTTGCATGTTGGCCGGCATGCGGGTTGTAGTGTTGCGTCGTCTGAGATCCTGATCTACGCGGACGATGACATTGAGGCTGAGCCCACTTGGGTGGAGGCTGTGGTCGATGCGTTCCGTGATTCGCGTGTCGGTCTCGTAGGCGGCAACAATCTTCCTCGTTTTGAGAGTGCCCCTCCCGAGTGGCTGAATCTCTTGTGGTCTCGCCGCGTCCGCTTGGGGCGCGCACTGCCGTACTTGAGCATCCTGGATTTTGGTGGTGGGCGATTCGCAGTAGACCCGCACTATGTTTGGGGCTGCAATTTCTCCGTCCGGCGCGATGTCCTTAGAGCTGCTGGCGGGTTTCATCCGGACTCCCTACCGCAGGAATTGCTCAAGCTTCGCGGAGACGGCGAAAGTCATGTCGCGAAGTTCGTGGCCGGCCGAGGCTTGATCACGCTGTTCGATTCCGCCGCCAGCGTATACCACTTCGTGGGCAACTCGAGGATGACTCAGGACTACTTTGAGCGTCGAGGTTATGCCCAGGGTATTTCCGATTCATACTCCGCCGTTCGCTCTGCCGGTGCGCCCCGGACGTCCTTCCGGCAGACGATATATGCGCATCTCCGTCCCGTTGTGGCTGGTTTGCGCGAGCGCTTGCATGCGCTCGGAGGTCAGGACTCGGCGCACCGTTCCCTCGTAGGCGTTCAGGTCGCTGCCCTCAATGCGTGGCGCAAAGGCTACCTGTTCCACCAAGCTGCGGTGCTGCAGGATGCGTCGTTATTGGAGTGGGTGCTGAAGGAGAGCTATCTGTAGGATGGTTGCCATCATCCAAAAGGCGATTCAGCGTGGTCCGAAGCGAGTCTTCCGGGCTGTCCGCGCGCGTCTGCTGCGGCCATTTCATCGGCTGCGCACTCGTGGTGCGCCGGAATACGTCGACCCCACGGAGGCGGAACTGCACCAAATCGAACTAGCTTTGCGAAAAATGGGCGTGGCTGTCCATGACTATTCCGCTGACGAACGCGCCTTGGCCGAGTTCCGCAACCGCTTCGCATTTCCCAGCAACTACCATGGGGGCATCAGGGACGGGGTCTTCGACGAGAAGCTCGTTGAGCATTTTGTGGCGTGGGACGCATTGGAGCTCCACAGTCGGGCCGACCGGTGGCCCTATCTGGATATTGCGAGCGCCTCGAGTCCCTGGGCGAAGCTGCTGCGCGAGCGGGAGCTTACCGCCTTCTCCATCGATCTCGATCCAGACCCTATGTTTTCCGGGCTGGATTTCTATATGAAGGCAGATGCAACCGCCGCTCCGTTTGCGACGGCGAGCATCGGTAGCGCGTCGCTACAGTGTGCGTTCGAGATGTTCTCCGGCGATTCGGATACGCGACTAGTTGAAGAACTTGCGCGAATACTCAAACCGCGCGGGTGTGCATTGATCGCGCCTTTGTACATGCATACACACCCATGTTTCTACCAAAGCGTCGAGTATTTCGGCCTTGCTCCGATCGACGCTGGTGCGACATGCTATCTCAGGAGCAGCGCATGGCAGGTGGCAGCGTCTAGGAAGTACAGCGCACTGACGTTGCTGAGTCGTGTGCTGGAGCCCGCGACTGCATGCGGACTGATTCCACGCGTCCACGTGCTGCGCAACAAGAAACGACTGGGCGCCGGAATTTACCTGCACTTTTTTTTGAGTCTCGAAAAGCCGAATTCTGGGGACAGTCATGATCGAACAGGTTGAGCATGAAGGACTGCAGTTAGCAATCATTTTGCGGCATACCGCGCAACGCGAAGGCATCGAATTTTTCACAGACGAGAATGCGACGTTGCAGCTTGGATACATGAATCGACCGGTGGGTTATTTGATCGCACCTCATGTGCACAAGCCTGTGCGGCGCGAGATCATCTATACGCAGGAGGCGCTCTTCATTCGTAAGGGTCGTCTTCGCGTTGACTTCTACGACGAAGCCGAGCGTTTCGTTCAAAGCACAATACTTACTACGGGGGACGTAGTGTTGCTCATTAGGGGCGGGCACGGATTCGAAATGCTCGAAAGGAGTGAGATCATCGAAGTCAAGCAGGGTCCTTTCGCCGGTGATCGCGACAAAAGGCGATTCGAGCCCAAGTCGTTGGCGTCGGCGGGAGCAACGAAGTGATTCCCGTTAACGAACCTCTTCTCGATGGCAACGAGAAGAAATACCTCATCGAATGTATAGAGACCGGCTGGATATCGTCGGAAGGTCCTTTCATCAAGCGCTTCGAGGAGGGATTCGCCGCTCGGGTTGGCCGCCGCCATGGAATCGCGGTCAGCAATGGTTCGGTGGCGCTCGATGCTGCGATCGTCGCATTGGATCTCAAGTCGGGTGACGAGGTTATCCTCCCGACTTTTACCATCATCTCGTGCGCCGCAGCGATAGTGCGCGCGGGTGCCGTCCCCGTCCTCGTAGACAGCGATCCATTGACGTGGAATATGGATGTCGAGCAGGTCGAAAGGCGAATCACGGCGCGAACGAAGGCCATCATGGTGGTGCACATCTATGGCTTACCGGTAGACATGGCGCCATTAGAGGTGATTGCTGCGAAGCATGGTTTGGTCATTATCGAAGACGCGGCCGAAGCGCACGGCCAAACCTATCGTCAGCGGCCGTGCGGCAGTTTCGGCGAACTCAGTACATTCAGCTTCTATCCGAATAAGCTGGTCACTACAGGTGAAGGCGGCATGATCGTCACCGACTCCGACAAACTTGCCGAGCGGTGTAGGCTCTTGCGCAATCTCTACTTTGCCCCGCCGCGTCGATTCGTGCATGAGGAGATCGGGTGGAATTTTCGGCTCACCAACTTGCAGGCGGCAGTTGGTGTGGCGCAGCTCGAACGGCTGGACGAGTTCGTCGCGCGTAAACGCGCTATGGGACGAAGGTACAGCGCCGCTTTGAGTGGTGCCGACGCGCAGTTGCAGTTGCCGGTAACCAGTGTTTTGGGCGAAGAGAACCTTTTTTGGGTATACGGAGTCGTTCTGCGCGAGTCCGTCAATTTCGATGCTGACGAGGCAATTAGGCGTCTAGCGAGTCGTGGCGTCGGCACACGGCCATTTTTTTGGCCTATGCACGAGCAGCCTGTGCTTCGTAATCGTGGGCTGTTTCTAGGTGAGAGCTACCCCGTAGCCGAGCGAATCGCGCGCCGAGGATTCTACCTTCCGAGCGGCCTAGCGCTGACGAACGAGCAGATCGATGCGGTCACGGCCGCTCTCCTCGAGATCATCGCGTGACGGTATTCGATCTCTATGCTGCTTACTATGATCTACTCTATAAAGACAAAGACTATTCAGCGGAAGCGCAGTACGTCACCTCGTTGATCAGGGGCGCTCGGCCTGCGGCGAACACCATACTCGAGCTTGGTAGTGGTACTGGTGCGCATGCGCAGCTGTTGGCGACAGCTGGCTTCAGTATCGTCGGCGTAGATATCAGCCGACCCATGGTTGAGCGAGCCTTAGAGCGCAGGCGGACGTGGTCCCCTTTGATTCAGAGTCGGACGTCCTTTGCCGAGGGAGATATTCGAGCGCATCGGGCAGGGCTGCATTTCGATGCGGTCATTTCCTTGTTTCACGTGATGTCCTACCAAACGACCAACGCAGACCAAGACGCGGCATTTGCGACGGCGCGAGCCCATCTGGATACTTCCGGTATCTTCATTTTCGACTTTTGGTACGGACCAGCGGTGCTCAGCGATCGTCCTAGGAACGTCGTCAAGGAAGTGTCTGACGACCGGATCGCGGTGCGCAGGCGGACCACCCCAACCATGTATGTCAACGACAATTGCGTAGACGTTCGGTTCGACGTCGATATCCTATCGCGCGCTGACGCGCGCGCGGAGCGTTTGACCGAAGTTCATCGCCTGCGCTACCTGTTTCTTCCCGAGATACTGAATAGATTGGCTGGAAATGGAATGTCTTTGTTGAAGGCAGAGGCCTGGTCAACCCGTGAGCCACTCAGTGACCGTAGCTGGTATGGCTGCGTCATAGCCACGGTCGACTGATGCGTGGCGTGCGTGTCTCGGTCTTTGCGCCGGTCGGTACGCTCGATCATCAAACCGGCATCTTGAACGCTGTCCATTGTTTCGCGTCGGCTGGATTCGAGGTCGATGTTTTCACGATTCGAAACCGCCACCATCAGGCGCCCGTGTTTGAGTCTTCTGCCGTTCGTCTTTGCTTCTTGCCCTGGACGTTCGACTCCGAGAGGGAGCCGAGGACGGTCGTTACCCTGCTGTTCATTGCCTGGATACTCTGCACGTTCTGGCGCTCACACCCCGTCATATTCGCCGGAGGAATCCGCGGTCTCGTGGCTGCTTATGCCTACTCCCTGCTCCGTCGCACGCGGATCATCAACTACCAGACCGAGCTCTACGTTGGCAGCAAGCTAGATACACGCGCTGCAGCTCTCTTCAAGGCACTGGAACGCCGGGCCGCGCAACGCAGTGTTGTGACGATCGAGCACACGGAGGAGCGGCGCTCGCTCTTGGCAGAAGACCTTGGAGTTCCAGTTGAACGAATCGTTATCGTGCCGAATGCGCCTGTCGGTCTGGCGCGACGCATAAACTCAACCTTTTTGCACTTGCGGCTTGGTTTGTCGGGCAGCAAGCGGATTTTGCTCTGTCCGGGCACGATCGGTGACGAGTTCGAAGCGCCAACCGTCGTCAAGGCCGCACAAGCTCTACCGCCCGAGTGGGTGTGCGTGCTGCATTCGGCGCAACGACGCAGTGCAGATGAACCTTATCTCAAGCGGCTTCGGGATATGGATCGAGGATCTCGCGTCGCGTGGTCCCTTGAGCCGATACCATATGGGCAGATCGATGAGCTGATGGGTAGCGCTCGCATCGGGATGGCATTGTATTCGGCGACGGTCGGCGAGAACTACTCAACAGTCGGACTCGCTTCTGGAAAGCTGTCTCACTTCCTGCGAGTGGGTGTTCCCGTAATCGTCTCGCCGCTGCCAGGGCTTGCCGATTTCGTCGTCGACCACGGAATTGGCGAGGTTCTTGAAGACCCGCACCGGCTCAATGAGATCATTGCGCGCATCGAGGCCAATTGGCATGAGTATCATGCCCGCGCGTTGAGGTGTTTCGATGCTTTTCTATCCTACGACCAAGCTTTCAAGCCGATTATCACGCTGATCGATCAGAGCGAGGGGAGGAGAGTCTGAGCGGTCTTGCTGCCAACATGGCCAGTTCGTACGACGCCGGGGCTGTACGTAGGCTATTTTTGGACGTGGCCATGCTCTGCCTTGTGGCAGGCTCGCAGTGGGGTATGTTGGTTCTCGCGGGCGTCTACCTCCACGACGATCGCATGGTCAGTCGTACGTCCCCAGAGGCCGTAGCGGGTCTGCTTGCCATCATACTGGCTCTCTTGGTCGTTCGAGTCCGCAGCCGTAGTCACTTGAAGGCGGACGCTGTGTTTCTTTGGCTCGCAGGATTCCTGGTCGTTGCGTGCGTGGGTGAGGTGCTGAGACCGGACCTTCGGCTGGGTAATGTTTCCACTTTCATCTCTATCGGTGCGTTCTATCTCGTGGGTAGTGCGATTGGCCACGATCTCTCGGTGCGCCGCGCAATGCTTCCGCTGGCGCCGGCACTCTTGGTCATTTATTCCATTTGGTACTTGTGGATCTTGTACTTCTTCATGACAGGGGATCTCGGATTTTTCGGGGGGTTGCCGGGGTCTGATATTGCCCGCTTTCAATTTCGTGATGGATTCTCTGCGACGGAGATTCCGATCTACATCGGTTTCCAATTGCCAATCCTCATTTGCATCCTCGCGACTACCGGTTGGCTGCGTATCTGGGCAGGCCTACTGCTATGCAGTGCGTTGGCGCTTGTGGGTGCGTCGGCGTCGTTCGGTGCTATGGCCGCAACGGGTTTGGTTTTTCTCGTCTTCCTGGTTAGCTTTCGTGGACTGTCATGGAAGGCCATCCTTCTCTCCGCCGGCGTGTTGGCAGTCACCATATTGGTTGCGATGTCTGTTAGTCAGGGGCTCGTGAATTCAGTCAACCAGAAGATTCTGGATTTTTCGGTTGGGGAGGGTGTGCGGGCCCTCATTTACACACAGCTCGTCACCGACATTGTCGACAATCCGCTTGGTATCGGGAAGGGACGCTTCGTCGAGACCAACAACTTCAGCTGGCTGGGCGAGGGCGTGTACCCTCACAACAACCTGCTCGGTATCGCCGCTGAGTTGGGTGTGCCAGCGCTCGTTTTGTTTGTCCTTTTCCTATGTTCGGCTGTCTCGCGCCTGGCGCGCGTAGCGCTGGACGATAACCACCCGTTGGGCTACCCGGCGCGAATGTTCGTGGCGGCTGTGCTGGCCATGATGGTGTATCAGCAGTTTCGTGGTCTATTTCAAGATACTTGGGTAATTCGCGAGATGTACTTCTGGCTGGGTCTTGCTATGGGCATGATCGTCGCGTCGAAGCAGAAAGAGGCTGCGATACCTTGAGTTCGGTGTCGATAATCGTGCCGTGCCGAAACGAAGCACTTCACATCGACGCATTCTGTGAGTCGCTCAGGGCCCAACAGCTCGACGCGTGTCAAATAGTTGATGTCATCGTCGCGGATGGCATGAGCAATGACGGTACGCGGGAGCGGCTCGCCGATTGGCAGAGTCTCTGGAAGTCACTTCGGGTAATCGACAACCATCGACACATCGTTTCCGCGGGACTTAACTTGGCGATTGCCCGAGCTCGGGGCGAGTTCGTGATTCGGATGGATGTGCACACGATGTACGACCCCACCTACGTAAGCGAATGTGTCCGCGTTTTGAGGGAGACCGGTGCCAACTGCGTTGGCGGAGCTTGGCGACCGCTCGAGGAGAGCGGATTGCAGCAAGCGATTGCGCTGGCATTCAAGAGTCCGTTCGGGTCGGGCGGTGCGTTGTCGCGTCGCGCCGACTACTCAGGACCTGTGGACACCGTGTACCTTGGTGCTTGGCGCCGCGACGAGTTGGTGCGCCTTGGAGGCTTCGATGAGTCGCTCGTTCGCAATCAGGACGACGAGCTCAATCTGAGAATCGCGCGTTCAGGTGGAGTCATTTGGCAAAGCTCGCGAATCCGATCTTCGTATGCACCGCGGGCCTCTCTACGGGCCCTCTTTTTTCAATTCTATCAATATGGCTATTGGAAAGTGGCCGTCATTGCCAAACATGGTTGGCCGGCGTCGCCGCGGCACCTGGCGCCTTTTGGTTTGGTAGCTGCCGTGGCGCTGCTTGGGCTCATGTCACCTCTTGCGTATCCCGCCAGAATTGGCGTCAGTCTGCTAATAATGGTCTACGTCAGTGCGGTGTTGGTTGCCGCGTGGGCTGCCGGCGAGCCACGAACTGTATTGAATGTCGCGCGAGCTTTGATTTGCATGCATTGGGGCTACGGAGTCGGGTTTGCGCGAGGACTCATTGACTTCCTGCTGTTTCGCCGGCCCCCTAGTGAAACCAACACGCGGCTGACGCGATAAGGTCGATGAGCACAGGAACGTCAGAAGCTGATGCCGTGATACAGCGATACGGACGCCGCGACGTCGGCGACTTGTACGACCCGCTGCGTCCGGAAGTTTGCATGGCAACCCAGGAGCGAGACCGTGCTCTCGCGGCAATGTTACGCAAGCACGTCGGACGACCATTACGGGAGTTGCGGGCGATAGAGATCGGTTGCGGTAGTGGCAGCAATTTGCTTCAACTGCTCCGCCTCGGATTCGATCCGGAGAGGCTTGTGGCGAATGAGTTGTTGCCCGAACGTTTCAGCGAGGCGCGGCGGAATCTTCCCGAAGCCATCGAAATGTTGGCGGGTGACGCTATCTCGCTAACGCTGCAGCGTGAGTCCTTCGATGTCGTTTACGTATCGTTGGTCTTTTCGTCGCTCCTCGATCGTGACTATCAATCGAGCCTCGCCGCACATATCTGGGAATGGCTTCGGCCCGGCGGAGCCATTCTTTGGTACGATTTCGTCTACGACAATCCGCGGAATCGTGACGTCCGCGGCGTTCCAATAGGGCGCGTTCGTGAGCTATTTCCGCTCGCAGCTGTCGACTATCGGCGAGTAACGTTGGCGCCGCCGCTGGCACGCTTCGTTGCCGCCAAACACTCTACACTCTACGCCCTCTTTAACGCGCTGCCTTTTCTTCGAACGCACACTCTTTGTTGGATTGGTAAGCAATGACACGAGATGGGTTTGTTCCGTTCTCCGTTCCGGCAATCGGGGAAGAGGAGATCGCTGCGGTGGCCGAAGTGCTACGCAGTGGATGGCTCACGACTGGTCCACAGACGAAGAAATTCGAAGCTGCATTCTCCAAATATCTTGGTGCCGATGACCTGCAAAGTATTGCCGTGAGTTCGGCCACAGCTGGACTCCACCTGGCGCTTGAAGCTGTCGGTGTCCGTGCGGGAGACGAGGTGATCGCACCGACATTGACTTTCACCGCGACCGTTGAAGTTGTCAGGTACTTAGGCGCAGAACCCGTTCTTGTTGATGTGGATCCGATCACTCTAACGATCGATGTCGACCGCATCCGCGAATCGATCACGCCCCGCACGAAAGCGATCATGCCGGTGCACTATGGCGGCTTGTCATGTGACATGACCAAGATTCTAGAGCTCGCGCGCCGGCATGACCTTAAGGTCGTGGAGGACGCAGCGCACGCACTGCCGACAACCTGGCAAGGCGGTCTGATCGGGACTCTGCAGTCGGATGCTACGGTTTTCAGTTTCTATGCCAATAAGACCATGACCACGGGTGAAGGAGGCATGGTCGTTACGAGAAACGCCTCCATCGCTGATCGCATGCGCGTCATGCGAACGCATGGAATTAACCGTGACGCATTTGATCGTTTCGTCTCAAAGACCCCGGCCTGGTACTACGAGGTGATTGCTCCGGGGTTCAAATACAACTTGACCGATATTGCGGCAGCTGTCGGACTGCAGCAGCTTGCGAAGCTGAATTCGTTCTCTGTCCGGAGGCGACAGCTCGCAGAACGGTATCGAGATGCTCTGGCAGATTTGCCGCTGATACTGCCCGCGAGTGCTCCAGCTGGAGATTTGCATGCCTGGCACCTGTACGTTGTGCGACTCGCAAATGATTGCGGACAAACTCGCGAGGAAGTGATTCAGCGACTCGCGGATATGGGTGTCGGGACTAGTGTGCACTACGTACCCCTGCACCGGCAGCCTTATTGGCGGGATCGCTATTCGTTGACGCCCGAGATGTTTCCCATGGCTGATGCGGCCTATTTGCGGATGATCAGTATTCCGTTGAGCGCCGGAATGCCTGACGCGGCACAGGCACAGGTAATCGATGCCTTGCGCGCGATTCTGTTGTCACCACTTCGCGGCTAACGCGGGATCTTGAACTGCGAGTGTGCGCGGCTGGCGGATACAGACGACGTTACGGCCTCGGTGCTCGATCGGCCGGTTATCGGTGGCGCGGCGCCGCGCGCTGGATTAAGGAACTAGGGTCCACTGCAGGTGTCGACCCGATACGCTTAGCAAGTTGGCGGAGGTAGGATGAAGCCCTCGGCGAGCGGCATCGACGAGCCGGCGAACTGTCCGGACGGATCGCTGGCGGTCTCGTTGGCTACCGATAAGTGCCCGGAAGGCGACACTCCACGATAGAGTTGCAGGTAAAATGTTCCTATAATCGGATGTGGACTTCAGCTAGGCCGGCGCGGTTGTCGGGTGGGGATTGATCTGCAAAACATGAATAAAACCTACGTCTCCGACCCGCTGCTCAATTACCTAGCTCGGACCATTGTCACTCTGCCGCGCAGCACGAAGCGACTGGTGATGATGTTGGCCGATGGCCTGGCGTTACCCGCTTGTCTAGGTAGTGCCGTTTGGCTGGTAACGCCCCGAATATTCGCGGCTCTCCCCCTCTGGGTCTGGACGATCCCGCTCGTGCTTGGCGTTTCCGTGCTCGGGGGTTGCGGGTTCTACCGTTCGGTGGTCAGATTCATGGGGTTCGACCTCGTCGCGGCGG
>Ga0208454_1000610_pt1 | contig 19469 bp, 18 predicted proteins | sample EasRivMeERMZT100_FD_187530 | JGI IMG/M metagenome (GOLD analysis project Ga0208454, IMG submission 187530) | Soil microbial communities from meander-bound floodplain in the East River, Colorado, USA - East River MetaG ERMZT100 (SPAdes) (version 2) | ecosystem: Environmental > Terrestrial > Soil...
GCGGGCACGACACCGCTGATGCGCGCGCTGATGGGGCGCGATCTCGAGTCGGTTCCGGTGTTGCTCGAAGCCGGCGCCGCCATCGACGCGCGGCAGGACGACGGCTCGACCGTGCTGCATGTGATGGCGAGCGGACGCCCTTTCGGCCGCGACCGGGAAAAGCTGGCGGCCGCCGAGAGCGACCTGCTGGATCGACTCATCGAGGCGGGCGCGGACCTTGAAGCTGTCAGCGTGGACGGACAGTCCGCGCTGCATCGCGCGGCCCGGAGCGCCAACTCGAACCTAATCGAGCTGCTCGTCGCGCGAGGCGCTCGGCTCGACGCAAAAGACAAGGACGGGCGGACGCCGCTCGACATCGTCACGCTGCCGGGGCGCACCAACAACCCCGAGATGGCGGCGTTGCTGAAACGCTTGGCCAGCGACTAGCGCTGCTGCAAGGCTAGCCGACCCACGCGCGATACGCGGATCGTGAAGCCTCAGTCGTCGTGCGCCTCCCGAGTCTGGCGAGTGAATGCGGTCGTGAGCTCCTGCTGCAACTTGGGTGGCGCCGGTTCGTAGTGGCTCAGTTCGAGCGTGTACAGGCCTTCGCCCGAGGTCTGCGCTTTGAGCCGATGCGGATAGTTTTCCAACTCGGCGAGTGGCACCAGGGCCTTGATCACGGCTCGCCGGTCCGGCAACACCTCGCGATCGCTGATGCGCGCCCGCATGGCGGCGAGGTCTCCGGCGATGTTGCCAATGGCGCTGGCCGGCGCAGAGATGCTGATCGTGACCACGGGCTCGAGCACCACTGGGTGCGCCTGTCCGAGGGCGTCGAGAAAGGCTTTGCGCCCGGCAGCAACGAACGCGACTTCCTTGGAGTCCACGGGGTGGGTCTTGCCGTCGTGGACGACCACGCGTAGGTCGTCGAGCGGGTAGCCCGCCACGGCGCCGCTCGTGAGCACCTGGCGCACACCTTTCTCGACCGCCGGGATGAACGACGCGGGAATCGCGCCACCTTTGACTGCATCGACGAATTCGAAACCGGACCCGCGAGGCCGCGGCTCGACGCGCAGGAACACCTCGCCGAACTGACCGGCGCCACCGGTTTGCTTCTTGTGCCGGCAGTGGCCTTCGGCCGCTCGCTGGATCGTCTCGCGGTACGGCACACGCGGCGGACGCGTGGTTAGTAAGACGTGGTGCTGCCGCTGCATTCGTTCCAGCACCACGCGCAGGTGTAACTCACCCTGACCGTAAAGCACGGTCTCGTGCAGGGAGGCGACGTGGTCGATTCGCAAGCTCGGATCCTCGTCCAGCAGCAGCTGCAGCGTATCGGCGAGCTTCTGCTCGTCGCCGTGACGCGCGGCCGCTATCGCCACGCCGTGCATCGGTGGCGGCTGCGGTATGGCTCGCGGATGAAAATGGTCCTCGTCGTGGGAGTCGTGCACGACGGCGCCGTGATGCAGCTCCTCGACCTTCGTGACCGCGCAGATGTCTCCTGTCACGGCGCGCGCGATCTCGCTGAGCACCACACCCTGCACGCGATAAAGGTGCGCCACCTTGAATGGCTTGCGAGCGTCGCCGATGAAGAGCTGGGCACCCGTCGCGAGCGTGCCCTGATGCACGCGCAGGTGGCCCACGCGTCCCTGGTAAGGGTCGATCCGCACCTTGAACACGTGCGCGAGCACCGGTCGCGTGGCATCGGGCCCGACCGTGACCGGCGCTGCCGCGGCGCCTTCGCCTTTGACGAACGTGGCAGGGTTGGCCTCGAGGGGCGAAGGCATGAGTCTGACGATCAGGTCCAGCAATTCGCCGACGCCGACGCCGGTGAGCGCGGACGTGAAACACACGGGGATTAGATGTCCCTCGCGCAGCGCCTGCTCGAACGGCTCGTGCAGTTGCGCGGCATCGATGGCCTCGTCGCCAGCGAGGTAGCGTTCCAGTAACGCCGCGTCCACCTCGACGACTTGCTCGACGATGCGTCGATGCGCGTCGGCGACACTGTCGAAGTCAGTCCGTGGGCCTTCGCGCGAAAAGAAGCAGTCGACCACGCGCTTGCCGCCGTCGGCAGGCAGGTTGATCGGCAGGCACTCTCGGCCGAAGGTCGCGCGCAATTCCGCGAGCACTTCGGGCAGGGCGACGTCACGCTGGTCGATGCGATTGACGACGATGATCCGGTCGAGACCACGAGCCTCCGCCGCCAGCGCCATGCGCGACGTCGCGATCTCGATGCCGCGCTCGGCGTTCACGACGATCGCCGCGGTCTCGACGGCGGAGAGCGCCGCCTGCGAGCGGCCGAGCAGATCGGGGTAGCCCGGCGTATCGATCAAATTGACGTGCTTGCCACGGCTCGCGAAGTGACAGACGGCCGTGTCGACCGAGTGCTGTAGCTCCTTCTCCAGCGGATCGGCGTCACAGACGGTCGTGCCGCGGGTGAGCTCGCCCATCGCGCGGATCGCGCCGGCGGAATGCAGCAGTGCCTCGGCCAGGAGCGTCTTGCCCGCCCCCGCATGGCCCACCAAAACGAGGTTACGAATGTCGGTGGTGGCGTACGGCATCGTCTTAAGCTCCCCCCGGTCAGGCCACGGCCGCGAGGCGGGATGGGATCGCCGTCGCGGGCTCTGCTGCTCCCCAGATGTGGTTCAGCTTGGCCATGGCCCCAAGCGTTTGCAAGCGCTAGACTGCAGCCACAAACCGAGAGAGCCGGAAGGAGGTGCGCCAATGCGGGTGCTTCTGCAACGAGTTCTTCTTCGAGCGGCTGTCGCAGCGCTGGCGGTCGCGCCGATCCTTGCCACGGCCCAACCGGCACCGCCCGCCAAGACGACTAAGGAAGCCGCTCGCGACCTCTCGCTCGGGACCTGGGTCCTAAATCGCAGCAAGTCGAACTATCGTCCGGGCCCGGTGCCGCTCAGCGTCGTGCGGACCTATGAGCCGCACCCCGATGGCGTCAAAGTCACGATCGAGACCGTCACCGAACGGGGCAGGACCGTCACCGAGTTCGTCGCCGAGTACGACAGCATGGAGTATCCGGTCAAAGGCTCGCCGGAAATCGATGCGCTGTCGCTGATGAGTATCGACCTCTACACCGCGGAGATCACCCTCAAGCACGGCGGCCGGGATATCGGCTTCGCGCGCCGCGTCATCTCGCAGGACGGCAAGACGATGACGATGACCGTCGCGCTTGGCGACCCCCAAAACGCGACCGTCCGTAACGTGGCCGTGTACGACAAACGCGAGCCGTGACCGAAGATCACGCGCGACGAAAGACGACGACTAGACCGAGGGTGCGCTTGACTGACACCTGAGCCGCCGCGGCCAGGCGTATCATGGTGATTGCCATGCCGCAGGGGATTGCGCTTCGCCTGTTCGCGTTGCTGGCCGTCACTGGCGGCGGCCTCGGCGGTTGGCTCGGCGCGCAGCCGGCGCCCGAACCCGCGCCGGCGCGCATCGTTCGGCTGCTCGGCATCGACGGGGCGATCGGCCCCGCGACGAGCCATTACGTCATGCGCGGTATCGTCGCTGCGGCGCGCGACGGCAGCCCATTGATCGTGATCGAGATCGATACGCCCGGCGGGCTCGACACCGCGATGCGCGAAATTGTGCGGGCGATTCTCGCGTCTCCCGTTCCAGTCGTGGCTTTTGTGCACCCGCAAGGAGCCCGCGCCGCGAGCGCGGGGACCTACATCGTTTACGCGAGCCATGTCGCCGCGATGGCGCCTGCGACTAACCTCGGTGCCGCGACGCCGGTCGCGGTCGGCGGCGTTGCGCCGTCGTCAGCGCCTGATGGCGGGGATGCGGCGCCACGCGAGGGCGACGACGGCCCTGGCGACGCCGCTCCCGCGGACGACGACGCGGCGCCAGCGGGACGCTCGACCCCGGCACCCGGCACAGCGTCGGAGCGCAAGTCCGTCAACGACGCAGTTGCGTACATCCGCAGCCTCGCCGAGCAACGTGGCCGCAACGCCGACTGGGCCGAGCGCGCCGTGCGCTCGGCGGAGAGCCTGAGCGCACAGGCGGCGCTCGACAACGACGTCATCGACCTGATCGCCGCAGATCTCGCCGACCTGCTCGTGCAGCTCGATGGCCGGCAAGTGGAGCTGCAAGGTCGCACCGTGACCCTGGCCACCGCCGGGCTCCTCTACGAGCGCGTCGAGCCGGACTGGCGCACGCGGATCCTGTCCGTCATCGGCGACCCGACGATCGCGTACCTCCTGCTACTGCTCGGCATCTACGGGCTGCTCTTCGAAGGCTACAACCCCGGTGCGGTGCTTCCCGGAGTGGTCGGCGCTATCTCGCTGCTGCTCGCGCTCTTCGCGTTTCAGGTTCTGCCGGTGAATTATGCCGGCCTTGCATTGATCGTTCTCGGCGTAGCGCTGATGGTCGCGGAGTTCTTCGTGGCGAGTTTCGGCGCGCTCGGGCTTGGCGGCATCGCGGCGTTCGTCTTCGGGTCGGTGATCTTGATCGACGTGGACCTACCGGGGTATGGGATCTCGACGCCACTGCTGATCGGCATCGCTACAACGGCGGCGCTCGTGCTACTCGGCGTCGTCTGGCTCGCGATGCGCTCGCGGCGACGACCGGTCGTGAGCGGCGTCGAAGAGCTGCTTCACTCGTTCGCAACCGCTCTCGAAGCCTTCGATCACGAAGGACCCGTGCGTACTCACGGCGAGCGTTGGCAGGCGCGCAGCGCGAGCCCGGTGCGCCAAGGCCAGCGGCTCAAGGTCGTCGCGGTCGAGGACCTCGTGCTCATCGTCGAGCCGGACAACGAACCAAATTAGACGCAAGCGAGGCGATCGTATGTTGCAGCTTCTACTTGTTCCGCTGGCCGTTGTCGCGCTGTTGGTCGTGAGCGCCCTCAAGATCCTCAACGAGTACGAGCGTGGCGTGATCTTCCAACTGGGCCGCTTCCACGGCGTCAAGGGTCCGGGCCTGATCATCGTGATCCCCGTCATCCAGAGAATGGTGCGCGTCGACCTGCGCACCGTCGTCATGGACGTGCCGACGCAGGACGTGATCTCGCGCGACAACGTGTCTGTGAAAGTGAGCGCCGTGATCTATTTCCGCGTCATCGATCCGGAGAAGGCGATCATTCAAGTCGTGAACCGTGTCGAGGCGACGAGCCAGCTCGCGCAGACGACGCTGCGTTCCGTGCTCGGTCAACATGAGCTAGACGATATGCTCGCAGAACGCGAGAAGCTCAACGCCGACATTCAAAACATTCTCGATCAGGCCACAGCTGCCTGGGGCATCAAGGTCACGAACGTCGAGATCAAGCATGTCGATCTCGACGAAAGCATGATTCGTGCGATTGCCGCCCAGGCGGAAGCCGAGCGCACACGCCGCGCGAAGGTGATCCACGCAGAAGGCGAGTTCCAGGCGTCGCAGCGGCTCGCCGACGCGGCGCGCGTGCTCGCCACCGAGTCGCAGGCCATGCAGCTACGGTATCTGCAAACGCTCACCGAAATCGCGAGCGAACGAAACACTCACACGATCGTGTTCCCGGTGCCACTCGACTTATTGAAACCGATGCTCGACTCACTGGGCGATCGCGGCAGCGCGGGCCGTTCCACTTGACGGCGCAGGGACCAAGGCGCTTCAACACAGCCACGCCGCGCATCAAAAGGCGCTCGCGCCGGTCAGTTCCTTCCCCACGACCAGCGCGTGGACGGTTTCGGTCCCTTCGTAGGTGCTCGAGCTTTCGAGATTCAGCATGTGGCGAATCGTGTTGAACTCGGTGGTGATGCCGGCGCCACCGAGCATGTCGCGGCAGTCGCGCGCCACGTCGAGCGCCATGCGCACGTTGTTCCATTTGGCGAGCGAGGCTTGCGCGGGTTGCATTCGGCCTTGCTCGTTCAACCTGCCGAGACGCAGGGCCAGCAGCTGGGCGCTCGTAATGTGACGGGCCATCGTGGCGAGGCGAATCTGGATCGACTGGGTATGCGTCAGCGGCTTACCGAACAGGACGCGTGTCGACGTGTACTCGAGCAGCTCCCGAAAACACGCCTGCGCCGCCCCGACGGCGCCCCAGGCGATGCCGTGGCGCCCTTGCGTCAGGCACGCGAGCGCGGCGCCGAGCCCGGTCGCGTTCGGTAGCACGTTGGCCTGCGGAAGGCGGACCGCGTCGAAGAAAAGCGCCGACGTTAGCGAAGCCCGCAGCGAGAATTTGTTGTCGATATCGTGGGCCTCGAACCCCGGCATGCCGCGTTCGACGAGAAAGCCGCGCACCCCGTCGGGCGTGCTCGCCCACACGAGGGCCACGTCGGCTATCGAGCCGTTCGTGATCCACATCTTCGACCCGCTGAGTATCCAGTCGCTGCCGTCGCGTTCGGCACGCGTAGTCATCTGCGCGGGGTCGGAGCCGCTATGCGGCTCGGTGAGGGCGAAACAGCCGATCGCTTCGCCTTTCGCCATCAGGGGCAGCCACCGATCCTTCTGCGCGAGCGATCCGTACCGCTGGATCGCGCCCATGGTCAGAACGCCTTGCACCGACACGAACGTCTGCAAACTGCTGTCGCCGCGCTCGAGCTCTTGCGCGACGAGCCCGTAACTCACGGGGCCGAGTCCGGCGCAGCCATACCCCTCGAGCGTGCAGCCGAGCAGTCCGAGGTTCGCGAGCTCGGGGATCAGCTCTCGCGGGAAGCGGTGTTTGTCGAAGCACTCCCTGATGATTGGGCGAACGTGGTCGGTGACGAAGCGCGCGACCGTTGTCTGGACCAACAGCTCCTCTTCGGTCAACAGCGATTTGATGTCGTAGAGATCGAGTACATCGAGGCTTTGCATGGCGTGCTCCGTGCTGTGCGGTCCATCGACGGCCGGCGCGTGCGGCGCCGATTGCGCCGCTAGCGCGTGTGCGTCACGCGGGCCGCTTCGCGAGATGCTTCAGAGGCAATGTCGTCCGATCGACCACGCGTTCCAGTGCGAACCCGGTCTGGACGTGGTCGACGCAACGGAGGCTCAACAACTCGTTGCGCAGGAATCGATTGTAGCCCTCGAGGTCGGGCGTCACGACTCGCAGCAAGTAGTCGTAGCCACCCGACATCGCCCAGCATTCGATGACCTCGGTAAGACGACCGATGGCCGCCTCGAACTCGGCGACCTCGACTTTGCCTTCGCGGATCAGGCGAACCTCGGCGAAGGCATTGACCGGTAGGCCGAGCAGCGACTGGTCGAGCAACGTCACGTAGCCCTTGATGTAGCCAGCCGCCTCGAGCTGGCCGACGCGTCTGGAGCAGGGCGTCGGCGTCAACGCCACGTTCTTCGCGAGCGCCGCGATGCTGATTCGCGCGTTCCTCTGTAGCTCGTTGAGGATTTTCAAGTCGATCTGGTCGATCCGCATGACCTCTCCTTCGCCTTGAGTAGTGGAAAACACCAATAAATCCCACGAATAGTACGCTAAAGCGCCAATATAGCGGGTCGGTTCATGCAGAGAATGGCTAAAACCACTAGGAGAATGGCGCTAGACTGATTCCAGGGCAGTGAGAATGGTCATGGACGAGCACCTACGCCGATTCAAGCTCAAGTTGCAGGATCAGGTCCTCACGCACCCCGTCATCGTCGCGAACCCGTATACCGCCTGGTTCAAAAACGGCGAGTTCAGTGCCGCTCAGGCACGCGCGTTGCTGCTGCAGTTCTCCGTGTTCTCGAACCAGTTCCTGGTTGCCCAGCTGAAGAAGGTGTTGAATGCCGAGACGCTCGAGGAGATGCGCGCCTCGAAGGAGATCCTGGCGAACGAAATCGGCGTCGGCTTCCGCAACACCCACGGTGCCGACGACCCGGAGCTCGGCAGCACGGAAGGGAGCATCGAAGGCGGCACGTTTCACTTCCGCGCCGCGCACTTCGAGCTGTTGGTCCGCATGGCGCGGCAGTTCGGCCTTTCGTTCGCGGACCTCGGGAAGAGGCGGTCTGGGACTCCGGCTACGTTGTTCTTCTGCGACGAGCTCGCCCGCCTCTATGCGCACGAGGACTACGCGATCGCCACGGCGGCGTCGTGGGCCGTCGAAAACTGGGCGGCCGCGGGTTTCTGGGATGATCTCGTGCAGGGCTGGCGGCGGTACGGCGAGCGTTGTGGCATGAGCGCATTCAACATGGCCTTCTTCACCTGGCACGCACGGCTCGAGGCCAATCACGCGCGCCATACCTGGCAGGAGCTCGAGGCGTTCTACGAGCAGCAGGCCGTGGACGAGGATGCCTTCATCCACTACGCGCGCGAAATGCTCGACGCTGTGTTGGTGTTCTGGCGCGGCCTCGACGAGCAACGCCGCGCGCTCGACGAGGGAGGTCGTCATGCCGAGATCGGTTGAATTCGCCCCCGCACGCCGTGCTGCCCGTCGCGATCGCGATGCCAGGCAGTGCGTTGCCCGCTTCGAGGTCTATTGCACGCGCTTTCTCGATCACGACGGCCGCGTCGTGGCCGACCTGCCGCCGTTTGCGCGCGACGCGCGGGCCCTGCTGCCGATGTATCGCGCCATGGCGTTGACGAGGCAGTTCGACCAGCGAGCCGTCGCCTTGCAGCGAACGGGGCGACTCGGCACCTACCCTTCGAGCTACGGCCAAGAGGCCGCCGAGGTCGCCATCGGTGCGGCCATGACACGCGCGGACGTGCTGCTCGGCACCTACCGCGAAACCGGCGCAATGCTCTTCCGCGGCGTCGAGATGCACGAGATCCTGCTTTACTGGGGCGGCGATGAGCGCGGCATGGCCTACGCCGGGGCACAGGCGCCGCGCGAGGACTTCCCAATCGGCGTGCCGATCGCCACACACGCGCCCCAGGCCGTCGGCGTCGCGTACGCGTTCAAGCTCCGCAACGAACCGCGCGCGGCGGTCTGCGTTCTCGGCGACGGCGGCTCGTCCAAAGGCGAGTTCTACGAGGCGTTGAATGCCGCGGGTGTGTGGCAGTTGCCCGTCGTCTTCGTCATCGTCAACAACGGCTGGGCGATTTCCGTGCCGCGAGAAACGCAATCGCGCGCGCAGACACTCGCGCAGAAAGCGATCGCCGCCGGAATCGAAGGCGAGCAAGTCGACGGCAACGATGCGATCGCCGTCTACGACGTGCTCGATCGGGCGCTCGCCAAAGCCCGACGCGGCGAAGGCCCACACCTGATCGAAGCCCTCACGTACCGGCTCAGCGACCACACGACGGCCGACGACGCGCGCCGCTACCGTGCGCCCGCCGAAGTCGAGCGGCAGCGCGCGCTCGATCCGCTGCTGCGGCTGCGGACGTACCTGACGCGCGAGGGCGTGTGGAACGACGCCGACGAGGATCTTCTGCGGGCGGAGCACGACGCGCGGCTCGAGCAGGCTGTCAACACCTATCTCGCGGCGGACGCGCCGCGGCCGAGCGCGATGTTCGAGCATCTTTTCGAGCGGTTGCCGGCGGCGCTTCAGGGGCAGCGCGACTCCGTGAGCGAAGGACCGAGCGAATGAACGAGATCACGCTCGTCGAAGCCGTCAACCTGGCGCTGGCCTCCGAGCTCGCAGCCGATCCTCGCGTGGTCGTGCTTGGGGAGGACGTCGGCGTCAACGGCGGCGTGTTCCGCGCGACGGCCGGCCTGCTCGAGAGATTCGGCAAGGACCGCGTCATCGACACGCCGCTCGCCGAGTCCTTGATCGCCGGCATGAGCGTGGGCCTCGCCGCGCAAGGCTTCCGGCCCGTGGCCGAGATCCAGTTCATGGGATTCATCTATTCCGCGATCGACCAGCTCTTGAGTCACGCCTCGCGGCTGCGGAACCGGACGCGCGGGCGTCTCACGTGTCCGCTCGTGCTGCGGACGCCGTTCGGAGGGGGTATTCACGCGCCGGAGCATCACTCCGAGAGCACGGAGGCGTTGCTCGCGCACGTCCCGGGCCTGCGCGTCGTGGTGCCGTCCTCGCCTGCGCGCGCCTACGGCTTGCTGCTAGCCGCGATTCGCGACCCCGATCCCGTCGTGTTCCTAGAGCCGACGCGGCTTTATCGCCTCGGCAAGGAAGGCGTCCGCGACAGCGGCGAGGCGCTGCCGCTCGACACCTGTTTCGTGCTGCGCGACGGCGGCGACATCACGCTCGTGACTTGGGGCGCGGCAGTGCGCGAGACGCTGGCCGTGGCCGACGCCCTCGCGAACGAAGGCATCGGCGCCGAAGTCATCGACGTGGCGACGCTGGCGCCGCTCGACATGCCCACGATCCTGGAGTCCGTCGGGAAGACCGGCCGCTGCGTGATCGTGCACGAGGCCGCGAGGAACGTCGGCGTGGGGGCCGAAATCGCCGCGCGGCTGGCGGACGAAGGCCTGCTGACGCTGCACGCCCCCGTGAAGCGCGTGACGGGCTACGACACGGTGATGCCGCTCGGCAAGCTCGAGCAAGAGTATCTGCCGCAGACGGGTCGCATCGAGGCGGCGGTCCGCGAGCTCCTGGAGGCCGCATGAAGGTATTCAGGCTGCCAGACTTGGGCGAGGGCTTGCAGGAGGCTGAAATCAGCGCCTGGCATGTCGCCGCCGACACCGATGTTCTCGTCGACCAACCGCTGCTGTCCGTCGAGACCGCCAAGGCGATCGTCGAGATCCCGAGCCCCCAGGCCGGCAGGATCAAGCGCGTGTTCGGCGCGCCGGGCGACATCCTGAATATAGGAGATCCGCTCGTCGAGTTCGCGGGCAATGGCGAAGACGTCGCCGCGGCGGGCGATGCCGGCACCGTCGTCGGCCGCGTCGAGACGAGCGCGTCCGTCACGCGCGAGAAGAGCACCGTGGCGGGGCGCACGACTGCCGCCGGCGTCAAAGCGACGCCCGCCGTGCGTGCGCTTGCCCACAAGCTCGACGTCGATCTTGCCGTCGTGACACCGACGGGCCCGAACGACACCGTGACGGCCAAGGACGTCGAGCGCGTCGCGCGAATCTTTCGCGAGCTGGGACCGCTCGAGCTCTTGCGCGGTGCGCGGCGGGCGATGGCACGCAGCATGGCCCAGGCTCACGCCGAAGTGGCGCCCGTGACGATCATCGACGAGGCCGACATCGCCGCGTGGTGGCCGGCGAATCACGGCCTGATGCTGCGGCTGATTCGAGCGATCGCCGTGGGTTGCAAGGCGGAGCCCGCGCTGAACGCTTGGTTCGATAGCCACGCGCTCGGCCGCCGCGTGCTCGAAAAGATCGATCTCGGCATCGCCGTCGATTCACCCGACGGACTCTTCGTTGCCGTATTGCGCGACATCGGGCGGCGCGAGGCCGAGGATCTCAGCGCCGGGCTCGAGCGTCTGCGACGCGACGTCAAGGCGCGGACGATCCCGCCCGAGGAGATGCGCGGTTACACCTTTACGCTGTCGAACTTCGGCACGTTCGGCGGCCGTCATGCGAACCCGATCGTGCAGCCGCCGACGGTGGGAATTCTCGGCGCTGGCCGAGTCCGCGACGCGGTTGTCGCGATTGACGGCCGCGCGGTCGTGCATCCGAACCTGCCGCTATCGCTCACGTTCGATCATCGCGCCGTGACGGGGGGCGAGGCGGCGCGGTTTCTCACGGCCGTGATCCGCGATCTCGAGAAGGGCTGAAACCATGATCGACTTCGATTTCGGCCTGCCCGACGACCTCAAGCTGCTGCGGGAGCAGGTGAGTCGGTTTGCGGCCGAGCGGATCGTGCCGCGCGCGTCACGCATCGATGCAGAGAACCGCTTTCCGCGCGATCTATGGCCCGAGCTCGGCGCGCTCGGGCTCTTGGGTATCACGGTCGACGCCGAGCTCGGCGGCGCCGGTCTTGGTTACCTCGCGCACGTGATCGCGATGGAGGAGCTGAGCCGTGGCTCGGCAGCCGTCGCCTTGTCGTATGCCGCCCATTCGAATCTCTGCGTCAATCAGATCGCCACGTGGGGCACGGAGCAGCAGAAGCGGCGGTTCTTGCCGGGCCTCCTGAGCGGCGCACACGTTGGCGCTCTCGCGATGAGCGAGGTGCATGCAGGCTCCGACGTGCTCGCCATGCGGACGACCGCCACGCAGGACGGCGACGGCTATGTGCTGAACGGCACCAAGATGTGGATCACGAACGGACCCGAAGCCGACGTCGTCGTCGTTTATGCGCGCCTCGCCGACGGGGCGCCGCCGGCAGCGGGCAAAGGGCCCGCCCTCAAAGCCGTCATCGTCGAGAAGACCATGCAGGGGTTCTCCGCCGAGCCCAAGCTGGACAAGCTCGGGATGCGCGGCTCGGATACCTCCGGCCTCGTGTTCTGCGACTGCCGCATTCCGGCGACGCACGTGCTGCCCGGCAACGGCAAGGAAATCCTCATGTCGGGTCTCGACAGCGAACGCGTCGTGCTCGCGGGAGGGGCGCTCGGAATCATGCGCGCCTGTCACGACGTGACGATTCCGTACGTCCATCAACGCAAGCAGTTCGAGAGGCCGATCGGCAGTTTCGAGCTCATGCAAGGCAAGCTCGCCGACATGTATAGCAGAATGAACTGTGTGCGTGCCTACGTATATGCCGTGGCCGCTGCCTATGATCGTGGCGAGCGGACGCGGTATGACGCGGCCGCTGCGATCATGCAGGCGTCGGAGGCGGCGACGTGGATCGCGGGGCAGGCGATCCAGGCGCTCGGCGGCAACGGTTACACCAACGAGTATCCCGCCGGCCGATTGTGGCGGGACGCCAAGCTCTACGAGATCGGCGCGGGCACCAACGAGATCCGGCGTATGTTGATCGGCCGAGAGCTTTTTGTCGCGACTGCGGAGTAACGGTGATGGCAGCGTTCCGCAGCAAGGTCGATCCGCACTCGGAAGAGTTCGAACGTAACGCTGCGGTCAATCACGCGCTCGCCGCGGATCTACGTAGCCAGCACGCGGCGATCGACCTCGGCGGATCCGAGCACGCCCGCGAACGGCATCGACAGCGCGGCAAATTACTCGTGCGAGATCGCGTTGCGCGGCTCCTCGATGCCGAGTCGCCCTGGCTCGAGATTGGGCGACTGGCTGCGCACGGGGTCTACGATGAGGCACTGCCGGCGGCCGGCCTCGTGTGCGGCGTCGGCACCGTGAGCGGCGTGCGCTGCATGGTCATCGCCAACGATGCCACGGTGAAGGGCGGCACGTACTACCCGCTCACGGTGAAGAAGCATCTGCGTGCACAGGAGATTGCGCTCGAGAACCGACTGCCATGCGTGTACCTCGTCGATTCGGGCGGCGCGTTCCTGCCGCTCCAGGACCAGGTGTTTCCGGACCGCGAGCATTTCGGGCGGATCTTCTACAACCAGGCGCAGTTGTCCGCGCGGGGCATTCCCCAGATCGCCGTCGTCATGGGCTCGTGCACGGCCGGCGGCGCCTACGTGCCCGCCATGTGCGACGAAACGATCATCGTCAAGGGTCGCGGCACGATCTTTCTCGCTGGGCCACCGCTCGTGAAAGCTGCCATTGGTGAAGACGTCGACGACGAGACGCTGGGGGGCGCCGACGTCCACACCCGCATCTCCGGAGTGGCCGATCAGCTCGCCGACGACGACGAGCACGCGCTGCAGACGGCTCGGCGCATCGTTGCGCACTCGAACGTCCGGTCGGAACGCGCGCTCGATGGGGCGGCCGCGGCAGCGCCCGAGTATCCCGCCGAGGAGCTCTACGGCATCGTGCCCGCCGACCTGCGCTACGGCTACAACGTGCGAGAGGTTCTTGCCCGCATCGTCGACGCCTCGGAGCTCGACGAGTTCAAGCCTCGCTACGGCACCACGCTCGTGTGCGCGTTCGCGCGTTTGTGGACACAGCCGATCGGTATCGTCGCGAGCAACGGCATCCTGATGTCGGAAGCGGCCCTGAAGGGCACGCATTTCGTTCAGCTCTGCAACCGCCGCGGCATTCCGCTGGTATTCCTGCAAAACATCGTGGGCTTCATGGTGGGCAAGGACGCCGAGCGGCGCGGCATCGCCAAGGACGGCGCCAAGCTCGTCACGGCCGTCGCCTGCGCGCGCGTGCCGAAACTCACTGTGATCATCGGCGGCTCGTTCGGCGCCGGCAACTACGGCATGTGCGGCCGCGCGTTCGGCCCGCGGTTTCTCTGGACCTGGCCGAATTCGCGAATCGCCGTCATGGGTGGCGAGCAGGCGGGTACCGTGCTGACGCGCGTCCGCGGGCGTGGGGCGGGCGCAGGGGAAGGCTCGAATGGGGCCGACGGCCCGTCGCTGCTCGCAGAGATCAAAGCCCAGTATGAGCGTCAGTCCCACGCCTACTACGCGAGCGCGCGCCTCTGGGACGACGGCATCATCGACATGGTCGACACGCGGACGGTCCTCGGACTGAGCCTGTCGGCCGCGATGAATGCGCCGCTCGTCGAGGAAACGCCTCTCGGCATCTTGCGCATGTAGGCCAAACCATGAACGCCGGCACGCACGTTTCGCTCGTTCTGCGCTCGATGATGTTCGTGCCCGGCGACAGCGAAAAAAAGCTGGCGAAATGCGCAACGCTGCCCGCCGATGCGCTGATCCTCGACCTCGAGGATTCGGTCTCCCCGGCGCGCAAAGCGCATGCGCGCGGGCTCGCGGCCGAGTTCGTCGCGCATCGGCCCGCTTCGCCGCGGAGTATTTGGGTGCGAATCAATCCACTCGGTACTGCGGAATGCAGCGCCGATCTCGCGAGCGTCATGGCGGCTCGTCCGGACGGCCTCGTGCTGCCGAAGGTCTGGTCGGCCGGTGACGTCATCGAGCTCGGCCATTGGCTCGACGAGCTCGAGCGACGCTTCGACATCGCCCTCGGGGCCACGCGCGTGATGCCGATCGCGACGGAGACGGCCGCCGCCGTGTTGACGCTCGAGAGCTACCTGGGCTGCGGCCGACGGCTCGCCGCCCTGGCCTGGGGCGCAGAGGATCTGTGCGTCGCGCTCGGCGCGACGACGAACGTCGATGAGCGCGGCGAGTGGCTGCCGCCGTATGAGCTCGCCCGTTCACTGTGCTTGCTCGCCGCCGCGGGCGCCGGTGTGCCGGCGATCGATACCGTCTACACGAAGCTGGGCGATGCGACCGGGCTCGAACGGCAAGCGAGGGCGGCGCGACGCGATGGCTTCGTGGGCAAGCTCGCGATCCATCCGGAGCAGATCGAGATCCTCAATCGCGCGTTCCAACCGACAGCGGAAGAGCTCGAGCACGCCCGCCGCGTCGTCGCTGCATTCGATGCGGAGGGAGTCGGCGTGGTGACGCTCGACGGCCGAATGCTGGATCGGCCGCATCTGCAGCGCGCGCGCCGCACGTTGCGGCTGGCCTCGCCAGAGCCCGGTGCTACTTTCGAGATCGAGGAGGGTTCGTCATGTCGTTCTTGAGGAAAGTCGATCACATTACCTACGCCTGTGCCGCGGGCACGATCGAGAAATGGGCCTGGTTTCATATCGAGGTGGAAGGAGGCACGTTGATCGAGCGCATCGACGATGTGAGGCCGCACGATCCGGCGAGCAGCATGAAGCTCTGGTGCATCGATTACGGCGACTTCGGAATCGCGTTGGTCGAGGGAATCGATCGGGCCAAGAAGTCGCAGGTCACGAAGTTCGTGGAGCGCCATGGCGATCACGCCTGCCAGCATGTGGCGTTCGACTGCCATGATCTCGAACGCTTCCGCGCGCGGCTGCTGCGCATGGGCGGACACCCGCGCGGCGAGGTTCTCGTTCGTCACGATGGCTTCGGCGTCTTGAAGCAGATGTTCGCCAAGGGGTATTCGCAGGGCGACGCTGCCGAGGCGAGCTTTCCCGAGTACGTCGAGCGGCAGCGCGGCACCGAGGACTTCCACATCACGTTCTCGGAAGGCGCCGGGCAAGACTTCTACCAGCAGATCGAGCACGCGACGGAACGCGGCGATGACGAACCGCTCATAGACTTCTCCCGGATGCCGCGAAATTGGCAGGCGCCGGCGCGCGACAAGGCCGACATCAAGGATATCCATGCGTAAGGTGCTGCTGCTCATGCGCGCGACGGTCGAGTCGCGAAGACACCGAACCGGGGCCGACGTCGAAGCGGACTCCTTGCGCCAACGGTAGCCCGCGACCGTCGACTGAACGTCGACCCGCATTGAGCGTCAGGCGTATGGAACGTCGAGCAGCCGGTCGCCGCTGCGCATGTCCTTTTCGAGCAACTCGAGCAGCGCGCGAGCGGCCGGACCCGGCCCGCCGCTGCCGATCGGCTTTCCATCCCACTCGACGATCGGCGCGACTTTGATCGAGCTGCCGATCAGTAACATCTCGCGCGCGGCGCGGCCTTGGGCGGCCGGGACGTCGCAGATCTCGACGCCGGTCAGCTCGCCGCGGCCGACGATCGATCGCGCGAGGTCGAGCAACCGCAACGACGTGCAGCCCGCCAGCACGCGCTCGAACTTCGGGTGCCGCAGCACACCGTCGCGCGTGACGAAGGCGACGTTCATGTTCGAGCTCTCGCCCACGTTGCCGGCTTCGTCGATGAACACGCCGTTGTCGAGCCCCGCCGCCTTGGCTTCCATCTGCATCAGCACGTTCGGCAAATAGTTCGTGGCTTTTGTGATCGCGTAGAGCGGCGGCTTGATCGGATACGTCGTGGTCATCACGCGCAGCCCCTCGGTGTACCAGCGCTCGGGGTACTTGAGGCCCGCGAACACGATCACGAAGTATCCGGGCTCGGCGTTCGCGGCAGGCACGAGGTCGAAGTTGCCGGTGCCGGACGAGAGCCAGTAGCGGATCGCGCCGTCGCGCACGCGGCTCGCTGCGGCGGTCTGCACGATGATGTCGCGCAGCGCGTCTCGCGAGGCGGGGATCTTTAGCCGCGAACGTTCGGCCGAGCCGAAGAAACGGTCGAGATGCGCCTCGAGATCGTAGATCTTGCCTGCCACGAGGCCGGCCGTGTCGAAGATCCCGTGGCCGCGATGCACCATGTGGTCGTCGAACGGGATCACCATCAACGCGGCATCGGTCACGATGCCGCCGAGCTGGCTCGAGTAGAACGCGGCGAACTTCACCGGTTGGCGCTCGCGCAGTTGGCGCAGTGCGGCCAGGGCCGCTGCCGCGTCGAGCAGGTTCGGAGCGCCGTTTGAGTGCGTCACCTACGCACTGTAGCACCCTGTGTTTCGAGCGTGCTGGGCGGCCGCGCTACGTAAACGATGGCCGAGGCGGGCCCGCGGTTCGTGGGCTTCGCGATCGGCGGCGCGCTGCCGGTGTGCTGCCGTTCGCGCAGTGCGTCCGCGCCGCAGGTTTCCACTCGCGCAAAAAACGGCCGGTCATGAGCCATGCCCGGCCGCCTGGGTGCGAAGGAAAGGTGCGCGAGATCGCGATACTCCTGCCGGATCAGGTCGTGCCGTTCTGATTCAGCCGTGCTTGATCCTCGACGTCAACCGCGTGATAGAGCGATGCGAACGCGCAGCCGCTCCACATCAAGGCGAAGAGCGCGCCGACGATCAGAAGGCAGAGACCGACAAAGAACATGACGATCGACAACAGGTACATGCCGAATATCCGCCAACCGTGTCCCCGCGTCATGGTCCAGCTCTTTTCGACGGCGGCCACGGGGTCGAGGCCCTTGTCCATCACGAGGTAAGGCACGAAGGACAAGCGGCACGCGAAGATGATTCCGGGGACGATCAAGACCAGCAAGCCGATGCCGACAATCGCAACCACGAGCAGATTGGCCAGAATGATGTTCAGGTAGTTCTTCTTGAACCCGTCGAAGACTCCCGCCACGTTTGCCAGCTCGTCACGCATGTACTTGACGTACAGGAGATCTCCTCCATAGACGAGGACGGGGAGCACCAGGATCGCGTAGGCCGCGACGAAAATACTCAGCAGGGTACTGGCCGTCGTGTTCGCTGCCTCATGCACGACGAACATGCTCTGCCCGGGGACGTTTGCGATGCCGACGATGACGGCGATCAGGAACAAGTGGAGGAAGTACTTCCACAGCTGTTGCCAGCCGTAGCCGAAGCTGCCGAATGCCGTTGCTCTAGGTGTTCTCATGACTGGTCTCCCGACCGAGGTTGAATGACGGGTGCCAATCTAGGCTCGGCGGGTGGGGAAAACGTCCAACTTCCGTAGTGTTCTTTGCCGACTTCGGTAGTGTTTTGGCAAATCGCTACTAAAGTAGTGTTCGGATTCTCAAGGGTTTATCGTCCCATCCCGCCATGCTCGCCCAGGCCCTCATCGTCACGTTCGTCCTGTGCCTCGCCCTGACCGCCGCGAGCATGCTGCTCAGCCGTCAGCTGCTATCGACCTACGCCGCGGAATTTCACCGGCACTACTTCTATTACCTCGCCGCCTTCCACGCCTTTGCGTTCTACGGTCTTTGGGGCCAGGTCCTCACACGGTGGCTGCTGGCATTGATCGATGCCGACACCGCCGTGATCGAGGTCGTGACCGGGTTCTTGCCGGTCCTCGGCGTGCCGTTCCTATTCGTTTCCTGGCTCATGCTCATCAGCATGGCCTTCTCGATGTTCGACAAGCCCGTGAAAACGGTCTGGCATTCCTTGCACGTAGCGGCTTTCCTCTTGTTGCTGCTCGCCACGTGGCTAGCCGTCAGCTTGCTGCCAACCGAAGCCGGGCCGCCGGTCGCCAATCTAGGGCTCATCGAGGCTGGGGCGACGATCGGCATCGAGTTGCTGTATTTCTCGGCTTTCCTCGTCCTTGTCTTGCGTCTACGTGCGGGCTCCGAGGGAGACAAGCGGCGGGTGCTATTCCGGTTCTCAGCGCTGCTGTTCGGCGTTTTTGCGGCGCGCTCGCTGCTTGCGAGCCTCGTCCTCGTGGACGTTCGCATGAGCCCGATCGCGCTCTTGGCCTACTTCGCGTCCAACCTGCCGCCGCTGCTCTACTTGCGAGCGAACGCCGACCGGGCGTTTGCCCCGGTCAAGGCCGATCATCCGAGCAAGCTGGGCATGGAGCATGTCTTTGAGCGCTACGGCGTCACGAAGCGCGAGCGGCAGATCGTGCAGAAGATCTGCCTCGGCAAGACCAATCAGCAGATCGCCGACGAGCTGTTCATCAGTCTGCAAACCGTCAAGGACCACACCCACCGCATCTATTCGAAGGTCGGTATCAACAGCCGCATGCAGCTCGTGCAGATGATGAACGTGGCCAAGTAGGTCCGGCCGCACCTCGTGGCAGCCTTCCTGGCGCCGCGGAAAACGAGCCCCGCGCCGAGCCAGTATCGCAAGGTGTTGGACAAAATGTGGTCCCGTGGGGATGACTGTGCACTTCTAGTGCATCGCTTGTCACATAGCGTTCTCAGCACTGTGACCTGTTAGGCGGAATACGCGCGCGCGCTGCCGTTAGGGTGTCCATCCGCTTGCATCAACTACGGAGCGCCGATGATTAATCCACGCCTCGGATTCGTGACCCTGGCCACCGTCCTCGTTGGTTGCAGTGGAGGCGGCGGAGATGATGGTGGGATTGCTCAGCCTGCACCGAATCAATCTGCTTCGGGGATTTGGCAAGGGACACTGTCCCTTGGCGGGTCGATCGTCAACGACGTCCACTGCCTGCTCACCGTGGCGGGGGAGCTGGCGTGCATTCTGACGGACCCCGTGAATGATGAGCTGGCCGGTGCCGCCCGCGGGACCATC
>Ga0208454_1000612_pt1 | contig 19412 bp, 33 predicted proteins | sample EasRivMeERMZT100_FD_187530 | JGI IMG/M metagenome (GOLD analysis project Ga0208454, IMG submission 187530) | Soil microbial communities from meander-bound floodplain in the East River, Colorado, USA - East River MetaG ERMZT100 (SPAdes) (version 2) | ecosystem: Environmental > Terrestrial > Soil...
GTGTACAGAGAGGGTGGAACCTTTTCTTACACACCCCCCCATTGTGTTCAAACGAGTGTGGTGCAATCCGCACATCTGCGGACCGTACATTACAACTCGTTTTCCACAGGGAAACCATCCAGCCCAATCTTCTTGAGCTTGCGATGCCCAAAGTCCTCAGCAGTCTTGGCTAGATGACACGAGCGACAAAGGCCTTGGACGTTCGACACGTCGTCCTTGCCGCCCTTGAAGAGTGGGTCCTTGTGGTCGAGTTCAACAGCTTCAGTGACCCTGCCCTCAGCTTCGCAACGTACGCACAACGGATGCTGTGCGAAGAAGTAGCGGCGCCTGCGCTGCAGCGTTCGACCGCGTACTCGATCAATCTTGCGCTGCTCTTTAGCCGACACTCAGCCGTTCCTTTTGGATGGCATAGCGGCTAACGGCCGTCGTCTGCGCGCATGTTACGCCCGGACCTTGCTCGTTTGCAAGTCGTCATGCCATCACCAAAACTTCTAACGCCAAAGCTTGCGCACGTACCTTTCGAACGGCTGCGGGAAGAGCCAATGCCTCGACCAGCAACGCATGAGCAGCCTCCAACTCACCATCGAAGAGTCGAAACGGTTTGCGCTTTCGATGGGAGACTCGTGCAGCGTATCCCAGGCATGATCCCGGGGACAGCTTGCGCACGTACCAGGCCTTCAGAATCGTGTGATGGTAGAGCGAAAGAATGCTGACCGCCGACTCTATAGCCTTGGCATCATGCACATCGAGATCGCGAGTAACGTCGACATGCACTGACCTAAACCCCGAGCACCACCTAGACTCAGCCGAGGAAAGACTGCTCCCTATCGGGGACGGCGCGGTCCAGCCCGGAACGTAGAGACGCAGACATAGGGCCCAGTTCTCAAGTCGAACCACTATGGAACGGTTTTGCATTTCGGTAGCCTCTGCAGCAAGAGCAACGCAGGCAGCCGACATATGCCCCCCCCTCTTTTCCAGCCACCGAGTTAAGTCCCATCCACTTATACAGTCGACACATTGCCAACTCAATAGCAGCCGCCCACGGGTCACCGCTCGATCGTTCGACGCTCGACTTCAAATCCCCCGACGGTCCCCCGACCCCGACGGGCCTTGCGCTCATGTGTATATATAGAGAATTTTTTGTTTTTTTTTTACCGGTACCCATTTTGGTGCACATAATTATCATAATCCTCATAATTAGCCATGAGATGTATGAGCAAGAAATGAGTACGTTCTCAATATACGGTAAACAGAAAAAAAGTCTTTGAAACACAACGCAAAAATTCCCCGCTAGCTAGAAACTCTGTCATAGACAATGAGCAACGAGCCACGAATTAACGGGTACCAAAAAAAAAAAAAGGTTTTTTTTCTACTTATACGCATCCTCGCATTGTCGTCTGAACGCGGACCTCACAGCGCACATCGCCAACCCTCTGAACGCGACTCCCGTTAAAACAGAACTCCAACACGCTTGCGCGTTCGCATGCCGTTTGCGAAACTGCGCGCAGTTCAGAAAGGACAACGCATGCAGCAGTTCAAGACGGTGCCCTACGCGCACCAGCTTGCTGCCCTAGAGTGCTCCGCCGATCAGGTCTTCTACGCACTGACGATGGAACAGGGCACCGGCAAGACGAAGGTCATACTCGACACGACGGCGCATCTCTACAACCGAGGGCGCGTCAATGCGCTGCTCGTGCTGGCGCCGAACGGCGTGCACCGCAACTGGGCGACGAAAGAGATACCGAAGCACCTGCCCGACTATGTGCCGCGTGCCTGTAGCGTTTGGCACAGCACGTCAACGAAAGCCGAGCGAGCAGCACACGACGCGATGTTAATCGCGCCTGCCAACCATTTGCGCGTGTTCACGATGAACATCGAGGCTATGGCCGTAGAGCGTGCGGTCGTCGCGGTGCGCCAATTCCTTGACAGCCATGATGCGCTCGTCGTCGTCGATGAGTCGACGCGTATCAAGAACCCCAAGAGCATCCGCACCAAGAACGTCCTCGCGCTGTCGCCGATCGCCAAGTATCGACGCATTCTGACGGGGACGCCGGTGCCTAACAGCCGCTCGACGTGTTCGCGCAGTACTCTTTCCTCGACCCCGACCTGTTCCACACGCGCAGCTTCACGGTCTTTCGCGCACGCTACGCCGACATGCTGCCGACGAATCACCCCTTGATTCAGGCCATCATTCGACGCACGGGCATTCACCGCATCCCGCAGTTGATCGCGACGGATGCAGCGGGGCGCCCGATGTATAAGAACCTCGACGAGCTGCGCGGCATTACGCAGCGCTACACGTATCGTGTGCTGAAGCGTGACTGCCTCGACCTGCCGCCCAAGGTCTATGTGCGCATCCCTATCGAGCTGCACCCGCTGCAGCAGCGTGCCTACAAGGACTTGCTGCGACGTTTGCGCGAGGGCTTGCTGGAGGGCGACAAGATGGGCAGGCCGTTGACGAAGCTCAACGCCATCATGTATTTGCAGCGCATCTTGCTGGGCACGCTGCCGGCGCCGATGACAGCATCGGGCCAGCACGAGCAGCTTGTCACGCCGGCGCAGAACCCACGGCTGCAGGCGTTGCTCGGCGAACTCGACGAGACGTCAGAGCAGGTCATTGTTTGGTGCCGCTATACCGATGACATTCGACTCGTGACGGGGGCACTCGTCGAAGAGTACGGTGCCGCGAGCGTCGTGCAGTATTACGGCGAAGTGGGGGGCGCCGAGCGTGATAGCGCGATTGCTCGCTTCAACAAGGGGGAGGCACGCTTTTTCGTGGGCAACCCTCAAGCGGGAGGTGTCGGGGTTGATGGGCTGCAGGTCGCGGGGCAGGTGCACTACTTCAGCAATTCGTTCAAGTACGATGAGCGCGTGCAGAGCGAAGATCGAGCGCATCGCATTGGGCAGCGCTTGAATGTTCGGTATGTCGATTATGAAACGGAGGGCACAGTAGACACGAAGATCCTGCGGGCTTACGAGGACAAGAAAGACGTTGCCGACGCTATTACGGGCGACGCATTTGAGGAGTGGTTGCGATGACTACAAGCGAGAAAGTGGGCACCGGCATCGTGTACGTGACGCAGGATGTCATGGTGCGCGGCGCCGACGGTGCTATGCAGCGCAAATTCAACACGGAGCCGGCACAGCAGTATGGCAGCGTGCGCACGTTGCTGGCAGGCAACACGCGCATGTTCAGCAGCGTGCACGTCGTGCGCATGTTGAAGGAGCAACTGCGCAGCTTCAGCGAGAACGACTACCTGCTGCTGCTCGGTGATCCGAGCGTGATGGCTGCGGCGAGCGCTATCGCTAGCGCACGCAACGGCGGACGCTTCAAGATTCTCGTGTGGGATCGCATGATGTTCGGTTACGTCCCCGTGCAGATCGACATCAGCGGCAAGGCGCTTTAACGGAGAAAGGGAAAATGATCAATTACGAGGAAGCAAGCACGCCTGACGCAACACAACTGGAGCAAATCAGCGTACTCGCCAAGAAGCAGCAGAAGCTTCTGCAGCTCGTGCAGCAGGCGGAGAATGCTTTAGCCACAGCACAAGCGGCGCTGCGGCAGGTGCAAGAGATCGACCTGCCTGACGCGATGCTCGCTGCGGGCTGCAAGGCGTTTACGCTCGACAGCGGCGACTCGATCAAGGTCGTCGAGGGCATCAGCGCGTCACTCAGCGCAGAGAAGCGTGTTGCCGCGTGTGCTTGGCTGCGTGATCACGGTTACGGTGATCTTGTGAGTGACGACGTGACCTTGAGCTTTGGCAAGGGGCAGGAGGACAAAGCTCGTGCGCTCGCGGTCGAGCTGATCGGGCGCGGGCTGATCCCGCGCGTCGTGACGAACGTCAACACCGGCACGCTGAAGGCGCTGATTCGCGAGAAGATGGAGGAGGGTGTCGACATGCCGCTTGACACGTTGGGCGCGTATCTGTGGCGCAAGGCCGAGATCAAGGGGCGCAGATGATCGTCGGCTTTACCGGCACCCGCGAAGGGCTTAGTGCGGGACAGCACAAAGCGCTTGCCACATTTCTGTCGACGATCGACATTGTCGAATTTCACCACGGCGACTGTGTGGGTGCTGACGCACAAGCCCACGACCTCGTGCGCAAGCTCAAACCGGCAGCTCGCATCATCACGCACCCCGGAAACAGTGTCGGATTCAGTGCGTCGAAAGTCGCCGACGAGTACGATAAAACACGCGACAACATCGAGCGCAATCGCTTGATCGTCGACCTGTGCCGTGTGCTGATCGCATGCCCATTGGGCCCCGAGGCACTGCGCTCAGGTACCTGGTCCACAGTACGCTACGCGCGCAAAGTAAGGCGCCCGCTTGTCATCATCGGACGCCAGGAGTAGTACGCCTTGAGATCGTCGGGCGTTAAACGTGACGATCACGCAGCACCTAAACGAGGAAGCAATCATGACCGAGAAAGAAGCCACGATGACGAAGCAACTGCCGGCGACGATCGACACGGCGCTGCTCGAGGAAGACGCCGGGGAGGGGTTTGAGAATGCGACGAGCGACAGTTACGCCATTCCGTTTCTGCTGATCCTGCAGTCGCTATCGCCGCAGTGCAAGAAGACCGACGGCGCCTACATCAAGGGCGCGGAAGAGGGCATGCTCTTCAACACCGTGACGCAGGAGCTGTTCGATGGGGACAAGGGTGTTGACGTGATCCCTTGCTACTACCGACGCGTGTTCTTGCAGTGGGCGCCGCGCGAGTCGGGCGGTGGCTTTCGTGGGGAGCACTTGCCCAGCGACCCCATGATCGAGACGACGAAGACCGACGCGCTAGGGCGCAACGTGCTGCCCAACGGCGATCTGCTCGTCGATACGCGTGTGCATTACGTGCTGCTGCTGCGTCCCGACGGGTTCAGTCCCGCGGTCGTGTCTCTCAGCTCGACGCAGGTCAAGAAGTCGAAGCAGTGGATGTCCAAGATGCAAGACGTGAAGATGAAGAACGCAGCGGGCGTGCCCTTCACGCCGCCGATGTTCTCCCACGTGTACCAGTTGACGACGACCCCCGAGTCGAATGACAAGGGCAGCTGGTATGGGCTCAAGGTCGTGATGAAAAGTCCGGTCGTCGACCCCGTCGTGTTCGCTGCTGCTAAGGAATTCAAGCGCCAGATCAGCAGCGGCGAAGTGCGTGAGCAGACCCCGCAAGCTGCGCACGCCACAGACACCGTAGACGAGGACGTTCCCTTCTAGGGCTCACAACGCGCGCTCGCGCTGACAGCCCGGAAAGACGGGCACCCACCCTATTCAGGGGGCGTGAATGTCTTTAGCCAGTGACTTTTTCGACCTGTACCGCGGGCTGCCGCGTGCACATGGTGTTTATTTTATGAACGACGCAACAGAGAACGAGAAGGGCAAGACGCAGGGTCGCGGCATGACCGTGATGGAGCCGCTGACGCTAGAAAAGTGGAACGAGCATCTAGCGGGGATCGTGGGCGTGGGTGTTGTGCCCATACGTGATGACGGCACCGTGCGGTGGGGCGCGATCGACATCGACGTGTACCCGCTCGACCTCAATGCACTGTTCGACCGTGTCAAAGAACTCGACCTGCCGCTGATCGTGTTGCGCACGAAGAGCGGCGGCGCCCATCTGACCTGCTTCACCAAAGAAGACGTGCCGGCAAAGCTGATGCGCACGCGCCTGCTAGAAATGGCGACCGCAATGGGCTACCCGGGCGTTGAGATATTCCCCAAGCAAGTGGCATTAGCCAGTGAGAAAGACGTCGGCAACTGGCTGAACATGCCTTACTTCAACGTCAGCAAGACGACGCGGCACGCTGTGTTGAAGGGGCGCGTGCTGACGGCCGACGAGTTCATTCAATACGCGCACAAGCTCGCGCTGACGGCGGCGCAGCTGGAGTCCTACGTTGTCAATCTGGGCACCGACTTCGCTGATGGGCCGCCGTGCTTGCAGACGATGGCGAAGCAGGGACTGGAGCATGGCGGGCGCAATGAGGCGCTGTTCGCATTCGGGGTGTACTGTCGCTTCAAGTACGCGCACGGGTGGGAGGGGGAGCTGCTCAAGCTCAATGACGAGTTATGCGAACCGCCGCTACCTAAGCGCGAGGTCATCACGCTGGTCAAGAGCCTCAATAGAAAGGACTATTTCTACCCCTGCAAGCGTGCGCCGTGCGTGAACTTCTGCAACAAAGAGATATGCCGCACACGAGAGTTTGGCATCGGGCAACAGGCTGACGAACTCGACATCACGCTGGGCACCCTCGTCAAGATCAACTACAAGGACAAGCCCATTTGGATCATCAGCGTGAACGGGGTACGGTTCGAACTCGACACTGAAGAGCTGATGAGCCAGCCTGCGTTTCATCGCATCTGCATTGACCGATTGAATCTGTGGCCGCACAAAGTGAAGCCAGCGACGTGGCAGATTACCGTGCAAGACAAGCTTGCCAACGTCGAAGTCGTCACGCCTCCTGACGACAGCAGTGACGAAGGGCGCTTCCTAGCCTACCTAGAACAGTACCTGACGACGACCGCGCTCGCCCGTGCGCAAGACGAACTGCTGCAGGGCAAGCCGTGGACCGACGACGGGTGGACGTACTTCCGCAGCAACGATCTGATGTCGTATCTCGACCGGCAACACTTCCGCGTGATCAATCAACGAGCAGCCTGGACCATACTGCGCAAGTCGAATGCTGTGCACAAGCAGTTCCAGATCAAGGGGCGCTGTGTGATGGTGTGGGGTGTGACGACGCCCTCACGACAGAGCGAGCCGCACGAAGTGCCCGACGCGCTCGCCAAAGTCGCCGAGTTCTAATGCAACTCTGCGCGCAGCAGCAAGTCATTCTGGGCCCGCCTGGCTGCGGGAAGACGACCGCGCTGCTCACGCTCGTCGAGCAGCACATCGAGCAGGGCATCGCGTCTGAACGCATAGCCTACTTCAGCTTCACCCGCAAAGCAGTCGACGTCGCCAAGACCCGGGCCCGCGAGCGCTTCAGCTTGAGCGATGACGCGCTGCCGTTCTTCCGCACTGTGCACTCCATGGTGTTCGCACTGAACGGGCACACACGCAGCGACGTGCTCGGCCCGTCGCAGTATCGCGAGATCGCTGAGGCGCTCGGCATAGCGTTTGGCAGCGGCGGCATCGACGACAGCACCGGGCTTGTCATGGGCGCGGCGGAAGGGGACCGGCACCTATTCATTGACGGCTTGGCGCGAGCCCGTCGCGTCTCGCTGCAGCAGCAGTGGGAGGAGATGCCGCTCGATCTCGACTTCCGCGCGATCGAGCGCACGGTCGCCGCGGTAACACGCTTCAAGCAAGCGCACGCGCTCGTCGACTTCACCGACATGCTGGAGACGTATGGGCGCGACGGCTTTCCGCTTGACGTGGACGCGGCGTTCATTGACGAGGCCCAGGATCTGTCGACGCTGCAGTGGGACACGCTGCGACGTCTGCTGCAGTCGTGTCCCGTGCTGTATATCGCCGGCGACGATGACCAAGCCATCTATCGCTGGAGCGGAGCTGATGTGCGGCGCTTCTTGGCGCTGTCGGGCGATCGCCATGTGCTGGCGCAGAGTTGGCGCTGCCCGCGTCACGTGCACCGTGTCGCTGACGACATCAGCACACGCATCAACACACGCATCAACAAGTCCTGGGCCCCGCGCGAGACCGAGGGCTACGTCGAGCACTTGCAATCGCTCGACGGGTTCGACTTCGCCGCATTGCAAGGGACCACGCTGCTGCTCGCACGCAATGCCTACCTGTTAACGCTGTTCACGGAGCAGTTGCGTCAACGGGGGCTGACGTATCGCACGCAGCACGGGGCGCACAGCGTGCGCCCGGCGCATGCCCGTGCCATCTACGCCTACACGCACCTGATGAAGGGGCTGCCCATTCGCGGGAGTGACGCCAAGTCGATTTACGATCAACTGCGCTCAGGCATCGGGGTGCGGCGGGGCTTCAAGGCGCTGCATGGTCTTGAGAATGACGTCGAGATCGACCTCAGCGCACTGCGTGCGACGCACGGGCTGCTGGCTGAGGGACCTTGGTATGAAACGCTCGACGGCATCGCCGGGCGCGATCTCATGTACTACCGCAGCGTGCTGCGCGGCGGCGGTAACTTGCTTGCGGAGCCGACGATTCATGTCAACACGATCCATGGCGTCAAGGGGGGCGAGGCTGATAACGTCGTCGTCTGCCCTGACATGGCTTGGCAGACGCAACAGCACTTCGAACGTGACCCCGACGACGAGCATCGTGTGGCGTACGTTGCAGTGAGCCGGGCCAAGTCCAATCTGTTCCTTTTAGCCCCGGCCACCAAGAATTTCTACCCTTATTTTTGACCTAAAACCAAGGGGTTAAAATAGCGCTTGCTAGGTAACTTGGCTTTCGCCGATAATTGTGTCTCGTGCTCGCGCACGAGCGACCACCCCCCAGAAAGCCAGAAAGGAAACACGAAATGACGACGACAAGCAACGCAGCAGCGCCGACGATCGAAGTGTTCCTCGTTCGTGTCCGCGACGTGTACGCCAAGTGCGATGTCGAAGAAGCCGACGTGCTGTCGAAGCAAGAAGCCGACGCGTGGGTGAAGGAATGGCGCTCGATGTACTCGCGCGAAGACGGGTTCCGCGTGACGTGCAAGATCGTTCTTCGCTAACTCAGAAAGCCAGAAAGGAACATGATCATGAACCTGACCAACAACGAACTTCTCGCCCTTCGCGCCATTTTCAACAGCGAATATCAAGGCGGCGACTCGCCCGAGTGCGTCGTCAACAACCAAGTCTGGACCAGCTACTGCAACCCGTTCAATTCGAAGCGCACCTTCTCTGGCGTGATCGCGTCACTCGTCAAGAAGGGACTCGTCAAGACCGGCGGGAGCAGCGCCGACGCGAACCACGCCGCCGGGTGCGACGGCACCACGCTAGCCCTCACCCTCGACGGCTACAACGCCGCGCGCCACAACTGAGAAAGAGAGCCATGAACGCACGCTTCCAATTCAACACGGGCCGCCTCTACACGCAAGAGGGGCAAGTCATTGTCGCAACGAACGACGGGGCGACGATCCTGTTCAATGACACGTCGCGCAGTGTGATGGGCGCGATCCTGTGCAACGAGTTTACCTGCGACCTGACGGGCACGGGACTCGCTGATCACGTCATGCGCTGCTACGACCGCGGGAACTACCGGGGCATCAGCAGCAGCGAAGCGCCGCAGCTCGACAGAGCCGCTCCCGTTGTGCACGTGTACTGAGCCAACTGAGAAAGAGAGACAGCCATGACCAAACGAGTCCCGATCGCGATCGACACGACCGTCGCCGGCGCGATCAACACAGCATTCGGCGTGCTTGAAGAACTCGCCGAAGAGATGCGCGAAGCGTACGAAAACACGCCCGAATCGCTGCAGAGCAGCGCAGTCGGCGAGGCGCGCAGCGAAGCTGCTGATGCGCTTGAGTCGATCAGCGAGCCCGACATGCCCGAGTGGGCCGCCGACGTTGCAGTCAAGTTCACGCTGCTGCCGTTGAAGCGCAACGCGTCACGCAGCGCGCGTCGCGATGAAGCTGTCGAGTACGCCCGCCAAGCCTTTGAGGCGCTTGAGGCGCATCGTGAGCAGCAAGCTGCCATCGAGACGACCGACGACGAAAACACTGACCTTATCGACGCACTCGACGCACTGCTCGACGAGACGCAGACCATGATCGACGAAGCCGAAGCCGTCGAGTTCCCCGGGATGTACGCATGAACGACTTCCGCGAACTCGTCAACGTGCTAGCCCCCGCGCTCGGCATGACCCCCGATCAACTGCTGGGCCAGATCGCCGCACGCAAAGCACGCGCAGAGCGTCAAGCGCAGCGCGCGTCAGCACGCTACACCGACGCGCTGCACCACATCACTGTCGAGCAAGCTGCGCAGATCGAGCTGCTGCGCAGCGAGCACAGCGCACGCATGCAGAGCGGGATCCGACAACATCGCGTGTCGGAGAACGTCGTCGTGTTCATGCAAGCGCAGAAGTGGAACGCTGCTGTCGGGCGCATGGGCACGAAGCTGTATGCCGTGTATCCCGACGGGAGCCGCAGCGAGACGTTTGAACGCAGCATTTCTGTGCGTCGCGATTTCTGATCATGCTGAACTACTGCCGCGGCGGATTCGGGGTGCCCTCGCAGGGCGGGGCACGTTGGGCCAACTACGCTGTGTGTGAAGTCTGCGGTAAGCGTGTGCAAGTCACGCAGTCGGGACGACTGCGCGCGCACGGGACGACACGCACAGCACCTACCACTGAGAAAGGGAAGAAATGAAGATCAACCTCACCGACAGCCAGTTCAACACGCTGCTGACCGCGCTCGTCGCGGCGCAAGATCAGTTCTACACAGACGCGCACGCGAGCGACGCAGCGAACCTGCCGCGACTCGGCGAGCAGTTCCGCCGCCAGGCGGACGAAGCTCGTGCGCTGTTCCGGTACATCGCGAGTCAAGAGAGCGAGGTCACCCATGTCTAAGCGTCAACCCGTCGTCGAGTTCGACTCCACCCCATTCGAATTCAGCCACGGGCGCTGCCCGAAGGGGCGCGGCTCGTGGGCGTTCAGCGTCGAGCGCAATCCCGATGTCACGTCGCCGGCCGTGCTGTTCTCCCCGTCGATGACGTACGGCGAGGCGAAGCGCTTCGCCCGCGAGCACTTCCGCAAGCTCGCGTCCCACGAGTCACACATCACGCTGTACGTTCTCAGCTAGGGGTCCATAGGACAGCGCACAGCGCTGTCTCCTGCGTCTCTAGCGCAGGCTCACAACTCAGAAAGGAAGGACAGAATGTTCAAACACACTCCCTGGCGCGTCACCGAACGCAGTGGGGCAATCCGCGGCCTCGACATCATGTGCGGCAACATTCGCATCGCCGCTGTCAGCATCGCAAACCCAAAGGCTGCCAAGCATGCTGTGTTAATCGCTGCTGCGCCTGACCTGCTGGGCGCGCTGCGTGAGGCGCGCCACTTCGTCGGCTCTGAGAGTTTCAACCTGCGCCTGATGAACGAAATCGACGCCATTCTTGCCAAGTTGGAGGGATAATCATGACGTTCATCCCCTCCCCGCAACAGGCTGCCTTCTTCGAATGGGTGCAGCACGGCGAAGGCTCGTGTGTGCTCGAGGCTGTCGCCGGCTCCGGCAAGACCACGACGCTGATCGAAGCGCTGAAGCTGATGAAGGGCCAAGTGTTCTTCGGCGCCTACAACAAGAAGATTGCCGAAGAGATCGCCGCCCGCGCGCCCAAGACCCCGGGTCTGTTCATCAGCACCATGCACGCTGCGGGCTTCCGCGCGTGGCGTCGTGCTGCAGCCGGCGTGCAAGTCAACAGCACGAAGTGCCGCGGCCTGTTCCGCCAGCTGAACATCGCGCAGGAGCTTGAGGCGCCGACACTCGCGCTCGTCAGCTACGCGAAGCAAGCGGCAGCCGGCGTCACGACGCAGACGATCAGCGAAGCGTTCTGGCACGACACCATCGAGCACTTCGACGTCGACACGCTCGACCGTGACGCCGAAGTCATCGAGGCTGCGCTCGCTGTGCTGTCGCGCTCGCAAGAGACCGACCACATCGAAGTCGACTTCGATGACATGATCTATGCGCCCCTGTTCCACCGGGCGCGCATGTTCGAACACGACTGGGTGTTGATTGACGAGGCGCAAGACACCAACGCAGCCCGTCGTGCGCTGGCGCTGCGGCTTCTGCGTCGCGGCGGCCGGCTTGTAGCGGTCGGCGATCGTCATCAGGCCATCTACGGGTTCACGGGCGCTGACGCTGACGCGCTCGACCTCATCGCCCAAGCAGTGTCCGCGGCGCCGATGCCCCTGACGGTGACGTATCGCTGCCCGAAGGCTGTCGTGCGGTGCGCGCACCAGTGGGTGCAGCACATCGAGGCGCACGAGAGCGCCCCGGAAGGGCGCGTGTCGAGCGTCCCCGCAACTCAGCCGCTCGTCGGGCTCGTGCAGCCCGGTGACGCGATCTTGTCACGCTTCAACGCCCCGCTCCTCGGGCTCGTCTACAAGTTCATTGCAGCCGGCGTCCCCGCGCAGATCGAAGGGCGCGAGATCGCTGTTGGACTCAAGCAGCTCGCACGTCGCTGGCGCGTCAAGTCATTCGACAAGCTGCTCGACCGTCTTGAGACCTACGTCGAGCGCGAAGTCGCCAAGTACCGTGCCAAAGAGCAAGAGTCACGTGCTGCAGCGATCGAAGACAAGGCCGAGTGCCTGCGCGTGCTAATCGATCGCGTGCAGCGTATCGACCCGAGCCCGCTCGATGTCGTGCAGCGCTTGTGTGATGAGATCGACCAGCTGTTCGGCGACACGAGCAACGGGCAAAGCGCTGCGCTCGTGCTGCTGTCGACGATTCACAAGAGCAAGGGTCGCGAGTGGGAACACGTGTTCTGGCTGCAGACGGGCCCGAGCAAGTGGGCACGCAAAGCGTGGGAGCTGGAGCAGGAGTCCAATCTCTGCTACGTCGCCGCGACGCGCGCCAAGTCTGAACTGTTCTTGGTGGGGCTGTGATGGTGAGAGCGTTTCTGTGCTGGGTCTGCACGCTCGCAGTGTGTGCGGTCGTGTGGGTGGGTATCGTGAAGTTTCTGTTGACGTTCAACAACTGAGAAAGGGTGACAGATGAACAAGCACACACCGGGACCGTGGAAGCAAGACACGTTAGGGCGCACGACTGTCTGGGCGCCCGGCGCCGGCAAGAATGCTGTGGCAGTGTGTCAGGGGCTTGAGCGTGACGAGAACATTGCCAACGCTCGCTTGATCGCTGCGGCGCCGGAACTGTACGCGGCGCTGCGCGATGCGCTCGACGCACTCAAGACTGGGACGGCTGAATCTGCCGCAGCCGTGCTGATAGATGCTGGCCGCGCTGCGCTCGCGAAGGTGGAGGGCGCATGACCACGCGCATTCGCAAGACCGTCAAACGCGTCACGCTGACGCCGCTGGCTAACTACGGCGCCGACCGCAAGCTCATCGTGGTGTCGATTCAGCCCGGCGACGTGCTGGGCTTTCGTCTGCTGCGCTCGCGTCGCGAGTACCTTCTGTCGATCGGCGAGGCGATGCGGTACGCGATACGCCTCGAAGTCAACCGCAAGCGAGCTGAGAAGATCGCCGCGCGCAAAACGAAGAAAGGGTAGCCATGTCGCAATACGACGAACTGGTCGATCATGCCCACACGCTTGCCACGGGGCTGCTGCTGGGTTCGAAGTCGTGGCTGGGTGAGCTTAAGGACTTTGACGAACGCGAGGCAATACTCCTCGGCTTCGATCTGATGCACATCGCTGCGGAGGAGCAGTGCTCGCTGATCAAGGCGGCGAAGATTCTGCTCAAGCGCATCAACCCCGCGTCGCTCGACGGCTACGTGCGCACGCTGCGCAAAGAGGGGGTGGGATGATCACTGCACGCAAGCACGGCGGCGACGATCGCGCGTCGTGGGCAGTGTTCATCGACGGGCGCGTGTACGTCTCAGGTCTTGAGCGTCACGAGGTCGCCTACTACAAACGCATGGCACAGGAGACAGTCATGAAGCAGAACGACGAGAAAGACGACAGCAGCTGGAACGTGCCCGAAGAGTTCGTGGGCGTCCGTGCCTGGGGCCGGTACCTGGGGTCCTTCGACTATTACATCGAGCAAGAGCAGCGCCGCGCGGTGCGTACGCAGGCGCCGATTGACGCTCTCTACTACGACGACAAGAAGAAAGCGTGGGTGTGCGTCGACTCGCTGTCCCCGACCCACCCGTTCCGTGAAGTGTACCGACTCGCTGTCGAGGCGCGTCAGGCTCAACTGCGGGGTTGACATGAAAACACCCTACCCGATCAGTGAGTGCAGCGTGCGCCCCTTTCATCTGTGGGACGCGAACGAGAAACGCGCGCTGCGTTGGCGCTATTACAGTGACCCGAAACGCGCGCACATGGGCGCGCTGATCGAAGCCCGTTGGGCTGCGGTCGGCAAGACCATCGAAGTGTTCAGCGCGACGAACGGCAAGCTGCTGGGCCAGTACACGCGACGCCACAACCGCATCGACTTCACCGGAGCATGATCATGGGACAAAAGTGGAGCAAGGAACAGACATTGAAGTTCCAGCGCACGATGAGAGCCAAAGCTAAACAACGAGCAGCGGCGGCGCGCGCGACAACAAGCATCCCGCTCGACACGATCCCCGACAAGTCGCCCAAGCTGCGCCCCTCACGGGCAAAGGGCAACGAGTCGATTCAAATGGCGCGGCTCAATGTCGCGCTGGAACTTACGCGCATCCTGCGCACGTTGCTGGTCTAGGGGAGGGATCATGGCAATCATCAAAGGCTGGGCACTGAAGCCCCATCTCGCGAAACCTCGTACCGTGCGCATCGCATCGACGGGCCTGCGCTTCCTCGGCATGATGTCGCCGCCCATGGATGTGCAGATCACGTTCATCGACGAAGCGAGGCGCGAGCTTATCGAAGTCTACCTGACGAACGAAGCCGAGGCGCGCAACGTCGTGCAGATCCTTAACGACTTTCTCGCCCGTCGTGCGAGCGTCACTAACGCCACCAGGAGCAACTAGCATGGCACACGAGATCGACATGAGCAACGGGCGCGCCAACATGGCCTACGTCGGTGAGGTTCCTTGGCACGGGCTGGGCAGCGAGCTGCAGGAGGGCGCGAGCATCGACGAATGGCTCGTCGCTGCGGGGATGAACTTCACGCTGCACATGCACCCCGTGATGTACTACAACCCGAAAATCAACGCCATGCGCGTCGTCGATGACCGCCGTGTGATCGTGCGCGACGACACGCACGAGGCCCTAAGCGTCACGAGCGCCACCTATGAACTCGTGCAGCCGCGCGACGTTCTGGAGTTCTACCGCGATCTTGTCAGCGCTGCGGGCTTTCGTCTCAACACGGCCGGCGTGCTGCGCGGAGGGCGCAAGTATTGGGCGCTTGCTGAGTTAGGCGAGGAGGCTATGATCGGTGTGGGCGTCGACAAGATGAAGGGCTATCTGCTGCTGGCAACGAGCTGCGACATGAGCCTCGCGAGCACGGGGATGTTCACCGGCGTTCGTGTCGTCTGCGCCAATACGTTGAGCTTCGCGGTCACGGGTGCTGAAGGCGATGCCAAGCGACACGTGAAAGTGCCGCACAGCAGAGTGTTCAACCCCGCGCAAGTCAAGGCGCAATTGGGCATCGCGAGTGCCAGCTGGCACGCGTTCATCGAGCAATCGCGCAAGCTCGCCGAGACGGACGTCGAGAAGGTGCAAGCGGTCGAGTGGCTTGCACGCGTGTTCGGCGACGCTGAGAAAACAGCCGCGGAGCAAGACGCCTCGGCAACACGCACGATGCAGCGCGTCCTTGATCTCTTCAACGGAGCCGGGCGGGGAAGCGACTTGCCAACCGCTGCAGGTACAGCGTGGGGGCTCGTCAACGCAGCGACCGAGTACCTTGATCACCATCGCAACGAGCGCAGCCCCGGCAATCGTCTCGACCGCGCATGGTTTGGCGACGGGGCAGTGCTGAAGCAGCGTGCATGGGACGAAGCGCTTGCGCTCGTCACCGTTTGACGAAGTCTGTGGCCGTGATATACAGTTGTCTTTCGTCGGCGATTGTCGACGCTACCGCGGGCTTACCCCGCGTCACCAATGTAGGCAGAAAGGAAAACGCCATGACGTACTACCTTATCCACGACGTGACCCCGGTCGGTCGTTTCGATAGCAAAGCGGCAGCCGCCGCAGCCCGTGATGCCCTCGGCATCGAGCGCGACGCACTCATCGTGTCTTCGGTCGAAGACTTGACGGGCCTGAAGATCAGCGACATGCGGCTCATGCGTGCAGCGTTGCGTGTGCCGCGTCCCGTTAGCGACATGCGTGCTGCAGCGACGAAGCTCGCCGACAACGACCCCGACCTTGCCCGCCGCATCAAGGACAAGCCCGTCGCTGCACGCGCGCTGCTGAAGGCGCTTGAGGCACATGACTTCGTGCCCGTCTCGACAGCAGTGAAGAACGGCAAGAAGCCCGCCGCGAAGAAGAAGGAAGCCAAGGCGCGTCCCAGCGCCAAGCGTCACTTGCGCACGTTGTTTGCTCGCAAGGGCAGCGAGCACACGCTCGACGAGATGATGGCAGACGGCAGCGACAAGTTCACGCGCAGCGCTGTCATGACCGCCGTGAGCGATCTGAAGAACCCCAAGTATTGCGGCCCCGACGGCGAGATCACCATCGAGCGTCTGAAGGATCGCGAGGACAACGTCTACAAGCGTGTGGGGTAGCAATGTTCGGCACGAATCCCCTGCGACGCGTTGTCGTGGGGGCCGGTGACGAACTCGACGTCCAAGCCGTGTTCGGCACGATTCAGGGGGAGGGCCCGTTAGCGGGTTCTCCTTCTGTCTTTGTGCGTCTGTGGGGCTGCAATCTGCGCTGCCACTTCTGTGACACGGACTTCGAAAGCAGCACGTGGCGCCCGTCGCTCGACGAGCTGTTCGCACGCATCAAAGCTCAAGACGTTTGCGCCGACTTGATCGTGCTGACCGGCGGCGAGCCGCTGCGACAGCCGATTGGCAAGTTCATCGAGCGAGCCCTCGACAGCAGCTGGCGCGTGCAGATCGAGACGGCCGGCACTGTCTGGCCCGAGAGCATGTATAGCGACAGCGTGCAGCGTCGTCTGCATGAGGGCTCGCTGGTGCTCGTCTGTTCCCCTAAAACCGGGCGCGTCCACGCGCAGATCGAGCGCTGGTGTCGGCACTTCAAGTACATCACGTGTGCTGCTGACGACGGCCCGATTACCGCGGTACGTGAGTCAACACAGACGCGGGGGCTACGCGCCAAGCTGTACGTGCCCTTCAACGATGCGACGATCTGGCTGCAGCCGCGCATGGACTACACGCCCACGGGTGCCGTTGACACCGTCGCCACCGAAGCGAACACGCAGCAGGCGGTACGCTTGTGCATGCGGTACGGGTATCGCCTGTCGCTTCAAACACACAAACTCCTGGGGGTCGAATGACGAGCGGTTCAGCGGTTGTCGTTTTGTCGGGCGGGCAGGACAGCACCACAGCCCTGTTCTGGGCCAAGGGCTTGTTCGATGAACTTTACGCCATCACGTTTGACTACGGGCAGCGGCACAGCATTGAAGTCGATGCTGCCATGAAAGTCGCAAAGCTCGCCGGCGTCGCAAAGCACGAAGTGATCGACTGCGCAGGCTTGCTGTGCAGCGCCAGCCCGTTGACGAGCAGCGCGCCGCTTGAGAAATATGCCGACTACAAGCAGATGGACAAAGTGATCGGCAAGCGTGTCGAGGTCACCTTCGTCCCGATGCGCAACACATTTTTCCTCACGCTCGCGATGAATCGTGCGGTCGCGTGGGGCGCTCGCCGTGTCGTCCTTGGCATCTGTCAAGAAGATAATGCCAATTACCCTGACTGCACAGAGAGGTTCCGCGGCTCGTTCGAAACGATGACCAACATCTCTCTAGGGCGCCGTCTTCTCGCTGAACGTATCTGCCTCCTTGCGCCGTTGATGCACATGAGCAAGGCGCAGACGTGCCAACTTGCACACTCGATGCCCGACTGCTGGGAGGCGCTTGCTTACACGCATACGTCCTACGACGGGCGGTACCCGCCGACCGACATGAATCACGCCAACGTGTTGCGGGCACACGGTTTTGAGCAAGCGGGCCTGCCCGACCCGCTCGTGCTGCGCGCCGTGCGTGAAGGGCTGATGGAGTTGCCCAACACAGACAACTATAGCGACTTTGTCGTGGCCCGAGGCTAGCATGCCCATATACGCATCGAGATACCACGACTTCACTAGCGGGCACCGCGTGCACAATCACGAGTCGAAGTGTGCTTACCTGCATGGGCACAACTATCGCGCCCACTTCACAGTGACGCCCATCAAGGAGCTTGACGCACTAGGACGTGTCGTCGACTTCAGCGTTCTGCGCGTGACGCTTTGCGCGTGGCTAGAGTCTGCGTGGGACCACAGGTTTCTCGCGTGGGAACGCGACCCCGTGATGCGCGAGCTGTCACAACTGCAAACGTCCGAGGACGCCCGTCGCGTGCTCAGTGAGAGCATCGTCTGGGTGCCCTTCAATCCCACTGCAGAAAATATGTCCACATACTTGCTCAACGTCGTCGGCCCGCGTCTGTTGCAGAATACGAATGTGCGCCTGACGCGCGTCGTGCTCGAGGAGACGCGCAAGTGCAGTGCGGAGGCCTCGCTATGATGACCGAGGGGCTTATCGAAAGACTCTTGTCCAATCTCGATCCCCTGCCTGACCGTGAAGGGTTGCGTGACACCCCGCGACGTGTCGCAGAGGCTTGGGACTTCTGGACAAGCGGGCATCGGGAGAACATCGACGACGTGCTCAAGTCGTTCGCCGACGGCAGTGATGGTTACGACGAGATGGTCATCGAGACCGACATCCCGGTGTACTCAAAATGCGAGCACCATCTCGCTGACATCTTCGGCGTGGCGCACGTCGGGTATATTCCCAACGGGCGCATCGTGGGGCTGTCTAAGATCGTGCGCGTCGTCGAGCACTTCGCGCGACGTCTGCAAGTGCAGGAGCGCCTGACTGTGCAGATCGCCGACACGCTGCACGCTGCGCTGCACGCGCAGGGAGTGGGCGTCGTGCTGCAGTGCCGACATATGTGCATGGAGTCGCGAGGCGTCAATCGTCCGGGCGTCGTCACGACGACGACATGCCTGCGCGGGGCCCTTCGTGAAGAGCCCGAGACGCGCGCCGAGTTTCTTGCGATGGTCAACGGGAGGCGCTCGTGCTGAACGATAGCCTCGACAAAGTCATCGGCAGTTATTTCAGCGTGGTCAACGCTGCGCCCTTCACCTACAAGCGCAAGACGTATGACCCGCGTCCGCTGCGTGTCAGCCCTGCACTTGCCCGTGGGCTCATCTGCCCCCCGCAGTGTGCCGGCTGCTGCCCTCGCTTCTCGCTGGACTATCTGCCCTTTGAAGACGTGCCCTATGCGTTGCCCTCGCGACAGATCGTCGTCAACGGCAAGGAGTTCGCAGTGCTGTCTGATCTGCAAGAGCCGGGGTGGCACTGCAAGAACGTCGACATGATAACGGGGCGCTGCGTCGTGCACGGCAAGCAGCCCTTCAGTTGTGACTTTGAGATCGTGCGCACCAAGCACTTCACGAGCGCCAACATAAGCAATCAACTGCTCACTGCGCCCTTCGGGCGTGCCTGGGCATTGAAACGTGTTGACGACGAGCGCGGGGCGCTGTGCGAAATTACGCCGGTGTCATACCAGAACGCGCAAGAGGCTGCGCGCAAGCTGCGACGACTCGCACGTTGGATGGAATACTTTGAAGTGCCCCACCGGATCGATCCCATCACGCTCTGGCTTGAGCGTGGCGACTACCAGTCAGGAAAGCCCCTCCTCATATGAGCAAACTCAAAGCACTTGGCAGCGGCACAGGCTACGTGTACGACAGGCCCAAC
>Ga0208454_1000613_pt1 | contig 19391 bp, 25 predicted proteins | sample EasRivMeERMZT100_FD_187530 | JGI IMG/M metagenome (GOLD analysis project Ga0208454, IMG submission 187530) | Soil microbial communities from meander-bound floodplain in the East River, Colorado, USA - East River MetaG ERMZT100 (SPAdes) (version 2) | ecosystem: Environmental > Terrestrial > Soil...
GGTGAAACGGCGCAAAGACAATGGCTGACTTTACCCTCGAAGAAATGCGCCATCAGGCATATGAGCAGCTGGTACTCCACGCTGAGCCTGACTGCACGCCATCCATTGTGGGTGAGGAAGCGGCCATCCTCGAGCGGCATATGCGGTGTGGCGTATGGACGCCAAGCACTTTGTACATCTATGGGGATGAGGTGCAGATCTATCCAAGGAATGGCCGGCGATATATGTGCATTCAGACGGGCACGAGCAGCTCAACTGCCCCTGAGTGGTCGATCTATCCCTCGAGTCAGATGGCAGATGGCACTGCGAACTGGGAAGATGCCGGGCCGGATTACGAGAATGTGTTTGATGTGCGGAGTGCGATACACGAATGCTGGACGATAAAGGCAGCGCGAGCATCGCACCTTGTGACCACATCAATACCATTCGTCTCATCAGTTGAGGCATCGCTGCTCCAGGAACAATGTCGAGCGCGTGCACGCGAGTTCACACCGTTGGTTTAAGATAAGCAGCGTCCTTAAAGGCGGTGACTTTATGGGATGTTTGACTATAGGGGAACTGTATCAACAGCAGGCTGAGATCATCATCGGTCTTGTAGGTACAACCGTGACTTACTATCCAGTGGTATTGCAGGGATATTCAACAGCCACGCAATCGCGTGTGCCTTCTGAGAGTTCAAGTGTTCAGGTGCAGGGCATATTCGGGCAAGAGCGCGTGAGTGCACCAGAAGATGCGATCACCTACGCAACCACATTCACTCTGAGTGCAGGTGCGTATCCGGGGACGCCCAGCCCGGGTGATCGCATCGAACACAACGGACAATCCTACAGGGTAACGGGACTAAAGCGGTCGTGGTTTGGCAGCGTGCTTACCAACTACGTGCTTACGCTGGATCAATAGGAGTGACCACAAGGATGAGCGAACCAACGATTGATGAAATGCTTCAGGAAGTTGGCCGATGGGAATCGTTCTACACGTCAAAGGATTTCTCTGATGGCGTGCGTTTGTCGCGTGCGATACGTGTTGTTCTTGAACAGCACCGTGAGTTACAGGGTCGTCGAACTGAGGCGGGCGTGGTTTGGCGCGAGTCTGGCGAATTATGTTCTGACACTGGGGAACTAGATGGCAGCGATAGGCAGGGCAAGCAACTACAAGCAGGTGCTCAAGAAGGTTGAGCGAGAGAAAACGCAGCGGCTCAGGAAGGCACTGCAAAACACTGTTATTGATGCTACCAGCCGCCTCGTAGATCGTACGCCTGTGGATACAGGTGCGGCCAAATTCCACTGGTTTGTGCGGCTCTTGCCTGATGAAAGGTTTGACGAGAACAACACGGACCCAAGCGGCTCAAAGCCAAAGTCCCAAGCCAAACGTGACGTGAAACTGTTCAGGGCCGGGCAGAAAGTCTACATCGTGAACTCGGCGCCTTATTTTGTATTCCTTGAGAACGGCAGCAGCAAGCAAGCACCACAGGGCATCGTGGCTATTACACTCGCGGAAATAAGCCTGATCTGGCAAAGAGAATTTAGTGTGGCGTTCTCGAAGGAAATTATTGGCATTGATGTAAGAGAGAACGCATGAGCTACGCAATCGCCACATCCACAAGTGCAGTGCGCGGCGTGATCGAGCCGGCTGTTGAGGCTGTATGGGCCGGCCTTGGCTACACGGCAGACACGATTGAGTGGCCAAACACCTACTTCGTGAAGCCTGGCAATGGCGCATGGGTGCGCGTCACATTTCCGCAACAATCGACATTTGCCTATACGTGGAGCGCGGGTGTGGTGCAGAACACAACTATATGCGTGCTCGCCATTCAGATCTTCGCGCCAAAGAATGCCGGCGATGCGCTGCTCATTGCGGCAAGCGATGCATTCAGGTCAGCCTTCGAGCGGCGCTCGCTTGGTGATGGCATCAGGTTTCGCGAGGCCCTGGGGCCGAATGATACCGCTTTCGAACAGCAGTGGGCTGGCCGCGCATTCTCGTTCCCATTTGAGTTCATTGAGGACATAACCCAATAGGAGATTAACAATGGCTGATCCCGCATTATTGTCAAACACTATCATCGGGATACAACGTGAGGTCACTCGCGGGGTAGCTCCCACTACAGGCGTATATAACGCTGTGCCCTTCCTTGATGGCATCAGCCTCTCATTTGAGTCATCACCCACTGAGTTCGATGTCTACGACGGCACGAGAATGAAATCATTCACGGTGGGTGGCTCGAGGGCGGTGCGGCTGCGCATTCCCACAGTGCTCAATTATGAGCAGGGGCAGCAGGATTTGCTCAGGGCATGGCTGCACGCTGCAGCATGGGCAGCCGGCGCAATCACTGCCGATGCTGACCCGACTTACTACTTCACCATAGTGGCAAAGATGGAACTGAGTACAGGTGATGAGTATCTCGTATTCACTGGCTGTGAAGTGGCCAGCGCCACGATGGATATGCCGCTCAATGACAAGGTGAGCGTTAACTACGACATCTTTGGACTTGCGCAGACTGTCGGGAGTGCACTTCCGGGCAGTGCAACAATGGGCACATTGACTGGGAAGTCTCCATTCACTACCGGCTTCACTGGCGCAACTGTGACGTGGAATGCACTCCCAGTGCCCGGTGCATTCACTGCATCGCTGACATTAGACAATCAGGCTGACCCGAAGTATGCGTGGGGCGGCACAACTGCAGATCACATCATCAACAAGAACCTGAAAGTCAGTGGCACGGCTGAGGTCTACTACAGGGACGACTCGTTCATCACAGATGCGATTGCCGGCACGCTCAGGCCAATCTCATTTGTCTTGAAGTCGTCGGAGACTGCAGCTGAGGACACCTTCACGGTGAGCATTCCGAAGGCTCTGGCAGTCAATGCGCCTGTCAGTGATAGCGCCGGCTCGATGGCGAGTGCGGTGGACTTTCGTGGCCAGTACGATACGGGGATCAGCAGCATCATCCAGATGACGGTGGCATAGATATGGCTGACTTTGGGCAATTATCAAAAGAGATTGAAACCTGGCAGGAGCGTGCTGCCTGGCTCGTGCTGAAGCATCCATACACCGGCGAGCCAATAGGCGGTGATGAGCCTGCCAGGATCCTGATGACTTCGCCCATGTCCAAAAGGTGGCAGGAGATGGATCGCACCTGGCAGGTGGAGCGGATAGTAAGCAGACAGCGTGATGCCGGCAAGGTGCAGTCAGATGACATTGAGAAGTTCGAAGCACATCGGGTGCGGTGCTATATGGCAGTCACAAGGGAATGGGAGCATATAGAGCGTGATGGGGCCCCACTCGCGTGCACGCCAGTTCATATGGAATGGCTCTACGGTCTGCCGTGGGTGCGCAGCCAGGTGCTCGAATTTGTCTCTGATCTGACAAACTTTGGCGCACCTGAAGGAACGCTCAACGGGCATGTGCCTGCTGACGTTGTGGAGGACAGCGAAAAAAAATCCTTGACTGGTGCTTCTGGCAGTTCGCCGTAAGCAACAAGCTCATGGTGAGTGCTCTGCGTGGCGAGCTCGAAGGGGATAGTACCGCTTCGAAGATGATCGAAGTCAACCGAAGCGCCAGGCGATTGCCGCGAAGCGAACGCGAACCGCCATTCCCACTGCACGATGCCTACATCTTCCAGATCTTTCAGGAACTCAATGCATCAAGGTCACATAACGGATTTGGATATAACCCGCTCTCCTACACTGAACTCTATGCATATCAGGCGATGACGGGCCAGGTACTGAATGCCTGGCAGGTGAAGATGCTCATGCGAATTGACCAGATATTCCTGGCAGCAAGCGCAAAGGCGCAACAGATCAAGGCGAATACGCCAATGCGGGCAAAGCGATAAATGGCTGACATTGCTTTAGTACATTTAGGCATTGATTCCTCAGGCGTGGTGGCTGGTGAGAAGCAGGCTACGCGGTCATTCCAGAATATTACCAGCAGCGCAGATAAGGCCACGCAGACTCTATCCGGTATGGGCGGGCCGATTGGCAGGCTCGCATCCAGTTTCGGCAGTCTCACGAGCAGCACATCGGGTGTGGTGGCCGGACTGGGGCTCTTAGGTGGAGCGGCAGCGGCAGCAGTCGCGGGCATCACAGCACTCGGCGCTGCGCTGATCAGTGCGGCCATAGATGGCGGCAGACTGGCTGATGAAATTGTTGACCTTGCAGGGGTCACAGGCGTCAGTGTTGCAACCTTGGAGAAACTGCAAACAGGTTATGTGGGCCTTGGTGGGACAGCACAGGACGCACGCGGATCAATTTCACGGTTCTCTGCCAGCTTAGGCGAGGCAGCATCAGGTAACGCTCCAAAACTCGAAAAGGCACTGAAGGCGCTGGGTGTCGTTGACTTCACCAATGTTGACCAGTCACTAAAAGCAGTTCTTGGCACGCTGGCAAAGAATGAGGATGTAACGCAAACCAATGCCGTGGCCATGCAGCTTCTGGGCAAAGAAGGCGCGCGGATGGTGACGGTGTGGCGTGATCTGGATGACAGTGGATCTGAACTCAATCAAACGCTGACAAGGTTTGGCCTGACGCTCGATGCTGGCGTGCTTCAGACTGCATCCAAGGTGGGTGATGAGTTAGATCTGATGAACCTGGCATTCGATCAGCTCAAGATCAAAATAGCATCAGAGTTGATGCCCGCTATTGTCAGTTTCGGCACTACGTTTCTGCAGATATTCAAGAACCTCGAGCCAGTCATCTTAGGTACGGCACGCTTGCTGGATGCAATTCTGAAGCCATTGACGAGCGCCTTGACCATCAGGGGATTACCGCAAGGGCGCGGTACGACTACCACCACTGTGGGCGGGCAGGAAGTAGAAGTGATGCCTGGCAGGCAGCTCAGTATAGGGCCACAGCTTGCTACTGGTATGAGTGCTACAGGTAAAGCACTGCAGGAACTGCTTAGCAACGACAAGAAACCCAAGGCAGTAAAAGTAGTGCAAGGGCCGTCATTGCCAACTGGCGGTGGACTGACCACAGATCAGGCATTAAAGGCACTTGCTGATGGAATGAAGCAGGTGGAAGAAAACGCAGAAGGCGTTGCTATTGGATTCGCAGCAATCAACGCACGCTTCCTCGAGATACTGGGCGGGCGCGTGGGCAACATCATCAGCGGCGTCCCACTGGCACAGCAGCCAGGGCTCATTCAGAGAGGCGGGCCAGGTCAGCCGATTCCCGGTGGGCCAGTCTTCACAGGCGCGCCACGTCCTGAAGACATTCGCACTGAGGAACAGGCACGCCTTGATGCGCAGTTCGACGCAATCTTCGATGACATGCTCATCAGCATCATCACCGCGCAGAAAACGCTGGGCGGTGCATTCGCAGGCCTCGCACTTGGCATTGTGGACATCTTTGCTGCTGAGTTCACGAAGTCATTGCGCGAATCCTTCGTCACGCCACTCATCCGTGACCTGACAGACTTTCTATCGGAAGGATTGAAGGATTTATTCAGTGGGCTGAAAGGCAGTGGAGGGCTCAAGGGCGTGTTTGGCGGCATCGTCAAGGGCATAGGGTCAATCTTTGGCGGCTTCTTCGCAAGTGGCGGCACGCTGGGGCCTGGCAAGTTCGGCATAGCAGGTGAGCGTGGGCCTGAGCTCATCTTTGCAGGCAACCAGCCAATGCATATAGCACCTGTGACTGCTGGGAGCGCCGGCAATGTGTTCAATATCAGTGTGGGTGTGAATGCGCCATCCGGCAGTGTAGACAAGCGCACGCAGGATCAGCTGGCTGCAACTGTGATGAATGCCGTGAAACGCGCACAGCGCAACGAGGGGGCCAGGTAGTGCCCACATATGATTCGGCATCATTCCCTGAGCTGGCCATCTTTGCGAATGCGGCGATAACTGGCGGGCCGATGTTCCAGACCACGATAGTGCATTCAGCCAATGGCACAGAGCAGCGCAATGGCTCAAGCGGTATTCACGCCAGGCGCATATTCAGATTAGACACAAGCACCATCACTGATGCGGTGCGCGTTGAAGTGCTGAATTTCTTCATCAACAGGCGTGGCCAGTCCGATTCCTTCAGGTTCAAGGATCCTTTCGACTTCGAAGCAAGCGGTGAACCGATCGTGAGCGGGCAGCTGGTGAAACGATACACGGCGGGGAGCGTCAGCTATGACCGGCCAATAGTGAAACCAGTCAGCGGCACCATCACCTTCAGCGGTGGTGGCACGCTTGATTATGAGAGCGGCGTGATTAGTGGCGGTGCAGGCGGCACATGGTCAGGCGAGTTTGAGATTCAGGCACGCTTCGCAGCTGATCGCTACACTGAGCGCAACTTCTTTGTTAACTGGCACGAGGTCCAACTGGAGATTGTCGAAACGTTTGACTATGACCTGCCAGGCTCATCAGGCGCATCGCTCGCGTCTACGATCAGTTATGAGTTCCCGCTTCCCCTCGAGGTGGGCAGAAACCGCTATGCAGATTATTCCACTTATGTGGTGCAGGGCGGCGGCTATTCAGAGGACAGGTTTGCGCAATACGCAGCCGGGCTGACTGGCTTTGAGGGCAATGTGCTCTGCCAGGACCGCGCTGACCTCGAAACACTCATCAGTGCATTCCTCTGTGTGCGTGGCCGGCGCACGGCATTCCAGCGTGAATCGTTCAATGTTCGGTTTGATCGGGATGCGCTCGTGATTGGTTATACCGGCAATGAGTCCTTTCAGTGCCCAATCGGGTTTGTAGGGATCAACTAGCCTATGCCTCGAAACATACCAGCAGCACTGGCAACACATATAGCACTGGGTGGGACCAGCCTGTGTGAACTGATCAAGGTGACGCCTACTGTGGGTGCAGTGCTTGCCTTCACGAACCACATCCAGAACCTGACAGTAGACGGGCAGCTCTATCTGGCACGACCTGGAATGCGCGTGAGTGAGGTTAAGAGCGGATTGAAGATGGAGATTGATACGAGCCAGGCACAGGGCTTCTTCCATTCAGGCGTGATTACGCTTTCAGACATTCTCAAGGGCAAGTTCAGGGATGCAGTATTTGAACGGCGATTTGCCAACTATGACTCACCGAGTGATGGCGGTTACACGTACCAGTCCGGGCAGATCGGGCGTGTGGATATTGCTGACAACTCGTTCACTGTGGAGCTGCGCGGGCTGATTCAGAAGCTATCGCAACCAGTAGGGCGCGTCACCTCGAGGATGTGCGATGTGCAGCGCGTAGGTGACTCGAGGTGCAAGTTCAATCTTGCAACTACGCATTACATTGACGGGACGCCATTCACGCAGAATCTCACAGTAAGCGCAGTATTCAGTGCAAATGTCTTCGAAGTGGCAACAGGTTACAACGTCTCATACTCTGAGAGTTGGTTTGAAGGTGGATACCTGACGTGGACCAGTGGAAACAATGCCGGCTATACCGCAGATATTGCCAGATCAATGATTCAATCACCGCCAACCACACTTGAGTTCACATTGATGATGCAGCCAGGCGCAGACATCGCTCCAGGTGACACCTTTACCGCCACTGCCGGATGTGATCGATTCGCAAACACCTGTCAATTTAAATTCCGCAATGCCTCGCAGCCTAATGGCAATCTAGTCAACTTTCGCGGCTATCCTGATCTTGCAGGCGCAATCATCTACAAGGCAGCAGATGGAATCATCGCATCAGGTGGATAGAAAATTGATCGTCAGAACTGCGCGCAGCCTGCTGCGGCCGCGGGTGATATTCCGCCCCTATGGGCGCGATCCGAAATATGGACTTGATTGCATTGGTGTCATTGACTGGGTTGGGAAAGAGTGCGGGCTGCTGCCTGCTGACCTCGTGATTCCGCCTTATGCATATCCACCACAGCGTGAGGCATTCAATCTGTTCAATGAACATATGGATCAGGTGATGCTTCCAGTGGAGGGTGCTGTGGTCATCATTGCTGATAAGGATGGCTCACCTCGTCATACCGGCATTGTGGATTGGGCTGATGAGAAGTGGAAGTGCGTAGGCATTGATGTCCATGGGCAGCGGCCGTGGGTGACGATCATCCCACTCGAGCTGGATATGGTTTGGCGGTTCTATGACTTTAGACTGGCGCAGAGTTAGTCACATTCTGGCACTGCTCGTGCTGCTCACCGCAACGGTAGCGGCTGATCCTGTTACTGCCTACCTCATTGCTCACGGTACTGCGCTGCTGATTTCCGCCATAATTACAGGTGCAAGCTATTTACTGCAACGTATCCTTGCCCCTAAACCCAAGCCAGGTGAAGCTGCCCGCCCCGACCTGCAACTGACCGCATCAAGAGAGAGTGAAGGCATCCCGCGCATATATGGCAGGGCAGCAGTGGGCGCAAAAGTGATTTGGCTGTCATCAGTCCGGGTGCGTTCAGTGTCACAGGGAAGCGGCAAGCGCAGCAGTCCGCCAACTACGGCTTATTCAGTCTCAATGGGGCTGCTGATCTGTGAGAACCGGAATGGGTCGGTGATGGGCGTGTCTCGGATCTATGCAAATGGCAATGTGCTCTATGATCGTGATCCGACAAGTATGACAGGTGCAAATCCTCCAATTGAAGGCACAGCATTCGGGCCTTACAGGGCGGACCTGCTCTATGCGAAACGGCTGCAAATTCTGTTGGGACAGGAAACACAGACAGAGCGCTGCCCATGGTATGCCACGAGCGGTGATAACGATGACTACCCCGGCTATCGCGGATCGGTTGTTGTCTGGCTCGATGATGTTGATCTGACTCCTTCATATAATCAGATTGCGCAGTATCAGGTTGAGGTGGTCACTTCTGACCAGGTGGTCGCAGACATTGTTGCGGCTGAATGCGACTATGCAGGCGTGAGTGCCGGGCAAATCACAAATGGTGCGCCTGTTAATGGTGTAAATGGGTGGATCATATCCGGGCCAACACCGCCTAAGAGTACCCTGGAGGCATTGTCAATTGTTGCCCCTTTTGACTGCGCGGAGGTAGACGGCAAGCTCAAATTCATCGCACAGCCGCAAGCCTCGAGCGCGACGGTTCCAGATGGTGAGCTTGGCGCAGTGTCATCCGGGCGTGAGGAACAGTCAGAGAAGGCAGTGAAGTTCGCACTATCCAGTGAGCAGAGTTTGACTGAGGTTGCGCAGCGCGTGGAAATCAGCTTTTTCGATCCGCTCTTTCAATATGAGGAAGCCACTGCCGGCTATGGTCTCCAGTTCGGATCAGGTGTGGCAGTTAAGGAAGTGTTTTTGCCAATCGCATCTGATCGCACGTACATACGGAACATCGCAAGTAGTCTCCTTGCACGTACGCGAATGGAAACGGATTCACTTAAACTTGAATTACCGCCGAAATATATCAAGTACCATCCAGGCGATGTCCTGACGGTGCCTGCCCCCAATGGGCAGTTCCTTAATCTGCGCGTCACTGACATGGAATTTGTACCTGGCGATAAAGTGAAGATCGAAGGTGTGCGTCAGTTGCGTTCGGAAGGTCTCGGGCCACCGCTGGATACAATTACACCGCCATATCCGGTCCCAGGCGAGGGTGCCCCACTCCTGCCAATTGATAGCATCTTCATACTTTCGAATGCGCCGCCGCTCATAGACGATCACGATGGGTTTGACGGCATCTACTGGGCTGCAGGCCCGCGCAATGTACCTCCGTCACCTCTTTACGGGTGGACTGGTGCGACGCTGTTTCGAAACGCCTGTGGAAGTGACGATGCCAACAAGCAATATTATTCAGTGGCACTCACGCGCACTGCAGCTGTGATTGGCAAGGCACGCACCATACTCGGCACTGGCAGCGGTGTGGATGCTACCAACACAGTTGATGTTGACTTCCCATACGGTGCCGGGACGAACACAGTGCTCGGCATTCACAATGACGCCTTCACCAAAACCACGCAGTCAAACATGTGCATACTTGGCAAGGAAGTGCTGCAGTTCCGTGATGTCACCGATGTGAGCGCATCCTATTCGCTTGCACCTGGCCGCGTATGGCGATTGTCGCAGCTGAAGCGCGGCTTGAGAGACACCCTCGGCATGGCAGGCACACACGCCATCAATGAGGGCTTTGTGCTCTGGAGTCCTGACAGCCTGATACGCGTGCCACTGGATATTGTCGAACAGGACAATACCTGGAACTTCAAAGCACTCACGCTTCAGCAGCAGGAGACTGATGCTGATCCTATAGCCTTCGAGTATGACCCTGACGATGGCACGATGACCCTTTGGGACACTCCATAAATGGGCAAGCGCATCAAATCCACTGGCATCATCCTTGACGCATCATCCACTGGAAGTGCGCCTGTCAGCCCGACTGGGACAGTGGCACTCCGGGCCAAGTCTGATGTCACGCAGTTTCAATACAGTGCAAATGGCGGAGCCTGGACGGACTTTGGTGGTGGCGGTGCCGGTGGCACGCTCACAGGCAAGTGGCTCTGGTCCAACGCCACTACCGGGGCTGTCGCCACAGGCGTCATTGCCATCAATAATGCAGACCCATCACTTGCCACTGAAATCAGGATTCATGAAACAAGCAACGAAAGCGCAGCCTTTGCCGGCAGCTTTGATCTGGTAATACCTGGCAGCCACATCTATGTGCAGGATGCTGATGATGCTACGAGATGGGTGAGGTACAACGTCACGGCGCCGGCTACAGATCATGGTGACTACCGGCATTGGCCAGTCAGCTTAGTCAGCTATGGAGGGGTGAATCTCAATAACGGTGAAGTAGTCAATCTGCAGTTCCTTAGCAGTGGCTCGGGAGCCATCCCACGGCTCGATGAAATCCTGGACCCAACGGCTAACTCCACCTTTGAAATGGGCAATCATCAGCTGGTGCTCCACTTTGCTGGCGCTGAAGCTGAAGAATGTACAGTCATTGAGAGCTTGTCACCCAGTGCGGGGAGTGGGTCAGTACTGCTGCTGCGTGCCAGTGGCGCAGCATCGGAGAAGGCGCCACTGAGAGTAGAAGGCAGGGGGGCATTCTATTTCTCAGTCACTCCTGATGGCAAAGTGGCCATAGGCAGGGAAACTGGCCTGGCCAATAAGCTGACCATCGAGCAGATCAATTCCGCAGGTACGGATATAGGTGGGGTGCAGTCCGGGGTCTATCTGGCTTCAGGCAATACAGCTTCTGTGGTCAGTAATGGTGTCTTTGTCCTCTCAGATACTGGAAATACTACAGCCCTGACAGAGATGCGCGTGTTTAATCTCGGGCTTTCGAGGGGCAGTGGGGCAGTATCAAACCCGGCACTCACCACGTGGCTGATTTATGGCGTCAACAACATCACTGCCAATACAGGCACGAGCTATGGGCTGTGGCTGAAGCCAACTGTGGCCAACCCTGTGACCCTGACCACGTGGGAAGGCATACACCTTGGAGCACCAACGCTGCTGACTGGCGGGACTATCACCAACACACGGGCCATTGTCACTGAGCCAGGTGCGGGCTATGTGGGATTGGGTACGGCATCACCATCAGTGCAGTTGCACGTTGTCGGTGCAATGCACGATGAGCAGACCACTGGGCAGGTGTTCACCATTGCCAAGACTCACAACACTGAGACACCACAACTTGACTTCAAGCGCACGCAGGCAACGGGCCTGTATTTGAATGACGATGATCTGGCTGGCCGCATTATGTTCTATGGCTGGTTCTCTCCAGCATGGAAAGCACTCGGCTACGTTCAAACGACCTTTGATACGAACTTTGGCAATGCCGGACTGATCACAATGGGTGCGGGTGATTTTGGCAATGCACGAGTTGAGGTGCTGCAGACTGATGGGGGCACAGGCGGTGTGACGATTCGTGGCGCTGCAACAACACCATGGTTCGCAGTGACTTCAGTGGGGCACCTGTTTAGCCACGGCAGTACCGGCTCGATCTACTACAGGGATGCTGCAGGGTACTTTGTCAATCTGGACATCGATGCCGTAGCAGACCCAGGCACAGATGAAGGCAAGGTGCTGGTAGTCACAAATGTATCGGGCACGCTGCTGCCACGCTGGGGTGTAGCACCTGGTGGCAGTGGCACGCCTGCCAGCCCGTCACTGAGCCTGCAGTACAACAATGCAGGTGCATTCGGGGCAGTGACATCGTCTGTGGTGTCAGGGGCCAATCTGACATTGGGTGGCATCTTTACAGTGGCCAGTGGTGGCCAGACACTGGCAGTAGATCCAACAGCCACTGACCTGATAGTAACCTTTGGTGATCTGGTGGGTGGCACGCCCACCCAGATGGGTTACATCAAGAGTTACTATGACAGCACCTATGGGGGTGGCCGGCTGGATCTGGGTGCTGGTGCGGTGAATGACCTGGCCAGGATCACCATGCTGGATACAGGTGCATCCAGTGCCATCACGCTGCACGCCACGCCATTCTACTTTCAGGTACAGTCAGCAGGGTTTCAATTCTCTGGAAGCACGAATGGTGCAATGTGGTACACCAACAGCCTTGGCTACTTCGTGCCTACCGCATCACCGGCATCAGCAGATCGCATAGCCTTCTGGGACAACTCAGCGGGCACTGTGGCATGGCTCGAGGCAGGCAGTGGCCTCACGATCACCGGCACTGTGCTCACGGCCAGTGGTGGTGGGCCGGCCACGCCAGGCGGCACTAATCTTCAGGTCCAGTACAACAATTCAGGCGCATTGGGCGGCATCACCGGGTTTGAAGTTTCGAGTACTGGTGGAGCACCAAATATGGTGCTTGGTGGTGGCTACTTCCAGATAGCAGCAGCGCTGACTGCATCAGTGCCCAATATAAATCAGGAGTTCTTTATCAGTGCTACCACAGCAGCCCCTACAAGATTTGTGATGCGCCGGTATAGCAGTAATCCTAATGATGGCAGTGTCAATTCAGGTGATAAGGGCGGATATATTGAATTTGACAAGGGCAGGGGCACGGCAACATCACCATCTACTGTGCTCGACAATGACACTGTGGGTGCGATCGTCTTTAAAGGCTATCTCAGCAGCCTGACGCAGATGGGCTGGATCAGGAGCTGGTACGACGGCACCTATGGTGGTGGCAGGCTCGATCTGGGTGCAGGGGCACAGGATGACTTTGCACGCATCACAATGCTCGATACGGGCAGCAGTGCAGCCATCACGCTCTTTGGCTCGAGCAGCTACTACTTTCAAGTGCAGACGGCAGGGTATCTGTTCAACGGCGGGGCCAATGGTACGCTCTGGTATACCAACAGTGCCGGCTACTTCGTGCCTACTTCCACACCACCGGCAGCAGATCGAATAGCCTTCTGGGATGCGTCAGCTGGCACTGTGACCTGGCTGACAGCCGGCACAGGGCTCACGATTACCGGAACCACGATGACCGCATCTGGTGGTGGTGGCGGCACACCTGCAGGCAGTGGCTCAGAACTTCAATACAACAGCAGTGGCGCCTTTGGTGCCGTGGCCACGTCAGGCGTTACGGTAGCTGGATGGGTGGGCATTGGCACAACTACGCCATCATTACGATTGCATGTTGTGGGTGGCGCTGTGCTCGAAGCATCGTCATTCATCTTTCAAGTGCAGACTGCAGGATTTTATTTCTCAAGTGGCTCCACAGGGTCTGTTTATTACAAAGACTCTTTTGGGTACTTTGTGCCAACTGCTGCAGGCACTACCAGCCAGTACCTGAAAGGTGGATCAGCGCCAAGCTGGGGCAGCATTGATGCGACACATATAACTTCAGGCACCTTGCCCCTGGCGCGTGGAGGCACAGGGTCAGGGATGATTGATCCGAATGCTGACCGAATCCTGTTCTGGGATGACTCTGCAGGCGTGGTGGATTGGCTCACGGCCGGCAGTGGTCTGACGATCACCGGCACAACCATCACAGCGGCGGCAGCCACCACGCCGGCTGGATCAGGATCAGAACTTCAGTATAGGAACGCCGGCGCATTTGGTGCAGTCGCGAGCTCCAGCGTGGATGGTAGTGGCGGGGTAGTGCTTGGCGGCGGCACGCTGACAGTGCAAGGGAATGCATCTGCCGTTGTTGCCATGAAAGCTGCTATTGCCAGTGCGGGTCCTACGATCTACACAGAACGATCAAGGGGGACACTTACCAGCAAGACTGGCATATTTGCAGGTGACGCACTGCTGACTGTTTCGAGCTATGGCTATGATAGTGGAGTAGTGATCAGGCAGGGCGTGGCAATGGATTTCACAGCACAGGCCACCTTTACCAGCACCAGTGCTCCCACTGTTCTCAGACTGAGAACCACCCCGGTTAATTCAATCATACCTGCAGGTCGGATGATTGTTGGCGCGTGCAGAACACTGCCCAATAACACACTCACAGATCTATTCACCATTACCTATGGCGCCAGTGACCAGTCAGCCATGGGTGGTGAAATACATATTGTGCTGGTGGCTAAGGGGCTGATTTCGGGGGTAGTGCACACGTTTGTGCACAGGCGGGTCATATCTTTTGCTATCGCCCATAACGCTAATAACGATATGCAGGTGCAATTCACTGAAGTACAGGCGCACAGGTCTGGTGGAGCCAGTGATGATACCGGGCTGACTGCCATATCTCATGCCCTGAATTTGGACGCTGCAGTAGGCACAGGGACGAATATACCTTCCACGCCTAATGCATATGCCACCAATGCAATCACCTATAAGGTGCTGGCCACAGCAGTGCCCAATATGACCAGCGTCAGTCAACTTACCTGCTATTACAACATTTTCTACCACGGTGAAGGAGAATTGGCAGTAGCCGCATCATGAAATACATAGAACTTAAGGAAGTCACAACACGCAAAGGCGAGAATGTGCGCCTCAACTATGCGCAGCAGATTGAGCTCATCGTTGGCGAAGCAATGGATGGTGCCAACGGCCAGCGCCAGGGCTTTGACCGAGACACGAATCGAAAAGCGTTGCGCATCCTGGATGCACTTGATGAGCAGAAGGCTGGCGGGATGCTTGCCCTCGAGGATGCAGATCATCAGTTCCTTGTAGGCAGAGTGAACCAGTTCATCTGGCCATTCGCTGATCGAGCCTTCGAAGAGTTCTGCTCGTCGATTGAAGATGCGGGCAAGGATAAGCCCAAGGCAATCGCGGCATCCTAATTGCACGTTCCTAACCTACCAGCACCATAACTCGTGCCCTGACATATCTGCGCCTCCGCTACTGTGGCGTGAGTACGCAGGCGAGAGTTCCATAACGCATCTAACTACGGGAGAAAACCATGGCAGATCAGGATAGAGACAGATTTCAAAAAGAGATCGAGGTGGAAGTTCAAAAGATAGACGCGAGCTTTCAAAAGATCAGCGTCAAGGTGCCGCAAGATGCGAAGGCTGATTTCGATAACTTGAGACAGGCGGTCAAGGGTCTCGTGGAACGCTACAAGAATCAGCCCACGCAGCTGCCGGCTGATCCGAACAATCCACAGGTATCGAATCCGATGGCGCCAGGCGGCGGCCAGGCGCAGCCCAAGTAGTTGACACTTGCGCTAGAATCGTCAGCAATTCGGTGACTCTCAGCCTGGTCCGAGATTCTGGTAATTGCGACGTATGCACTCCCACGAAGTAAAACGCGTGGGAGTTTGTTTTTGGCAGCACGTCTGCTTCTATGCGGCCAAAAAGCGGCCATCAATGTTCCACGTGAAACGGGGAATTGCTAATGATGGCGGGGAGTTAGGTGAGATGTGCAAAACTACTCAGGATAGAATCACGCAACTTTGACCGGAGCATATAACCCTCCTAAATAGCGTACTTTGTAGCAGTTCGGGGAAACTGGCGAAAACTCCAATGGCCGGATTTTGCCCACCTTTTCCATCCTTTTCCATTCTATGCGGCCAAAAAGCGGCCATCAAGCATTTACGGCACGTGGGAATGCAGCGACGCGGCGCCCGTTCCAGTAGCTTTCGAGAACGCCAGCCGCTGCGCGGAGTGCGGGCAAGGTTGAATGAGTGTAGCGGGAGGTCATACCGCCGAGAGAATGGCCGAGCAAATCCGCGATGATCTTCTGGTTGATGCCCGCTTCAGCCAGGACCGATGCCGCCGTGTGCCGGATGTCGTGAATCCGCCAGCTATCCATACCGACAACGATTCCACGATCACGCCCTGCCGCGCATACAGCCCTGTAGAACGTTGCATAGCACAGGCGCGAGGCGTTAGCTTGCCGGCGCAATAAAACTTCAAGGGCGGGCGTTATTGGAAGAATGCGGGCGCTTCTGGTTTTGGTTGCGCTGGCTGGCAATCCGACAAGCCCGCGCTCCCATTCGATCCATTCAGGGCGCAGCGTTAGAAGCTCCATCACGCGGCAGCCCGTAAGAATGAGCATTTCGAAGATGTCCGCTTCCGCTTCGCGATCCATCTCGCGGAGCTCATCCCGAACTGCTACGAGTTCGCCTCGCGGGATGAGAACGGCGCGGCCTGGATTTGGCAATCCAACCAGCGCCGGCGCGCGGAAGGTTTCGAGTTCAGGGAAATACAAGCGGCCTGAATTCAAGCCTGCAACGATACCGGCAATCGCGAACTCAATCGTTGACACCTTGTACTGGCTCATCAGCGTTGCGCGATAGGATGCCAGGCGCGATACCGTCACGTCACGCACTGGCAATTCAGGATCGATTGATACGAAATCGGCAAAGTGTCGAAGGAGCTGGCGGCGCGAGCCGGTACTCATGTTGATTGGATCGCGTGCGCGCGCTTCGAAAAGGTCCTGGAGCGTAATTACGCGGCGTTCGTATTCCGGTTCGATTCCAATGCGCCGCGACTTGTACGCAGACTTGAGTTCCTGAATGTACTGGTCCGCTTTATCCTTCGTGGGGAATCCAGCTTCACGGTAGCGAATTCCGCCAATGCGCAGAGAGATTGCCCACGTGGTTTTGCCTGTGCGTTTGGATAGAACTTTATGGATCATTGAATACCGGAGCCGCCTTCGAGCTTCGTCAGGCGTTCGTCCAAAAGCTCATACTCGGCTCTCATGTGCAGCATCTCTTTATTGAGGATGTCGATCTTCTTTTCGATGATCGTCAGCCGTTTCTCAATGTTATCCAGGCGTGCATTGATTTCCGCGAAGCCGACGCGCACGGTCTCGCTTAACTCGCGGATCATATTTTGCAATATCTGAAATTCGTCAGGCATTAGCTTTTGTCCTTTGCGACTCCGGCATGTACGATGATGCCGATCCAGAAAACCGGTAAAAAGATCAGCCCGAGCCCGCCAGTCATAATGAAGAAGAGAATAGCGCCTGCGATCCAGGCAAAGCCGGCTGCCCACTGTCCCTTGTACCAGAGGCCGACGACGCCAAAGAAGATGGCAAGCAAGACTGCCGTACCATCTGAACTCTTTGAGCCGCCCGTATGAAGCGACGAGTGACAGTAGCGACACTTGATAGCATCGATCCGTATCTCTTCCCTGCAATACGGGCAGGTTTGAACCGGGTTTGAGTCTTCGGTGAGGACGATGCCGCTCGATTCCCTCAATATCTCATCGAAGGTGTTTCTCAGCATCGGTTGTGATTGGTTGTTCATTAGTATCTAAATCCCACGTCTTTCAAATATTTGTTGCATTGCTGTTGTTCTGCTTTGGCTCCTGCGATTGTCTTTCAATCTCCGCTTCTTTTTCTCGCAGAGCTTTTTCAACCCGCTTCTGGGCTGCCACTGTGGTAGCCCGTCGTTTTTCCTCACTTCGCTGCGCGATTCTCTTTTCTATCTCAGGTCGCCGATAATCAAATGCTCCAGGTTCGCGCTCTTTCTCGATTCTGATCATCTCGCGTATGTATTGATGTACCAGACTCCCAACTTTCGCTCCCTTAAGATCAGCAACGATGGAGAGGTCGACATAATCCTTATGTTGCATTCGCACAGTTAGCATTCGCGCTCTAGTATTTTCTCCCACGTTATCTAGTATATGTCAAGACGTTTTCTGCTATCTCAGCCTATAAAACTCTCCACTTGACGTCGTCTAGTCGCTAATGGTAGGCTAAATATGTCTAGACATTGACTATTCTTAGGTGTTACCAGAAAGGCTCAGGAATGAAGCGCGAACCAAAAACGGAAGTTATTTTTGTAAAAGCCGACAAGAGCCTTGCTAAACGACTTCAAAAGGCGGCTCTACTGACGGATACCTCTATGTCCGCGCTCACCAGGGAAGCTGTGCGCGAGAAGCTGGACCAACTCGCCCAGAAATATCCTCAACTAGCGGCTGCTTGAAATTCACTTGACAGTGTCTAGACGCTCTGTATAATCAGAATGTACTAGACAACGTCTAGTCAATCTAGTTGAGAGGGGCAATGATTCAGACAATGGACAACAGATTAGAAAGGTACGAAAGAGTACAGGACGCCGAGTACGACACCTACCTGCAGGAGCGGATGGATGCCTTTCAGGCGCAGAGTGTGGGGTTCTGGCGCGAACAGCGCATTTTGATGATGCGTGAGATTAGTGCAATCGAAAAGCACCTTGCGGGTGACGAGTGCGATGAGATTGTTACTCCGTCAGCCTGGTATGAGCGCCTGGTGGATTGCAGGAAGCAGCTCGTGATCATCGAAGGGCGACTCGAAGAACTGGGGGTGGCCAACTAATGACAAAGCAATCCGAATGGGACGCCTACTGGGCAGAAGTGGATCGAATGTCGAATCGTTACAGCGGTCCATCCAGGCGTGAGCAACTCCGCGAAGAAAACCGCACGATTCACAAAACGATAATGCTCCATTTCGACGGCATTGATGCGCTGACGAAGCGGCGGAGTGAGATCGAAGCCGAGCTTGCGGCAATCGATGAACAGGTGGAGGTGGCGCGATGATGAAGGAAGAGCTCGAAGCTGACATTCGCAGCGAGCGTTATCAGGAATGGCTCGACGAGCAGCCCAAGTGCAAGAGCTGCGGCAAGCTCTGGCGCGAAGAGGGCGGCATCTACGATGAGAACTGCGACGACTATTACTGCGATCAGGCGTGCGTCGATGAGTACGAGAGTGATCGTTCTGAGGGGATATGGCTGCGGCACTTCGAAGGTGAAGGGCCAGTCACTGCGAGCGAGCGCCAGGAGCGGCTGGCACGGCTCCACAAGGACCTGACGCGATGATCGACAAGCTCCTGACAATCGAAGATGTGTCCCAGATCACCGGGATCGCAGTCAAGACGCTCTATATACGCGGCGGCGGGAGTAAGACGCTGCCGCGTATCAAGTTGGGCGGTAAGGTCCGGTTCCGTGAAGCTGACGTGCGTGATTGGATCAATCGCAACGTGGAGCGGCCTATCGATCTGCGGAAGGCCTGGAAGCGGTCAGCATAAAAGGGAAACGCCCACGTGGGTAGCGTGGGCGCCTCGAGCAAAAATACAAACCAATGACTAGGAGAGAAGATAGCATGAGTACTGCCTTAGCCAAAGAAGAAACAGATTATGCCGCCATTCTAGAGCGAGTTGTGGTCGCTGGCGATTTGAGCAAGTTGTCTGCCGCCGAAAGGGTGAACTACTACACGGCAACTTGTAAGGCGCTGGGGC
>Ga0208454_1000615_pt1 | contig 19299 bp, 17 predicted proteins | sample EasRivMeERMZT100_FD_187530 | JGI IMG/M metagenome (GOLD analysis project Ga0208454, IMG submission 187530) | Soil microbial communities from meander-bound floodplain in the East River, Colorado, USA - East River MetaG ERMZT100 (SPAdes) (version 2) | ecosystem: Environmental > Terrestrial > Soil...
GCTCAGAGGCGATGTGTTCACCAAGGACGTGATCGAGACCTGGTTGGAATACAAGAGAAAACATGAGGTCGACGCTATCCGGCTCAGACCCCATCCCTGGGAGTTCGCTCTGTATTTCGATATTTAATTGGCTTAGTGATCGCGGTCGCTGGTTTCGACCGGCGACCGCGCCCCAAATTCTAAAAGGGGGATGCGATGAAAAAAATCGAAGCGATCATCAAACCGTTCAAGCTCGACGAAGTAAAACAGAAACTAACTTCGGTCGGTATCACTGGCATGACGATCACCGAGGTGAAAGGTTTTGGCCGTCAGAAAGGTCACACTGAACTTTACCGCGGTGCTGAATATACCGTCGATTTCTTGCCGAAAGTGAAGATCGAAATTCTTGCGCCGGAAGAAATGACGCCGAAGATTGTCGAAGCGATTCTTGAGTCGGCGCAAACCGGAAAAATCGGCGACGGCAAAATCTTTGTCACGACGGTCGAAGAGGTGATTCGCATTCGCACCAATGAGAGGGGCGAAGAAGCGATTAGTTAATCTATTCGCCGATTGAGTTCATAAAATTTAGTCAGAAGCCTCGGTATGAATGATCATGCCGGGGCTTTTTGCTTTTTTTGACCCGCCCTGGCAGGAACTCGCTTAGGCGAGGTACATTGCCCACAAGGCAAAATTGCTTGACTGTTGATTGCGCTGGCCAATCGTTGTGCTTTTGAAGCGAATGGGACAAATTTCGTTAAGCAACGAGCTTCAAGGCTAAATTCGAGCAAATTTAGAACAGCAGTTATTGGCGCTTTAGCAGCCGATTGCCGACCTCTGGATACTTTCGAGAACATTCCGATCTGTTTTTTGTCGTGGCACAGGCAGTGCTTATCGACAGCTGCATTAAATTTTTAACGGAGGCAATGGCATGAAAAAATCTCGTTTAGTCCTGGCGGCTTTGACGGCTGGGGCGATGGCGATTGCGGGCCACCCCTTGATGGCGGCAACGACGCTTAACAGTACCTTCACGGTGCAGGCAAATGTGGTTGATAAATGTATTATCAAGACCGGCCCGGCGACCTATGACTTCGGAACTTACGATCCGACCTTTGCGACGGATCACGACAGCGGCGCCGGATCAGCGGTGATCAAATGCACTAAGGGGACCGCGGCGAGTATCACCATCACGACTCCCACGGCAATGACCAATGGCGCGGATACTCTGACGCATGCGTTTTATCGGGATGCCTCGAGAGCGACTGCCTTCGGCACGGTGACTTATAATGCTGCAAGCAACACCGACAATACGGTGGAGTTCTATGGTCGTATCCCGGCCTTGCAGAACGTAGGCACGGGAACGTTCACGGGCACTTCAAGTTTCAACGTGGACTACTAGGCGTTTAAACCTAATTATCGCAGGAAGAGGCCGCACACCAACACAGGGTGATCGGCCTCTTCCTGCGTTTTGGGTCCAAGTCAATCATCTTCTCTCCGACGCTCTAGGCCAGTAGCGCGCTTCGCTCACGTTAGTCAAACAATCAAAGATCCGCCCACTTTTGGACTGCGGCGATTGATCGCACCGTCGTCGAGCGGCGCGACCCGGTGATGGGCCGATAGCTTGAAGGTTCCCGTGCCCTCATCGTCCGCGCCGGTATTTTCGAGGAATTTTTCTAACCACAACACTATTGCCCGCCAATAGGGGAGCAAAACTGGACAAAACTGTTTGGTTTTGAACAGTGATGTCTATAAATTACCGTGTTTTTGCGCTCGCTGATAGAGCGAATTCAATGGCTTACCGCGAATTGGTCAGCCTTGGCACATTTACTGCTCAAATGGACCCGATGGTATTCAATAGCGCTGTTTGGTGCTCAGCAGACAAATAAATCTCCAGGAGTGTGAAGATGCTGAAACGGACATTCGGTTACCGATGGATCATCACCGCGCTGGTTATTTCTTCCGCTTTAGCTCGGACCCAAGCGGGATTTGGCTCATCGTTCGAAGTCTCCCCGATTCGCGTGAGCCTGCTACCCAATGAGTCCTCGACGTTAATGACCGTGCGCAACGAAGGTGAAGAGAGGCTACGCCTGCAAATTAGCGTGATGTCTTGGGATCAAAGCAAGGCGGGCGAAATGGTTCTCAAACTGACGGACGATATCATTTTTTATCCCTCGTTACTCACAGTCGATCCCGGCGGCCAGCGCAATCTGCGCGTGGGTACCAACGGCGCGGTGGTGGCGAAAGAGCAAACTTACCGGATTTTTGTCGAAGAACTGCCGTCAAATCAAAAACTTCAAGGCGCTGGGCTGCGTATCGTGACTAAGATGAGCATTCCCATCTTTATCAAACCGGCGAAGACCGAGGTAAAGAACTCGATTGACCGCATTGCGCTGCGCGGCTCCGAGCTGACTTTCGACGTCAAGAATCAGGGGAACGTACATATCCAGCCGCGTGAATTGCGAATCAAGGGCACCGGAGCGGATGGCAGGATAGCGCTCGAACGCAAGATCCCCGGCTGGTATATCCTCGCCGGCGGTATGCGCGAGTACCGCGTCGAAGTGCCCAAAGCCGAGTGCGACAAGCTTAAGGACGTGACGGTCGAGGTGCATTTGGAGGCGAAATCCCTAAAGGAGAATTATACCGTGCCGGCTGGCGCATGCGCGCGCTAAGACAGAAAATTTACGCCGCATTCGCAATTTTGAATGTGTCATCGACCCTGGATATGGTTTCTCGCAGTCGCCATGGTGCTCTTGCCTACTGCTCTGTTTGGCGCGGAGCAGCGCGCCCGGCTCGATCTTCGGCTAAATCAAAAAAATGCCGGTGAGGTCGAAGTCATATTTCGCGGTGATGATATTATGATCCGGGTTGAGGATCTGAAAGCGACGGGTATCGACCCGCAGGGCGGCCGCGTCGAAACGATTTACGGTCTCCGCCATGTCTCGCTCAAGTCGCTCGCTCGCGATTTATCGTTCGACATGAATGAGGCGGATTTAAGTCTTCGCCTGACGCTAAAACAAGCGGCGGGGAGTCCGAAAACTCCAAGCAACACCGACGCGCCACGGTCGCTTGCGCGACCCGTCGAAGAGCCGGTCAAGCGGGAGATGGTCAGGCGCAATGAATTGCCAGCGCGACTGGCGCTATTCCTTGACGGCGCGCGAAAAGGCGAACTCAGAGTCGTCGTGCGTGGTCGAGAGGTTTTGGCGCGGCCGAAGGATGTTGAAGCGTTCGGTCTCAACATAACCGCCGGCCGGCACGAAAACATCCGCGACGAAAGTTATGTGTCGCTGCAATCACTATCGGCGCAATTTGACATCGCCCTGGACGAACGGGAGCTGAACCTGCGATTCACGTCAAAGCCCAGTGTCACGGATTCTAATATGGCTGCGGCGCAGCCAACGCCAGCGGCCCCGGTGCCGAGCGAATTCCGTCCAAGCAACGAACCAGCAAAGATTTCCGACCAGCGCGCCATCCTTACTGTGCGTGTCAATGAACTTAGAAAAGGCGAAACCGATGTGGTGCTGCGCGGCGATGATGTGCTCGCCCGCGTGAAGGACTTGCAAGCAGTTGGCATGGCCGCGGTAAGAGGGCGGCAGGAAACAATTTTCGGCGAATCCTTCGTTTCGCTCAGGTCGTTGGCACCGTCCTTATTGTTCGTGGTTAATGACCCGGAACTGGCGCTTGACCTTACGCTTACGCCCGACGCTTTCGGTGAGCATGTGGTCAGCGGCCGTGACTACCGGCCGGAAAAAATGCAACACCGCGAGGACACCAGCGCCTTCGTCAATTACGCCGTCAACGCTACCAATTTTCATGCCGTCGACGCGTTCAGCGAATTGGGCGTGACGATCAAGAACGCGCTGTTATATAGCAGCGTATCGCGAAACACCAACGGTGAGATCATGCGTGGCTTTAGCAACGTTACGCTGAACGACCGCGATAGCAACATTCGGACTTTGATCGGCGACCGTTCGGTGAATTCGGATTTTCTCGGCGGCAGCATCACCATGGGTGGTTTAAGCTATTATCGCGATTTTGCCTTGGATCCTTACTTTGTTCGTAACCCGGGATTGAATTACTCAGGCGCGGTCTCCACACCGTCCACACTCGATATTTTTTCCAACGGCCGACTGGTGCGCCGGGTCACACTGCCGCCCGGGCAATTTGAGCTTAAGGATCTCCCTGTGCCCAGCGGCAGCAACAATACCCGCTTTGTCCTGCGCGACGCGTTTGGCAGAGAACGGGAGCTCGGCTCGCAATTTTTCTATTTTACATCCGGGCTTCTAAAACCCGGCCTGCACGATTTCAACTACAACCTCGGCGCGCGCAGGGATGATCTGGCCGACGGAAATTGGGGCTATAACAGCCCTGCGTTTCTCGCTTATCATCGCTACGGCTTTAGCCAATTCATGACCGGCGGTTTACGTTTGGAAGGTGGGCGCAAGCTGGTGAGCGGCGGACCGAGCTTTTCATTCATGCTGCCTTTGGGGGAAATGGAGTTAGCAAGCGCCGCTAGCAACGAACGCGGCCGCAATGGCGGCGCGGCATTCTTGGGCTATAGCTATATCAGCGGCCTCTTTAGCTTGGGCAGCTCGATTAAAATCCAGAGCGAACACTACGCCACCACCAGCCTGAGCTCTAAGCGCGAGCGCTCGTGGCTGGAATCGGGGAGCTATGTGGCATTTCCGTTGACCGATTTGACGACGGTCAATCTGCGTTACGGTTTTGCGGATTCAAGACAGTTGGGCTTGGAGCATCGCTTACAACTGTTTACAGGGACACGGCTCAGCAAAACGCTGACTCTGTTGGCAGGCGCCAGCTACGACTTAATCGGCGGCAGCCGGTCGGCTGGGTTTAACGTCGGGCTGAGTTTTTACTTGGGCGAAGTTGGCGGCACGCTTGCTTACGACCACGATAATGGCAGTGGCAAAGGCACGCTCGATGTCCGCAAAAATTTGCCGATCGGCCCCGGCTATGGTTATGGCTTACAGGCGAGCACTAACGGAGATATCGACAGCATCTTTCAGTACCAAACCAGCTTTGGCCGGTACGAAGCGAATTATAACCGCTATATTGGCCAGCAAGGATCCCGTCTGAGCGCGGCCGGCGGTCTCGCCTTTATCGATGGCAGCATGCAGTTTACCCGCCCGGTGCAAGATAGTTTTGCCCTGATCAAGGTTCCGGAACTCAGCGGCGTCAGAGGCTATCTCAATAATCTCGAAGTCGGCACCACTGACTCAAAAGGGCGGCTGTTCGTGCCTAACCTGCTCTCCTACTACGGCAATAATTTGGCAATTTCAAAAAAAGACTTGCCGTTTAATTATAATGTCGATGTTACCGATAAAATCGTCTCCGCGCCGTATCGCGGCGGAGTACTGGTTGAATTTCCCGTGGCGCGCGTTCAGCGGGTGGTCGGCCATCTGCTGATCGGAAGAGGTGGAAAATCCATCGTTCCCAAGCATGGGCAGCTAACCATCAGCGCCCAAGGCACAAGCGCCGAATCTCCCCTCGGAAACAGCGGCGAGTTCTATTTTGAAAAGCAGTCACCGGGCCGCTACCAGGCCAAGGTTGAATTTGCCGACGATATCTGTGAGTTCATCTTCGATATGCCGAAGAGCGCGGATGAAATGATCGCGCTTGGAACTTTGCGCTGCGAGATGCCGTAAAGCGGTAAACATGCGAGCACGCACAATTCTTCTGAGCATATTTCTCGCCGTAAACGGGCCGATACAAAAGCTTGAAGCAGCTCAAGCGAGCGGTTGTAGTCTCGGAGGAGCCGCCATCGCTTTTGGAGCTTACGACCCCACTAGGGTAACCAATTTAGATACCGCCGGATCGCTGCTTTACCGCTGCAGTCAGAAAGATCACAACATTATCATCACCCTCAGTCAGGGGGGTGGGACATCCTACGCCGCACGGCGAATGGTCACCGGCAGCAACGAATTATTTTATAATCTATATTTGGATGCTGGCCGGTCGATAATTTGGGGCGACGGCACAGGCGGGACACAGGCCCTGACCACGCGCAATCCTCAAGGAAATAACCAAGATATTAGCGTACCGATTTATGGCCGCATCCCCGCGTTGCAAAATGTCAGCGTCGGCAACTACGGCGATACGATTACAGTCACCTTGAATTTTTGAATACTAACGGCTGGCGCTATTTCTTGTTGTCCTCTTCCCCCGGCTGCTTGCCCGGCTCGAAGCCGCCGACTTCGTGGTATATCACTTCTTTTTTCTCTTCAAACGCTCTAACCTCGGGAACTTGCCCCGGAAGGCCGAGTTTTTTCCATTCGCCGGCGACCTTGTCGTACATCTCTTTGCGCAGCGCCGTGCGTTTGGAGAAGACCGGCAAATAGCGATGTTCCTTACAGGCATTGATTAAAGCTTTCGAGCCGTAGGGACGTTTCTCCGGCGGGTTCTGGGTCGGGTCAAGCCAGGTCGACCAAGTATTGCGCAAAATATCGATGTCGTCGATCGGGTTGCAGCGGCTGCTCATCGCCCAGATCACTTGATCCATGTCAGTGGGATCGATATCTTCGTCGACCGCGACGATCCACTTAGTGTAATAGGCGCCGCCGGGAACCTGCGCCGCCAAGGCGAGCGCTTGGGCGGCGTGGCCGGCGTAGCGCTGTTCGAGGGCGATCACCGTCATGCCAAAACCGCCGGCGCCGGCGGGATGAGCATAGATGCCTTGAACGCCCGGCACGCCAAGTTTGTCGAGATCGTCCCAAATGCGCGCCGAGCGAATGATCGAGAAAAAGCCGCTCTGCTCGTTGGACGGATAGTCGGCCATCAGCGCGTTGGTGAGGATCGGATTGTTGCGATAATGCACGGCCGTGACTTCAACCAGCGGGCAGCCCGCCTCAGGTCTGCCATAATATCCGGGGAATTCACCGAATGGCCCTTCGCTTCTTACTGAGTTCGGTTTGATGATGCCTTCGATCATGAACTCGGCATTTGCCGGCAAGAGCAGATCGGTGGTTTTGCCTTTGACCACCGGGATCGGTTCACCTTTGATGCCGCCCAGAAATTCATATTCAGAAACATTCTTGGGAAAAGTCTGCGAGCCGACGACCATAAACAACGGATCGATACCCCAAGCCGCCGCGACTTCGACGGGCTTGCCCATTTGCCACGAGCGCGTGATATGCAGCCGCGCGTCTTTGCCGGGTGAAAGATAGAGGCCGACTTCGTTCTTGCCTTGCAGCATCATGCGGTAGGTGCCAACGTTTAAATAGCCGGAATCGGGATCGCGGGTGATGACGCAGTCGGCGGTGCCGGCGTAGCGGCCGCCGTCAAGAGGCCAGTGACGCGGGATGGGCAGTTGGGTCAAATCGATTTTGTCGCCGGTTAAAGTGTTTTGATACATGGCGGCTTGTGCCGGCGGCACTTCCCGCGGCGCCAGGCGATTCTTCAATTTATCTTTCACCCGGCGGATTAATTCGACGGTCCCCGTTTCCGGTGGTTCTTCCATCGACAGCGCGATGCGCGGGATGCTCGGGCCGAGAATGTTCCACAGCGACTGTGCCTTGTAGGAACTCTTCTCGTAGCCTTTGATGTTATCGAAAAGGATCGCCGGCGAAGGCTTCTGCTTGGCCACCAGATAGCCGATGGCGCTCATCTCCTCTTCGCAACTCACCGAATCTTTCACCCGCACCAAGTCGCCCATCGCTTCAACCCGCTCGAGCCATTCACGCAGATCTTGAATCGGTTTCTTGCCCGCGCTCTGGGATAGTTTTTCTTCTCGTTTGGCCATCGTCTCTCCTCCAAAATTTTACGCCGGTTGTTTAACTCTTGGGATACTACAGACGCCCGCCTTTGGGTAGCAACGAGCGAAAATAGGCGAAGGCATCGTAGGAGCGAAATGTCATGTTCTCTTTCATGTAGTCGATCTCTTTTTGCGGCATGATCGCCGGTTTGCCGACGCAACTGGCGACAAATTGCATGTAGGCGGTACGCTCCAAGTAAATCGCGTGGACCGTAGCATATTCCAAGCTGTCGCCAACCACAACAATACCGTGGCCCTTAAGCAGCATCGCCATGCGGTCCGTCAAAGTCGCGCAAATCTCTTTGCCATCTTGCATCGTGTAGATCAACCGGGGGCTTGGAAAAATCGGCGTCTCGGGGGCGAAAACCGCAGCCTGATTATAAATCGGCAGGATTGGCGTGCCGGCCACCGAGAACGCCGTGGCTAAAGTCTGGTGTGTGTGCACGACGGAATTCACTTCCGGTCGAGCGTTATAAATGGCAGCGTGGATCATGGTTTCGCGCGGCGGATTTTTGATCTTAGTCACGGCGCGCTGGTTGCCGGCTTTGGCGTAGTTCTGCTCACAGACTTCGAAATACTGATCGATGTCGACTTCAATGATATGCTTCGGCGCGACTTCGCCCAGAGGAGCTAGCACCGGCTTGATAAAAAATTTACGGGTACCCGGAATACGCGCGCTGACGTGACCGTGGTAGTCGGCCAATCCCTGGTGGAACATGATGCGGTTGCCGAGGGCAACCTTCTTTTTGATTTCCTCGAGATCTTTTTTGCTGAATTTCACCTGCCTCCCCTTTCTTTGTCCGATTAAACTGCCCGCTGTAGCCGTTGTTGTCGTTGTGCCATCTGTTCGCGATGGTTCGCCCAGTGCCGGATGTTCATCCAATTCCACTGATCCGGATAGGCGCGCACCGTGCGCTCAAGCCATTGGGTCATGCGCACGGTATTTTCACTAATCTGCGCGCTCCCTTTGCCGGATCGATCGAGATCCAACTCCGGCTCGATGATTAGTTTAAGGCTGTCGTTTGGTTGCCGAACCAAACAGGCCGGGACAATCGCCGCTCCGGTTCGTAATGCCAACGTTACTGGTCCACGGCGCGCAATAACGCTGCCGCCGAAAAACGCTACTTTGACGCCGCTCCCCTGGCGGAACTCATCGGCGATCACGACCACGACTTGATTCTGGCGCAAGACACCTTGCAATTCTCGCAACGCCTCGCGCCGCGGCCGCGCGTGGATCGTCGGCTGGCGCACCCGGAGACGATAATCATCCATCAGTTTGGCAAACCGGCCCTCCCGTGGCTGATTGACCAGCACGAAAGACGGATAACCTTCCACCGCCAAGCGCGCCCCAACCAGAAAAAAATTGCCGAGATGGGCGCTCAGCAGGAGCACGCCGTTGCCTTTTGCCAACGCGGCGTCTAAGTGATCTCGCCCGACCAGCGCGATACGCGCGCGCAATTGATCGTCGCGGGATTCAATCGCTGCCGCCATCTCGACACAGGCGCGAAAAAAATTGCGCAAGGAGCGGCGCGCCGTCAAATCGATCATCGTATCGTCAAGCCGGTCTCCCAGTGCGGTCCGAATATTAGCCAGTGAGCGGGTACGAAAGCCGCGAAAGCCGCGATAACTGATCGCAGCCAGACGATCGGCTATCCAGTAAGCTGTGCGCGGCAAAATTTTCACCGCGCCGCAGCCAATCTTCAAAGCCAACCAGGTACTAAGATAGGCGACTTTTTCGGTGAACCATTGGAACATTAATTTTGGAATTGGACAGCGTGGCGGCGTGTCACAAAATACGTCAATCTACGACACTTTATTGCCGTTCTCAAGAGCGTTGATGCCGATGGAGCAGCCCGTGTCATATCCCCAACTACCAATAAAGCTACAGAAAAACAGCCACTTAGCCATGGCGTGGTTAACCATCGTTAGGGCGAGCCTGTTCCTATCGGGGGGGTTCTATATTATAGTTGTTGTTGACCATGCAGATTTCAACGTGGAACCATTAAATGAGGTTTCCAAAGGGGGGGTGAGCGGCCTCTTTGCGATATTTAATCAGCGCCGGGGTCATTAGCCTGGCCGCGAAGTGGTTTCATTGATTGATAAGCGACGAGAGCAGCTCCGGATAATTGCCATGCGGATGATCTTACCCCCCATCAGAGAACGGCGAGTCGTGGACCGGCTCCTGTCAGCGTTCTTCCATGACTATAAAGCGCTCAATTTCAAGAAAGCGATTGCGGCGCTGTGCCGATTTTACAATCTCAAGAATCCCCGAGTCGAATGGTTCGAGTATATCGACTGGGGTAAAACTGCTGGCAAGACATATGAGAACGGCCAGATTTATCTGGTTCACCCGGAGAATTGGAAAAAGGGGCGGAAGTACAACAGCGAGCGACGCTGGATCAACATGGTTTATCACGAGATCGGCCATTATGTTTTTTGGGCGGACGCTGAGAACAAGGCGGACATGTTTGCCTCGCGCATGGTACGCGGCTTAAATCATTACAAGAATTGACACTGACAGCAAAAGAGATAAAGAAACGGTACATGTGCTCTGTGCCGGTTCTTTATCCGTTATAACATGGACTACAAAGACACATTGAATCTACCGAAGACCGACTTTCCCATGCGCGGCAACCTGCCGCAAAACGAACCTAAACAGGTGGAGAAATGGGATAAGGAAGGGACTTATTTTCAAATTATCGAGGCGAACCAGGGCAAGCCGCGGTTCCTTCTCCACGACGGCCCGCCCTATGCCAACGGCAATATCCATATCGGCCACGCGCTCAACAAGATTCTCAAAGACATCATCGTCAAGTATCAAGGCATGACCGGTCACTTAGCGCCTTATGTGCCGGGCTGGGATTGCCATGGTCTGCCGATCGAGCTGCAGGTTGAGAAAAATGTCGGCCGGGCGAAAAAGCTGGCGATGAGCAAGGCGGAAATTCGTAAACTCTGCAATGAGTATGCGGAGAAATACATCTCGATCCAGCGCGAAGAGTTCAAACGGCTCGGCGTGCTCGGTGATTGGGACAAGCCTTACCGCACGCTTGAGCCGCAGTACGAAGCGCAAGAAGTGCGCGAGCTGGGAAAATTCGTCGCGTCCGGCTCACTCTACCGCAAGAAGAAACCGGTCTACTGGTGCGCCTCCTGCGTCACCGCATTGGCTGAGGCTGAAGTCGAGTACGAGGATCATGCGTCGACGTCTGTGTATGTGAAGTTTCCCGTCAAAGATCCGAAGGGATTGTTCCCTGTCGATCCAGTGCATGGAACTTACTTCGTGATTTGGACCACAACGCCCTGGACACTTCCGGCCAACCAAGCCATCGCGGTTCATCCCAAGTTCATATACCGACATGTTACGACTCCAAAGGGTGAACTGATCATCAATCAGGAACTCATTCCTAACGTGATGACGATTGTTGGTTTTGAACCCAAGGATTACGTAATTAAAGCAGGTGCTTGGACCGGCGCTGAGTTAGAAGGCATCGTTTGCCAGCATCCGTGGCTGGAGCGCGAGTCGAAGATCGTTCTCGGCGACTACGTCACCCAAGATCAGGGCACCGGCTGCGTCCATATCGCGCCGGGCCATGGCCAGGAAGACTACGAAGTGGGCATGCGCTACGGCCTACCAGTCATGGCGCCGGTGGACCCGGAAGGTCGGTTCACCGCTGAGGCGGGAGATTTACAGGGCGAGTCCGTGTTCAAAGCCGACCCACGTATTGTTCAAAAGTTAATCGATAACCACGCCCTGCTTAAGGAAGACAAACTTACGCATAGCTACCCGCACTGTTGGCGCTGTAAAAAGCCGGTGATCTTTCGCGCCACTGAGCAGTGGTTTATTTCGATGGAGAAAAACGACCTGCGCAACCAGGCGCTTAAGGCGATCGATGAAGTGAAATGGATCCCGCCTTGGGGCCGCGACCGGATTCGCGGCATGCTCGAAGCGCGCCCGGACTGGTGTATCTCACGCCAGCGCTCATGGGGTGTGCCGATCCCGGCGGTCTACTGCAAAAAATGCAATCAAGCGGTTCTCACCCGGGAGCTTTGTGATTACGTTGCCGCGATTTTCGCGAAAGAAGGTTCGGATGCTTGGTACATTCGGCCACTAAACGAACTTGTGCCGCCGGATCTCACGTGTCCCGATTGCGGCGGCCGTGATTTTACCCGCGAAGAGGACATTCTCGACGTCTGGTTCGATTCAGGCGTAAGTTTTGCGTCGGTGGTCGAGCTAGACCCTCGTCTCGGCGGGCGGGCCGATCTTTATCTCGAAGGCAGTGACCAGCACCGCGGCTGGTTTCATACGGCGCTGTTAACTTCGCTGGCGACGCGCGACCGCGCGCCTTATGCAAGCGTGTTGACCCACGGCTTCACACTGGACGGCAAAGGACGCAAAATGTCCAAGTCGTTAGGCAATACCATCGCGCCGCAAGACATCGCTAAAAAATCTGGCGCCGAGATTCTCCGCCTGTGGGTGTCGGCTGAAGATTATCGCGAGGATGTTAGAATCTCTGATGAGATTCTGAATCGCTTGGTCGAAGCTTACCGGCGCGTGCGCAACACGGCGCGCTTTCTGATTAGCAACCTTTACGATTTCGATCCGGCTAAGGATCGTGTTGCGCGGGCTGATCTCGACGAGCTTGACCGATGGATCCTCGGGCGCACGGAGAATCTGCTCGCGCGCTGTCGCGAGGCCTATGACAAATATGAGTTTCACGTGGTCTATCACAGCGTGAATAATTTCTGCAGCGTCGATCTGAGCTCGCAGTATTTGGACATCGTAAAGGACCGGCTCTATTGCGAAGGCGCCAAGTCGACCCAGCGGCGCGCGGCGCAGACGACCATCTACCGTATTCTCGACGTGCTGGTGCATTTGGCGGCGCCGATTTTGTCATTCACGGCGGAGGAAATCTGGAACTACATGCCGGACAAAGTAAGCCGGCCGGCGAGCGTTTTTCTGTCACAGATGCCCAACCCGGAGACGGGCGTTGCCGATGCTGCTTTGGCCGAGAAATGGGACCGGCTGTTGCGAGAGCGCAGTGAAGTGCTCAAGGCATTGGAACAAGCGAGAGCAGCGGGAGTTATCGGCCACTCGCTTGATGCTAAGGTTGTATTTCACTCGTCAAACGGATCGCGACAGTCACCGTTACTGGCTATGATGGGATCAGACGCCAAAAAATCAGAAGATGTGTTGATCGTTTCTCAAATTGAAATCGGCTCCCAGATGACATCTTATCTAGAGGATCTCGTTGTAGCAAAAGAAAGCGGTAACCGAGGGACGAATTCGATACGGGATTTGCCAGACGGACGAAAGGTTGTTTCATTTGACGCGGAACTCTTGGACAATTTCATCGCGGTGTTTAAGGCCGACGGCGCGAAGTGTGAGCGCTGTTGGAAGTACGACGTTAAAGTCGGAGCGGATGAAAATCACCCAACCGCTTGCGCGCGCTGCGCCGCAGTGCTCAACGCCGGAGCTTCGGCTTGAGCTTCAAATGGCGAATCGTCGCCGGCTGGATTGCGGCGATTGTCGGTCTCGATCAGCTGACTAAGATCATCGTCGACCGCTCGATGCCGCTTTATCACTCGATCCCGATCATCGACGGGTTCTTCAGCCTCACCTATGTACGCAACACCGGCGCCGCCTTCGGCATCTTTGCCGGCAGCGCCGAGATGTTTCGCCGGCCGTTCTTGATCGCGGTATCGCTCGTCGCCATCGGTTTTATTTTCATCATGCTCAGGCGCCTGCCGGACAATGAAAAAGGCTTGATTACCGCCTTGGCTTTTATTGTCGGCGGCGCCATTGGCAATCTCATCGATCGGCTGATTTACGGCGAAGTGATCGATTTTCTTGATTGTTTCTGGGGTGCTTATCACTGGCCGGCGTTTAACATCGCCGACAGTTTCATCACCATCGGTGTCGGCTTGACGATTTACTGTCTCTACAAACACCAAGGTGAAGATCCGTTCGCACATAATTAACTTGCCTTTGATTCAATGCCCACGTCGGTTCGTTTGGCCCTGGTTAGCCGTAGCGATTCTCCTGGTTTCATGCCATGGCGTCAATGACGATTTCCACGCAGCCAAGGAATGGCGTGCCCCGGAGCTAACGCGGGCCCGCAGCTCAGCCGAGTTCGAACGGCAAATTACCCCGCTGATCGGCGCGCTCAAGCCGCTTAAGGTCATCTTCATCGGCGTTTACGGCGGTAATCCGCCACCATGGGAAAAGGCCTCCTGGTTCGATCCGCAACTCTGGCCGCCCTACCGCGCCGTCGATCTTGAGAATGAGACGGAACTCAATCGCATCGCCTACCATGGCTCAGTGATGCACGTGGTGGCGCTCAATGTCGGCAAGTTATTTCCCAGCAACCTGACTCTGATGATTCAGGGCGACAGCGATGTGGTGAGCGATATGATCAAATCGCGCTATGTACCGGGCGACCGGCTATTTCTCGCGGGCCATAGTTTCGGCGGGCGCGTCGTCGGCGAGGTCGTGGGCGATCTCAGTAAGAAAGCGATCCCGGTGGAAATGGTCGCCTACATTGAAAGCTTTTGGTCGAGCGGCTTGATTCCGGCAAATGTGCGCCAGGCTTTCAATTTCTACGTGCCGGTGTCTTTCGCAGTTTGTCCGGGTCTGAGCGCGATCAGAGCCGAAAATGAACCGACTACGCAATTGCTCAACATCGCTGTGCCCGATCCCACCGGTCCTTACGGCGTCTTTTGCGTCGAGCATCGCAACATCGACAGCGATCCGCGGGTGTGGAAAACGCTTGTGGAATTTTTGCAGCAACGAGCTGCCGCCGAGACCCGCTAAACGATTCGGAACCGGATAATTAACCGCAAAGGGCGCAAAGATCGTAAAAAAAATTCCGAGAGAAAATCCGAGTGTAGGGGCGTATCGTGATACGCCCTGGGGTGGCGGCGTTTCCGTGATTGCCTTTTCGAAGTCGCTGTGATCAGCCACCGCTTTTCAATTTCACCACGGTGGCGCCCCAACTGCCGGCTTCGAGCGGCGCGTCGTGAAAAGACTCGACGTTGGCATGTTTTTCCAACAGCGCGCGGATGATATTGCGCTGCACGCCTTTGCCCTTGCCGTGGATCAAACGCACTTCGCCAAAGCCAGCCTCTCGACACTGATCGAGATACTCTTCGACGACGCTGGAAATTTCTTTGGGCAGAAACGGATGGAGATCGAGATGATCTTCGATGAGAAGTATGACCGGGTCGGTAAATGGCGGTTCAGGCTCGGTCATTTCATCGTGCTCTCGGCGAGTTGGTCAGCACTGATATGATTAACAGAGCGCTTGCGCTGCCAGAGGTAGACAGCACCGAAAATTACCACGGCGGCGATACCGGTCGTAAAGGACGGAATGAATGCCAGCACCGTTGCCGCAGCCAAAAGCAGCCACTCAAGCAAATTCGTGCGCGCGTAAAAGTATCCCGTGCTGACGATTGAAAAGAGCACGATGCCAAGCGTTGCTGACGCAATTGCGGCGATATTTTGCGCGGGCGTCCCGGTGAGTAGAATGTGCGTGTACGCGAAAAGCACCGGCATCACGTAAATGACTTTGGCGAAACGAAAACAAGCCCAGCCCGTTTTCATCGGGTCGGCCTGAGCGATCGCCGCTGCGGCGAACGGCCCCATTGCCACTGGCGGCGTGATATTCGAGTCGAGCGCGAGCCAAAAGATGATCAGATGCGCGGAGAGGACCGGAAGACCGAGCTTGATCAACGCCGGAACTCCCACCACGGCGACCACGAGATAGGTCGCCGTGATCGGCAACGGGAGTCCGAGAACGAAGGTCGCGCAGGCGATCAGGCCGATGGTGAGCAGAATGCTCTGTCCTGCCAGATCCACCAAAATGTACGGAAAACGGACGATGATTCCCGTGAGCGACAATACTCCAATTAGAATTCCCACCGCGCCGGTAAGCGCGGCGACGAATAGGCAGTTTTTTCCCGCATCCACCAGGGCGCGCCAGATTTTTTTCGGGCCCATACGCGTCTCTTCGCGGAACCAGCTTACGACGACCGTGAAGATAATACCGTAAAACGCCGCGAACTGCGGCGAGTAACCGATAAGCATCACGCCAATAAGCACGATGATCGGCAGCAAGAGATACCAGCCGCGCTTCCAGACCTCCACGCTGCGCGGCAACTCTTCGCGCGGCAAGCCTCTCAGCCCGAGCTTCTTCGACTCGAAATAGATCATCACGCCGACTGAAAGGAAATAAAGCAGTCCGGGGATCGCCGCGACCTTGATAATGTCGACGTACGGAATGCCGGTCATCTCGGACATCACGAACGCGCCCGCGCCCATGACCGGTGGCATGATCGCTGCGCCAGTCGACGCGGCAGCTTCGACCGCGCCTGCGATGTGGCCAGGGAAGCCGGCCTTTTTCATGAGCGGTATGGTGATCGGTCCTTTGGTCACCGTTTCGGCGATCGGACTCCCGCTGATGGTTCCCATCAACAGGCTCGAGACGACGGACGCCTGCGCGGGACCACCGGCGATCCGCCCGAGTCCCGCGAGCGAAATGTCGACGAAAAATTTCGCCACGCCAGCGGCTTCCAGGAACGCGCCGAAGGCGACGAACGGAATGATAAACTCGGCCAGCACCTCCGCCATGATGCCGAAGACGCCGTCGCTGGTGAGATAGACGTACTCGATGATGCGCCGGGCGGAATAACCCTTGTGGCCGACGATGTAAGGCAGGTAGTTGCCGAACAGCGCGTAGACGATCGGCACGATGGCGCAGAGCGCCATGTCCATGCCGAGGACACGGCGCGCGGTCTCGATGGCGACGACGATCACGATGACACCCATCCAGACGTCCACCGCGGTGTAATCGCCGGCGCGATAGGCCATCTGCTCGTAATTGACGATCCAGTAGACGACGCCGGCGGCCGCGCCCGCGGCAAGCAGCAGATCGAGAACCGACGGACGTTCCGCGCGATCGCTCTTCCAGCCTTTGTAGAGAAGCAATGGAATGATGAGGCTGTAAAGAATAGCTATACCGCGAAAATATTGCAGCGATACAACGCCGATCGTCGAGGCCCAGATGTAATAGAGGGCGATGCCGCCCATCATGAACCGGACAGCGCTGTTCCAGTAACCCGATAGCGCTCGCGTGTTGGAGGCTTCCGCCATTGCCGTACGCTATTTGCTTCGAATGTTCTCCGGAATCTGCATGCCGGCGGCCTTCCAGTGATCCTCAGCCCCTTTGTGCAGTGGAAACGTGACCCCTTGCAGCGCTTTTTGCGGCACCATATCTTTTGCTCCCGCGTGCACGGTCACCATGTGGGCATTGCCTTCCTTATTGTACGCGGCTGCAGTCATCTTCTGCACCAGCGCAGGCGCGACATCCTTATTCGCGTACCAAATGACAGGGATGCCGACGGTCGAAGTATCCTCGGTGATGCCTTTGTAGGAGTTGGCGGGAAACACATAGCGGGCGAAATAGGGAAACTGTTTGAAGAAGTCGGTCTTGGTCGCGGGCGTGTAGATGTCGATGGCGCGCACCGGCTTTTTCGTCGCCGCTTCCATGGTCACGCGGTCAGGCTCCGGGCCGGTCCAGAAAAAAGCGTCCGCCTTGCCGTCGGCCATCGCCTCACCGGCTTGCGCTCCCAACAGATTGATGCGATTGATCTTGTCCCAAATTCCCAAGGCGCGAAATACCCGCTCGGCGCTGGCGAAGGTTCCCGATCCCGGATTGCCGACGGCGACGCGCTTTCCGACGAGATCATTCGCCGTCTTGATCCCGCTGTCGGCGTAGGTGATCGCGTGCGCCACGCCGAAGAAAATGAGCCCGATCGCTCGAATATTGGTCAACGGCTTGTCCTTGAATTGCTCTAATCCGAAATAGGCTTCGTGCACGTCCGAGGCGAAGGAAACGCCCATCTCAGCGTCTCCGCTATTCACTCGGCGCGTGTTCTCCACCGAACCTCCCGTCGCTGTGACCGATACGTCCAGGCCCGGAACGTTCTTCGACAGGTAAGTTCCGATGCCGGTAGCGAAGATGCCGAACACGCCGGACGGTGGACCTCCTCCCATCGTGATCCGCTCGACCTTTTGAGCATGGGCGACGGAGAAACCCACGCAAAGCGAAATAGCTGTGACAAACAACGCAACTTTCTTCATAAGCTGCTCCTTTCGTACGTTTTCAACTGGCCTGTGCGGTGTACACTAAAAGCCGCCGCTTTCCAACAGTTTTTTAACTCGTTGCAGAAAGCGCGCCGCGCTCGCGCCGTCGACGACCCGATGGTCGGCGGACAAGGTCGCCGTCATCATGGATTTAATCTCGATGCTGTCGCCGTCCGTGACCACGCGTGGCGCGACTCGTCCGACGGCTAAGATAGCACACTGGGGCGGATTGATAATCGCAATGAAACTATCGACGCCGAGCATACCGAGGTTCGACACCGTGAAAGTACCGCTTTCGTAGTCGAGGGGAAAGAGTTTTTTGTTTTGCGCCTTGTCGGCCAGCTCGCGGCTTTGCTTGGCTAGTTCGCTCAAGCTTAATTGATCAGCGTTGCGAATCACCGGGACCACCAGGCCTTCTTCAAGCGCCACGGCGACGCCAATGTTGATGTCGGCGTGCTGCTGGATTCCCTGCTCCGTGAAGCTCGAGTTCATTGACGGGAAATCCTTGAGCGCGCGGGCCGAGGCTCGGAGAATAAAATCATTGATCGACGGGATCGCCGCGTCGCCGCGCTCTTTCGATTCCGTTCGGAGCTTAATCACCGCGGTCATGTCGATGTCCATGCTGATGTAAAAATGCGGCGCGCTCTGTTTACTCTGCGTCATGCGCTGGCCGACGATGCGTCGCATGGGAGTGAGTGGGATGAATTCTTGCAATGTTTGCGTGGCTGCGGCTGGCAATGTTTCAGCGGCTCCAGTTGCGGTGCGCACGACGTCGGCGGCAAGAACAGCTCCCTCTGGTCCGCTGCCGCGCAGCGATTTAAGCTCGATTCCCCGCTCTTTCGCAATGCGTTTGGCTTTTGGAGAAGCGAGAACACGTCCGCCGCTTGGCTTAGTAGAAACGGCGGGTGTTGTTCTGATTGTCGAGGTCGTCGCGCGGCCCTCACCCCTGCCCTCTCCCTGGGGGAGAGGGGGCAAGACCGGAGCAACCGCGGGCGCTGCTTGTTTTTTCGCTAGCGCTTCGCCAGGCGCCAAGATGAGCGCAATGGTCTGACCAACAGGGACCTCATCGCCGGCCTTCGCCGTTACGCGCGTCAAGATGCCGGAAGCCGCCGCTTCGATTTCCACCGTCGCCTTGTCGGTTTCAATTTCCATCAGCGGCTCGCCTTTGGTCACGGCCTGACCGTCAGACTTCAGCCACTTGAGCAGCGTGCCGGTCTGTTGCGCCACACCGAGCGCGGGCATGATTACGTTGGTTGGCATCGATCGTTGCTTATCACGGGAGGTCGTTAGTATTACTGTGTTATAAATAAAATGATTTTTTGTTATGGTAGTTTATGGGGGGAGAACGACCATGGCAAAGCTGGCCGATTACCAACGGTACATGAAGTATCTGTGCGAAGCATTGGGCCACCAGGAC
>Ga0208454_1000619_pt1 | contig 19203 bp, 21 predicted proteins | sample EasRivMeERMZT100_FD_187530 | JGI IMG/M metagenome (GOLD analysis project Ga0208454, IMG submission 187530) | Soil microbial communities from meander-bound floodplain in the East River, Colorado, USA - East River MetaG ERMZT100 (SPAdes) (version 2) | ecosystem: Environmental > Terrestrial > Soil...
TTAGGGCCAGATCGGGGTTGACCGCCCGAAAATACCTCAACCTTCAGGTTACCAACCGCAGTTGACGCCCGCTCTAGCTGTACGTTGAGCGTGTTCGAGATTGGCTGGTTTCGCGTCCCACCACCCTGTGCCTGCACTACAGCAGAGTCCGCACCAACCCGCCGCACAAAATTTCGGGTTTCCTCGATTGGGATTCTGTCCGTAAACTCTTTGTTACTTACTCGTCCCGTCCGTGGATCGCCAATCTTAGGGTCGGTGATCCACGTATCGACTCGAGCCTCCCCGGCGTTGTATGCCGCGGACGCCAGCGCCTCGTTCCCGTCGTACTTCGCCAGCAAGCGGTTTAAGTGCAACTGCCCAAGTTGCATGTTGTACTTCTCGTCGGTGCGAAACCGATTCTCATCCCAGGGGATATTGTTCGCCGCGGCCACCTCTCGAGCAGTCGCGGGCAGCACTTGTGCCCGGCCGACCGCGCCCGCCGGCGAAACCTGATCCTGCCGGCTCCGCTCACCTCGGCTCACAACCCGATCAAACAGGGTGCCGCCTCCAACAGGTGCGACAGCGCCAGGTACCATAAATCGAGTAATTACATCCGCATCAATCGACTTATCATGAATGTGTTGGTTTATGGTGTCTGCAACCTTTGGATCGGAGATGTATTGCTTGTTTGCGTCAAACCACTTCCGCGCCCCATCCCAGTCATTCTGCGCGGCGTACCCGTGCGCTATCTCAGTGTAGACCTGATCGCGGTATTTGCCCCGTAGAAACTGCTCGGTGGTGGGGTCGCCTCGAGCCTCTCGCCGAGCAAGATCATCAGCGGCAAGCAATCCATCTCTGTGGCGATCTGGGTCATTGTAGTTTCGACCAGCCGTTTGAGCTGCAACTGCAAATCCGGCCTTCGCCGAGTCATCACTAGCCTTAGTCATCTCCCTTTGGTAGTGGCTCCCGACGTCGCGGTCTACCCACCGCCGGTTGTATCGAGTCTCGTGTTGAAATGCGAGTCGCTGTGCATCATTTTGCAGACCCGCTGTAATATCTTTTTCGGCCTTGTCGAGCCGGGCAAGTACCTCATGGCGCTTATGGGCTGCCTCCATCCCCTTCGTCCCATAGTACCCTGTATCGCCGGGCACGTTAGGGTCGCCAAACAAAGCAGTATTAACGGTTTTCATATAGTGAGTGTTGTTGTCTTCTACCACCGTCGCGTTGTGGATCTTCTGCATATCGACGGCACGCTCAGCGAACACATCAGCAGCTCGGCCAACCGTCTGGCCAAGCTGCTCCATCGCCGCACCTTCCAGCGAGCCAAATGATGCTGCATTCGCAGTTATGTTTTGGTATGCGTTCGGCAGATCGCCCGCCCGCGGCAATCCTCCCGGCGGCGACCCGGGCACATCTGTCGCTTGTACCATAGGCATTTTAGACAATCCCTACATTCTTGTATCGCAGCCACTTATCCCCTACGCTTGCGGCCCCACCAAGTATAGAGCCTATCATCGCGGTCGAACCCGCGGCTTCCGCACTTGAAGCCTTCGCTCTTTGAAGGCCCGCCTCCGCGCCGAACCCGGCAGCCTGAGTTTGGTAGCCGTAACCCTTGAGGGCAGCCTCTTGTACCTCCTCAAGCGTTTGCAGCCGGCCCATCTGCCGCAGCGAGTCGCGGACTTCAACCGGCGAGCCCTGTGTCACATCGACGCCGCTCGCCGCTTGGGCAGCAGTAGCGCGTCCAAGCGTAGCCCGGGTTGTAAAGTCTCGTATCTGCGCATTGGACGCCCCGGCCGCTGAGGCATAGCGCCTGTTCTGCTCTGCGATGAGCCGATTGTTCTCCGCGACCTGTGCTTGGTAGCGCGCCGCATTCGCCTGTGCGCTGTATTGCTGCTGCTGGCCAATGCCTCCAATAATAGAGGAGCCAACACTCCCCACCATCGAGGCAACTGCTAGTGTTTCAATACCCATTGCTTACGACTCCCGGGGCAAAACGAGTTCCGACCCAATCTAAACTTGAACACGCCCACCTCTCCCGTCTCAATAAGTTCAGCACCAAGCCAAGTCACCCACTTAATTGCGATATCGTTCCAGGCAACTACATTCCCTTCAACTTCCCCATACTCTTCAAGCACCTCCTTAATAACCTTGATTGCACGCCGGGCAAATACAAGCGAGTGTTTCTCGGCAAGCGGAGTGCTCACCATCCACATGTAAACCGTATCTTGCAGTATTGTTCGCGCGGTTATACCCCACATACAAAGCAACTTGCCATCGAGCAGTCCAACATAACTCTCCGAACTCCTCCGCACTATATCGCGGAGTGTACCAACCGGATTGCCCGTATGGGCAAATGTCGGCTTATCGTGCTCCCTTAAATTGGCAATAACCTCTTGAATATGCTCAGCGGTTGTTGGCTCTATAGTTATCATTTATCACCAACTACAACCTCGGGAATAATACCAAGTACTGTAACCGGCAGCGGATTATCTTGTTGTACACACACTTGCCCATGCACATTATAGGAAGGGTCAATGATAAGCCGCATATCCCCGGTCACGAGGCCAGTTGACATACTCATTGTGTCGGTTGAGGATACATTCGGTAAAAAGGGAGTTAGGGTTGAGAATGTCGTTCCAACCTTTATACCGGCAGTATCTCTAACTCGGATGCTGGCTGCGGCGACGCGCTTTCGCTTGCCTTGCACAGTTTGCATCTCGTTACCCAAATCTAGCTGCATGGTCTGAAAACGAGCCGTATATGGCAGTCCTATTACTGCCCGCGTCACCGCCGAGGGTAACGTGATTGTACCACCAGTTACAAGAAACTGTCCCATAGGTACGCCGTCACCAAGTACAGATACATAAAAACTGTTCAAGTGAGCAAGCCCAGATATAACTGTCGCCGGCGCCCCGTTATATGCTAGTCCCGCATCCACACACCAGGTATCCGTAGCTTGGTCAAATTTCCGACTAGCGATCCGCTCTATCCATCGGGTATCGGGGCCGCGACGAACTGATACATACACCGCATCAAAGTCTTGTTCTTGTACAACCACCACCGACTCAAACGTCCCTTGAGTATGATGATGTGCCCACCCAATAACCTCCTGTTCCCTCACATAGGTCAGCGATAATAGAACTCCATCCTCCCGAACCGCCCACAGTATTCTGTGCGGGGTGTGTTGGTAATCCCACTGTATAATCGTGTGAGGATAGAACAAATGACTCGCAAGCACCGTCAGGTCTGACCCCTCATAGATGTTCACAAATAGGTTGTACGCAAGGTCTTGTACAGCCGAACCTGGGTCTTGTACATATAGAATATTTTTGTTGATAACTACGGGGCGAACCCGGTTCGCCCCAAAATACGATTGTGGCACAACGACAACTGAACTTGGCGTAATCGCCGAGGGATTCTGCGCCGAACTCGAGCCGCCCGTCAACTGCTGTATACCCGAATTGGTAAATATCACCAAGCCGCCAGGCATAGGTATCATGTGTAATATAGTGTTTATCTCATCCGCAGCTATAACAAATGTAAAGGCGTCATCATCTGCTACAGGGTTGCTTCGATTAAAGTTGTTGTAAAACCCAGTTTTTGAACCAAAAACTCCAGTTGGATGTGAGGTTGTCCCTGCTACAATTAACCGCTGTTGATTGTACGCAACCGTCGTAGGATTCTCAACCGGAGCCCCAATAGTGAAAGTTGCCGTAACGCTGGTTCCACCAACCCCAGTCAAAACTGGTGCTGTATAACCCTCACCCGCGGTCACGATAAATACATCAACTATAGAGCCGAGGGCTCCCAGCTCGGTCGTATTAAGTATAGCTAGAACAACTGCTCCAGTTCCAGTCGGATCGTCCACCCATATATCAGTAGTACCAACCGGCCAATCTGCGCTCGATGACGTGACAGCTATATTCGTTATCTGGCGAGGTGAAAAGGGATCAGTGTGTAGCGGCGGGGCTTTAGTGAAGTCTGGCACAATATTACTGTCAAGAAACATATTCCCGTAAGCCATCCCGCAAAAACCGAAGGACGATGAATACGGCGGCACCTGTCCGGAGTACCCCGGCACCGTTTTGTATACGTTGTAATAGACTGCGTTAGGAACAACATCCCAAGTTAAGGTGACCGAGCCGGGCGTGTTAGCCATATCAATCCCGGTCACCAGCGCAAAGTAATTTATCGTCGCACCAAACCCGGCGAGAGTACTGCGAGCCATCTCGCTTTCTTCGCCGTTAGCATCCACCGCTGTTGCAACGTACAGATAAGTTGTATTCTGCGGATCAGTCGAGCTCGCAGGTAGCCCAGTTATAGTTGCTGCCATATGTGGTGGCGGATCAACAGATGCTCCAATTATTGGTTCAGCCAATAGCCAGTTTGTCTCCCCAAGTCGGCTAAGAATTAACCGCGGATGGTTCGGGTGTGTTATCTGCAATATATCTGCGGACTGTGCAAACTTCAAGTCGGGCAATTCCAAGGCAGTATAAGGTGTCCCGAGTGAATAATCGGTCCCTCCGCTTTGAATAAACCCAGCGTTACTCCCATTATAATGATTAAGCACACCACCCGGATTTCGCACAAACTTCAACAGGTGATCGCTAAACACTAGCACATATTGCTGCGTCGAGGAAAAGACAAATTTGTACAGCCATGTAAACCCAGAAGTAACCCCGAGATACTGTGTTCCGGGGCGCGATGCTACTCCACCTTTGAAATCGACAAACATATTCTCGAGAAGTGCTGCCCCAACATGATACTTCGCGAGGTCAACGCGAGCCGCCAGGCCGGGCGACAATTCGCCCGCAGCAAACGACGGTAGAATGACGTTGTTAGCCATTAAACTGAGAATAACGGCCCATAGGAGGGATTTTGCCACGTCGCCGGGGTCATCGAACTGACTCCCCGGACCTGTAACCAGTCTGGAACATGTTCATACGTTGTTAAGCCCTCGTTACCATCCCGTACTCTCGCAGTTAAAATCGCGTCGTTAGCGTCTTTTAGCTTCGCAGTGTAAATTGCGCGATCACCCAATAGCGCCAACGCTAACTTAGCTTCAAGAGCCAGCATAAGAGCATCGGCAAACAAGGAGTCGTAGAGGGCGATTGTCACAGGCCCCGTATAATCTGCTATAGCATTCTGCGCATTAGTCAGAATTACACGAATACCCGGGGGGTGTGGAACAAAATTAGCAGTGAAAGCAAAACCACTTCCAGTTCCGGTAGTTGATGCCTGGGACAACTCCGATCCCCCATTCGTAACAAACGAGCCGCCGTACATAATGTTGGCGAGTAGTATTCGCCCCATATCATCAACCTGCGTCGGCTGTATTATAGGCAGTCGTCCACAAATCGCCCCGGTTTGCACCATCTCTATATAATCACCACCGGCATATCCAATACCCTGGTTTGTTATAGTTATTGCACTAATTGTGCTGTTAAATTGCAGAACATTACCTACCCGGTCGTAAGTGTCGAAACCAACATCGAACGGTATATAAGCACTCCCGGAAATTATACGACGGAATTGTAGAATCCCTCCGGTAGGATGTATATAGGAATACAACCAGCCGGGCGTCGGGTCACGGACACTCCACAAATGACCCGCCGTTGGAATAGTCGGGTTTTCGGGTGTGCCGGGCGCAGCCTTCCACAGCGTCAGAATATCAGAAATACTGGCGAAATTCCAATGGGCGGCGCGCAGTATCTGATCACGGGTATCGTAAAAAAACAGGTTACAGTAGTAAGCCTCCTGCGAGCCGTCCGGCGGGTCGAGCGAGGTTATCGTCGAGCGCGTGCCAAGCTCGCCTAACGCTCGCTTACAGAACAGTAACCTGTCTTCAGCTTCAGCCATTATTTCTTATCCGCGCCCATAGTCATAGGGAGATCATCAATCGGAGATAGTGTTTCCCCTGTCCGCTCCCGCTCCTTAGCAATCGCGACGCGCCCCTCCTCGTCAAGCGCCTCCATCTCCACCGTTGGCGGCCGGGTCCACTTATGTTCCGTGCCATCCCCAACCAGCGTGTCCGGTTCGAGCAGCTTATCCTCTTCCGAGAAATGCTGCGCTAGCAGCTTGTATTTAGCCACGGCGCGGAACTCCCCCTGTTGTAGTATCGTGCCCGCGCCGAGCAGCTTCCTCCTTCTCTTTAGCTTCCTCTCTTTCCTTAGCTTCTTTGGCCTCTTTCGCCCTTTTATCTTCCTCTTCCTTCAAGGTGTCTTGCGGGGGCGGTGGTGGTGTTAATGGAGGAGGTTCTACGTGGGTCGCTGCTCCAAGTGGCGAGCCAATCGGCTGGCGATCCTCGCTGGCTTTGTCCCGATCTTCTACAGCCTTCTTAGCCGCGGTATCCAGCGGTTCCATATGATGGCCGGGCACCCCATCCCACTCAAACTCAAACCCCGGTTCACGCCGCACATCGTCAATGATCGCCGGCGCGACAAGTCTGTATTTTGCCATTACGTTGCTGTCCTTTCTTCTCCGAGGGTAGGTCCATCATCAACGTAGTATGTCACCGGGGTGGTAACATACCCCGAATACTTGCGTATCTGGCCCAAGGTAGGGCCGGCATCAACAAAATGCACAAGTGAACCACTTGCTTGCGGCGAGGTTGTAGTTGTCTGCGTTCCGTCATTCGCCTCTACGATGTAGCGTTTCGCTGTGGCTACTACATCAGTAAATCCAGATGTAAACCCGGATGGCACTACGCCGGTAAAAGCGCTGGCACCGAAATTAGCGGTAATTGCATCCCCACCTTGCCCCGTCATAGTCGGGAACCGCGAACCAGCAATTACGCTTATGCTTATCCCGTCAACTCCAGTTGCAGGATTAGCCGTACCGCTGCCGTTCCAGCTACCGGCTGGTGCAACGCGGAACCAGATCAATTGTCCCGAAAAATCAACCGCAATTCCGATCACACTACTTGCAGCAATCTGCCCTAAAGCACCCCCTGACGAACTGCCATTTACGAAAATATTACCGGCAAGTCTAGTTAAAATACAGGTGCCAGCCGCAGGTGCCGTTAGACTCCCCGACGACAAAGAAATTCCACATGCTATAGTGTTGGAGTTCAGTGTCGTATAGGTATACTCCCAATAGTACTTCCCCGAATTAAGAGAGTGGGCTCCGCGCACCCCGCCATTGCCACCACCGACAGTAGCTCGCAGATTGCCGAGCGAGAGGGTAACCCCAGAAAGATCAAGCGGGTTCCAAGTCGTGAATGCCATCAGATTGCCATCTTTTCTTCGCCCAGTGTTGGGCCGTTTTCGACAAAGTACGTCACCGGGGTGGTAACATATCCGGAGTATTGGCGAAGCATCCCAAGCGTCGGCCCCGCATCAACAAAGTGGACAAGCGTTCCAGACGCCTGCGTGGAAGCCGATGTTGTACGGCTTCCATCGTTGGCCTCCACCACATAGAGTTTAGGCATTACAGTACCTCCGTGGGTGGGCCGTCGGCCCACCCACTTAGAGTCTAGTTAGCGATCACGATACCAGGCGGGTATGCAATCTGGTCGTGGCGATCCAGTGCGAGGAACCCAAACATACGCCCCGCAGTGAACACTCCAACCGAGGCATACCCAAGCCGCAAGTACCGCGGCAGTGCCATCGTCGCCCCTGGCCGATCCATCATGGCTCCCGCAATCCGGGGCCAGTCCAGATCGCACAGATGCGTGCCAATCAAGAGGTTGGCAGTAAGGATGGTCGGCCCTGTGGCAAGTGTAACCCACGTCGAGTTATCTACCGACGCCTGGGCGCTAACAGTCACACTCGTACCACCAACCCCGGCGACACTAACTACGCAAATGATCTTGAGCGCCGGGTTGTCGCCGATACCCATATCCCGGGCATTCTGGAGATCAATCACGTTGTTAGACGTAGTGATCGCGGCGAGCATGGGATCGTCGCCCATACCGGCAGTGCCTTGGCCAGTGCCCGTCCCTGGCGTTGCTATCCCGGCAATGCCGGAGAATTGAAGCAATCCATCGAGGATCATCGAAGTATCCTTTCAATCAGACGATGCGGGCTTCGGTGTTGAGGATCGCGTCAACGCTCCTCACCGGAATGCCGCGGAACATAGTGACGGTGTGCCCCTCAAACTGCATCATGTCGAGCAAGACATTCGTCTTGTTCATCGCTTGCAGGTCGAGATACGTGCTAACGACCCGGTTGCAATAAATTGCAACTCGGCCCATCGGCCCGCTAATCGTGGGGGCGTCCGAGGTCGTCACCGGGTTATACCGCGTTGAGCCAGTTGGCAACCGCCGCAGCCCCCGCACGATGCCGTTGATCAGGTTCGCCGCATTCACGCTATTGAGCAGGGCCACATCAATGTTCGCAAGGCGAACAACGTACCGCCAATCCCTCAGCGAGAACCCGAGTTCCCACTTGTAGTGATCCCGGTACGCCATGTACAGCCCTCCGTTCGCATCGGTGACTGGCCACTCCCCCATGTCCTTGTGGCTGAGCCCGGTCGTTTTCCCCTTCGGGAAAATTCCGTGTGCAGTGTCTGCGCCCCAGCACACAATCCACAGCGAGGTATTGGTTGAACCAGTACCTCCCATATCGATGACATTCGCCGCGGTCTGTGCCGTGGCGATATTTACCGAGTTGTAGCGTGGAGCCAACCCATGGAACCGCTCGGGGTTAACCCCAAGGTTTCCATAAATCAACGTCTGAGCCATCTGCTGCGACATCGCCTCGAGAAATGCTCGAGTTTCGCTAAGGCGAAACTCCGCGGAGTTCCCGTTGAGGTCCGCAAGATCCTTGTCGATGTCCGAGAAGGCTTCAAGGTTGCCACAGGTATCAACGACTTGGGCGGTCGTTGACTTAGACTTCTGGACGCCGTAGTTCAGCAGGCGCCAGGACGCAGTGGGAAGCCCAGTCCGCACTGTGGTCTTGTGCCCGGTTGGCAGGTTGCCCTCAACGATAAGCATGTCGTCAAGGATCTCGTTGCTTTGTGAAAGCAACTCGACGATCGCCGCGGTCTTGTAGTCGTCTTCGACGCGCTTGGCCCAGTCTGCTAGGGTAAGCGCGGTTGAGGATAGCGTAGCCATGCTTTATCTCTCCGCATTAAGGTTTGGGTACATCACTTCGGCGAGAGACCGGGGAGTTCTGCGTGACGGGGCGTCCCCAGTAACCGGCCCGCCCTCGGTTAGAGCCTTCGCCCACCGATACAGGGTACGAACCGCCGCCGGGTTATCTCCGATGCCAGTTATCTCCAATGCCTCACGAAACTTAGGATCGGTCAAATCCGGGTTATCGAGAACTTTTGCAACTGTTCTCTTAACTTCATCCAAATTTGATCCGCCCACCTCTCGATCCGCCTTTACTTCCGTAACCCAACCCTCTCGAGTGGTCTTCCAGGCCTCCAAGTTCTTCGTTTCTTGGGTGCTTGCGACGGAGTGATAAAGGTCCATCAGCGAAGTCGCTGTGGCATGGGACATACCAGACGACTTTGCGATCTCACTAAACTTCCCGAATGTCTCGGGATCTAGCGTTAATCCCTCTGGTGGTTTGAACGTTTCTGGGTCGAATGGAGGCTCCGCCGGGACAGCCTCTGGCTTTGGCTCGGCTTCCGCCGCTGCCAACAGCGTTTCCGCCTTCGGGGTTTCGACGGCCTCTGGACTTGGGGTTGCCGCCGCCACCTCAGGAGTAGAACCCGCAGCGCCCTCTTGATTTGGGTAAATCGTTTCAGCCGTTGACGCTTGCGCTTTATCCGACATCGCCACCCTCTCTCATCATCTCCAGATACCGCTCCGGGCAGGCCACTGCAAGCGAGGCCACCAATTTCAAGCCAACATTGCGCTCACCCTCGTGGTATGCCATCGTCATAGCATTCGAGGAGAACGAGGTCTCATATATGTGACACCCAGCCAACAACTCAAACATCCAGCCACGGCCCGCCTTCGATCCCATAATATTCCTTAACACAGTCGTTTTAATCGCTTCACGACCTTTGGCGCTCCGTGCCAACTCCTTAACATTCTCGGGATCTCCAAGATCTAGTGGTTGGTCACTCATGAGCCATATCTACCCACACGCGCGTTTTGGGTACGGTGTACCCCAACCCCAGCCACGCCGACAACCCCATTCCACGGCCACGGCATCGCCCCGCGTGGCCATTCAAATGGCCGCATCATCGCACGTTCCACGGTTTCATCCTTAACAGTGTGCTCGGCTCGAGCACACTCCAATCTCCCTCAAATCGTACAGCCCGGTCATCGATAGTCATAAACGCGGCTGGCTTCTCATGAGCAAACTCAAACGCTGGAAGCGGCCCAAATCCCCCACGAGCCCGCCAATCTCGAAACTCCCCTGTCAACCATCTCTTCATCGCCGCGATCCCCTCTGGGGTCCGCGACCGGGACGAATATACGACAAGCCTAAATACCTTATCCGCTTTAATGGCCCATTCAAAGAATCCCTCAGTCGGCGGATCCGGGATTAAGTCCGTGGCCTGCCACCGCGTCGTATAGCTGTGGATCACCCCATCAAAGTCCAAGCAAAGGATCGGTTTACTTTTCATGGGGTAGGCTCCGTCCCAAGCATCCCCGATAGGGCAGATGCGCCGCCGCCAATCGGAGTCTCACTAAGAACTTTGGCTCCCTGTACTGCCGCACCAAGTTGTTGCATCATCGCGGCCTGTTGTTCTTGCGCCGCCCTCGATTGCCGCACAGCATCTCGCTCTTCATCGGTCCTCAGTATTCGGGGATCAGCCCCAAGCTGCTCATTGTACACATGGATAGTGCGATCAAGATCGTAGTTATCCAGAACAGTATGGTCAACCGCAACCAAATTTCCACCAAATGCTACCGATTTCTCAATGGCGGTCGTCTCGGCCGCTCGCATAGCCATCGCAAACGGGCTAATATACCGGATCGCCACAAACCGGCCCTGTGCTTCGGGCGGCGGCGGCGGCAACAAATTAGCCCGGCGCATAATTGACCAAGTTCGTTCGATCGCCGGGGCCAGCGCCTCATTATCAAGTCTTTTGATGACGGGCAGCATGACAAGTTTTTCTTCGACGCGGGCATGAATTTCTGATGCGGTTCGTACAGTGTCAAGGTTGGAAATGTCGGTGAACAGGTTATTAAAGTATGTTCGCCGGATACGCTCTTGAATTTCTTGAATGTCTTGCTTCATCTCGGCGATCGGCGGCATTACGGTAAAAATAGGCTCAAGTCCCGGGCGCTCCCGCCCAAGCGAGTTGACATAGGTAATGCCACCAGGGAGCATTGAGGCTGGCTGGTTTTTCAGTTGAACATCCGCTTTGAGCGGCGGGTTAACCATCTTATCAATCGCCTCGCCTTTCCGCTTAGTCTCTTGTTGTAATTGTCTGTTATCTCCATAGGCATCCATACCCGGCGACCGCCCATAGGGATCATTACCAATAACATCCCACCTCGGGACGAGGCCCGGAAACTCTTCATAGCCCTTCTTCCTCAGCAACAGGTCTTGGCTCGATCCCCACTCCCAATAGCACTCCCGGAACTTAAACCGCTTCGGCACACCATACATATTGTCGCTGTTAGGCTCAATTGCGTGCGCGACTACATGCTCGAGCGTGAGCGAGACGCCGCCCTCCTTATAGAGCCGCTGAATACCCTGTGAACAGTTTTCTTCGCCAAATTCCTCAACAATTTGGGCCGTAGTCATCACAAACCGGCGATAAAATATTGTCACTCGAAACTTGTTGTCAACATCAATAAAGAACTCCCCCAAACAGGGGTTGAAACATCGTATAACGTCGTCGAAATCCTCATAGATGAGAACCGCAGCCGTCCCAAACACAACCAGATCAAAGTACATCACCGCCATAGAATTGTAGAAGTTTGACTCTTGAAAAACTGTTGCCATACGCCGCTGACACTCGGCCAACCACAGCACCACATCCGAACCCACGTCCGTAAATCCATCAATCTCAAACTTAAACCACGGCGTCGCCGGGTTTGTCAGGCCCGAAAGTAGGCCACTCGTAAGAGTGCGAGCGGCCAGCATAGAAGTGCTATCAATAATCGCCGAGTTAAGTGGAGATCCTCGACTCGCCTCATTCGGCGTGACGAGCCACTTATAGCGCCGGGGCAGCGTGTAAGTCGCAAGAAGCCGCCAATGAACCCACCACGAGTGTCGATTGTTCTCGAGACCGCTCATGCGGCCCTCGACCTTCTTACGGATCTCCATGTTCGAACTCGAAGACGAATTCGAACTTTGGGCGGGTGTGGTGGAGTAGCTACGCACCTAGAAGCGCCTTCTTACTGGTTGAAAATCCTTCAGTCGTACCCATCGGCGAAGTCAGGATTGTTGAAGACAATCCACCAACCGGCGCAAGTCGGCGACCTTGCGCCGCCGACGCACTTGCAAAGGTCGGCGGGTTCGGCGGTGGGGGCGGAGGTGGAGGTGGGGGAGGAGGTCTCGAGCTGCCACCACCGCCGCCACCAAATATAAAGCCCATTAGGTTTCCTCACTCATTTCCAGTAGGTCCAAACGCCGACACAGCGAAACTGCAAAGCCGCGCCCGGTCCATAAGCAGATGTTGGCGCCCCCAAAACCACATCACCTGCATTGTCCTGCACCGATAAAGAAGTCACCGGATTACGAAATCCAACCTCTAGCAATCCATCCGTACACGGCGGCAGTCGCAGTATAAGCGACGCGAAGGTCGTGACATTATCAATGTAATACGGACCCATAGTTAAAAGATTTACGGTATCTCCAGACCCCGGGGTTAGTACTACGACCATATCGACCTCGGCGGAGATGTGTATATATTCCGTATATTCCGTTGTGGAACTATCATACACCAGAGATACAGACCCACGCCCAAACCTCGAGTCCGTGTATAGAAGTCGATCCATTTACAGTACCACAGTTGCTCATGCAGCAGGGCCAACAGGAGGGCGAGGCTGCGTGGCATCGTCATGGCGAGCTAAGCGTGGCGCTGCATTGAATTGCTGAAGCCGCCGCTGCCGCGCTGGCCACAATCTTCCACGAATTACGCGCGCCAACAGGCACAACCGCGGTGCGGGTTGGATCTGTGCACGTGCGACCCGCTCCGGTGATCGTGCAGCCAAAGGCCGCGTCCGCAAGGTTCGGTCTTGCGGTGACAACCTGCGTTTCGGCCCCCCCGGGAGGCCCGCTATTTATACATGTGAGGTTAGACAGCCTGCCTTGCTGGGTAGAAACCCACGCGATCACGCCCTCGGCTGCATTTAAGCCGGCGCCATTGCCCATAAACACAGTAGAGCCCGCCGCCACGGTGGCGTTAGTGGCGAACCCGATATCTTGCCGCCTGGCGATTTGAGTAGCGGCAACGCCACTCGCGAAGATAACGCCAGGGCAAACATCGGTACGGAGATACGCCGCGTCGCTATCGAAAAGGAAATCCGTCAAGCCGAAATCGCTGGAACAAAATTGCGCCGTCGCGGCGTTGGCGGTGCCGTCGTTAACAACCATTATCGCACCAACCGCCGGCCTCTCCTTCAGGCTCGCCGAGTTGACCACACGCGCCTTGCCTTGCCGGACGGCAACGGTCGGAATACCATCGGCGGGCTGGCGCAGCCACAAACTCTCTACCGTATTGGCAAATTGCGGCGAGACCGTTGTGTCAAACACCACACCGTAGGTAATAAAGGGACCAGACCATTTACTGTTATGGGAGTCACCCCGGAACCAAACTCCGACCGATGTTGGGTTTTGTTCTGCGGTAACGCCATCCGTTGCCGCATTGACAATACTGCTGCCGTGAAAACCGTTCAGGTCGAACCCGATTGCATAATTAAAACTAAACAACGTGTCGCCAGTGGTATAGTCCACATTGTTAAAATTGAAGGCGGTGCCAGAACGATAGGTGAGGTCAAGGTACACATTGCCGCCGGCCCCGCCAAACGCACCATTGGCAAAGGCCAGTGTGTCGGCCGCGCCGGTCCCCGTGGCAGCGGCGCTCAGATAAACGTAGACGCCCGAAACGTAGCTCACGGTCGCTGCCGGGATGTTGCCGCCGGTCGTCGTGTCGGTCACCGCCTGCCCCCGCCGGATCGAAGGGTTGGGTGCCGTCAAGACGACAACATTCGATCCGGCTGTTACCTTTGCCGTCGCAGTAGGCGCCGAAACCAGATTAGTGCAGTCGAGCGTCGTAGCGTTGATTATCGTCGCCGTGCATTTGCTATTGGCTCCGGTATACCCCGGCACCAGCGACACAAAGACAACGTCGTTGCTCAGAAAAGCCGCAGTCGAGCCTACTGTCAGCCTGATATTGCCGGAACCGTTATCCGCCGCGCCGGTTACGGTCGTCGTCGGGTTAGCCATCCCGCCGGGCACCAGATACGGCCAGAACTCCACATCACGCAGCGCGTTCTTGTCGTGAGAATTTTGGATCGCTATACCGTTGGTACAATCCCCGGCGAAGTTGGTGATGTCGTACTGATCGCCAGCCGGCGACGACAGGCAGGTAGCGAAACCAAGCACCTGCACATCACGCAGAACGACCCCCGGCGTCGCCAGGACTATGGCCGTCCCGGTATACATCCCAGCATAAGGCGCTACCCCGGTAACCATCTGGTAGACGGCGCGAGCGTTCGCCGGCAAGGACCAATTTTTGTTGAGCACAAGGACGCCCCGCATCAACGTGCCATTAGGCTTAGGTTGCGCGCCGTGCCCGAATGTTATTGGGTAGATGGGGTTCAACAACAAAACCGACGTATCGGCCGCGTAACTTCCTGTGCTAATGCGATGCGGGACATAGTTCCCGACAATCGGGCAGTTGCCCAGGATGATGAGACTGGCGCTGTCGATCAGAAGCCGCGCCCCGGTAATGTCGATGACGCCGCCGCCGGCCGCCACACAATCGGCCTGGGATGCCTGGATCGCTGTCGTGGCGTCCGTTGCCCCGGTCGGGTCGGCACCGTGGTCCTTGACCGGGCTGAAGCTCCGAATGCCGAGATTAGTCCGCGCCTCCGGCAGCTTGGCGTTGCTGCCGTCCTGGTACATGTCCGCCGCCGCCGGGCTCGCCAGCAGAAGCAGCAGAAGCGCAATGAGGCGCCGCATTCAGAAGCCCCAGAACGAGCGCTGGTTGCTTACCAGCGCCGCCCGCTCACCCGCCGTCAGGACGTAGTTGTCCCAGATCATCGCCTCAACCACCCGGCAAACTGCTGTTGCCCCAGCCAGGATACCCATCTGGCCGGCCGCCACGTTGGTGCCGCCCGTACTGTTCGATGTCTCGACCCCGTCGATACTCATAATTGAAGACGACGCCCCGGCAATGATGCCGAGCCCCGCATGCCAAACATTGTCCGCCGCCCCAGACGCCGTATTGATGGTCACCGCGCCGGACTGCAGCACCCACTGCCCCGTCGCCGACAGAATGCGAGTGCCGTTATTCGTCCGAATGTATGTGCAATTGCCGGTGCCGCCGCCGGCTAACCGCGTCACGGCACTCATTGTCACCGTGCCGGTGGCCGGCGTGAACCCTGACGCCGTGACGATAAGCTCGCCGGCACTAGTTGTTTGCAGACACGGCAGCGAGTTCACACAGTCAAACACCAAGCCCGGCTGAGTTGCCGGCGTGGCCTGCACCAGATGCCTGGAATTGCCGGACTGATCGTAAAATGTCCTGACGAAACACGTCGTCGCATTGCAGTGCGCCACCGCCGCCGCCGTATCTATCGGCGCCCCGGTGAAGCCGGTGAAACCCAGGAAAGCGATGTCGGTTTCGAGATTGTCGCTGGCTCTGCGGATGCGGATCGCCGGGCCGGCGTAGGCCGAGCGTAACTTGCGGAAAGAGTACGCGCCGGAGGGGCTGGAGAAGGTGTCCAGCGGCAGCGGCGTCCAGTAGTTCCGCTGGTTCGCCTGCAACGCAGTCCTCTCGTCGGCGGTCAGCGCGTAATTGTCCCAAAACACCGCCTCGACACTATCACAATTGGTGGCGGACCCGCCGCTCAAACCAGGAACACCGGCAGCGACACTGCCAGTGACACTGCCGGTGACGGCAACGCCATCAACCGTGAGATTGCTGGCGGCGCCATTGACCACCCCACTAACGACGTGCCACGCCGCCTCCGCCTGCGGCGCCACAACGGTGCCGCCACCGCCGGCGAGTGTGTAAGACGCGGTTGTGGCGGTAAAGTACAGGCGGTTGCCCCCCGTAACCTGACTAACCGCCAGACAGGAGGTCGTGCCGCTAAACCGGCGCGACACACTGCTAAGGCTGGCCACCCCCGTGGCCGGCGTCAGAGTAGCTCCCTGAAGCACCGTGCCGCCGCCAAAAAAGCGCAAGCACGGCAACTCTCCGATACAGGAGAAAAACACCGCCGGCCCGGCTGCCGAAGGAGCCAGATCTCTGGCGTTACCCGACTGGTCATACCACTTTACGGCAGTACAGGTGGTGGCGGCGCAGTGCGCCACGGCAACAGCCGCGTTAAAGTCACCCGCTGCGGTAAACCCGATGTCCAACTCACCGCTATCCGATGCCCGGCGAATACGCATCGCACTGCCGGCATAATCGCTCTTCAACTTCCGAAACGAATACGCCCCCAACGGCTGGCTGAACCCGTCCAGCGGCGCCCCGCCTCTGGCTCGCGTCACGACATCTTCCAGCCCTAAACCAGAGCCCAAGCCCTGCGCCAACGCAGGCGCAGTGACAGTAGCCAGAAGGCAGGCAAGCAAGAGGCGACGTCCTACCATAGGCCGACGATGCCCGTGCAGGTCGTATTAGTCGCCATCACTCGCTTCACTCGTAGCGGCATAAAGGCGCCGGCTGCCACCCCCGCCAGCGTTACCGCCGCAGTGTCATCTGCCAGAATCACCGCCAGATTGCAGGCTGTGCCGCCGCCGTAGATCCCGCGGGTCGGCCCGAGCGTCAGGTCCACCGTGTCCGAGGGAGTTACTGCCAGCGCCTTACGCCCCTGATTGATAACCTCGCCCGGCGGTCCTACCTGCGCCCACGCCGCAGTGGCCACAAGCAAAAACCCCACAATTAGCAGAAAGGTTTTCATGTCATGCTGCCTCCGCAGCAAATGGATCGTACTCAAACTCGACCGGCTTAAAGTTGCGGTCACGCTCCAACTCGCGGGGCAGCACCGGCCACGCGAACGTCAGCGCAAGCGCATCCGCAATATCAGGCGAGCTTGCACCGCGCTTCTTCATGTCCGCCTTAGACTCCAGTTGGATTTCGTCCCGGGCGTTGAAGCCGTATTGCGTTGCAGTAAGTTGTGCCGCAAACTCGGTGTCATCGGGGATCGCTCCAACCTTGATCCACTCGCGCATCAGTCCCCAAATCTCGGCCCGCTTGTTCGCGTATTTGGAAGGGTCAATTGTAAAATCGGCCCGGTCGGGCTTGGCTCCAAACTGTACTTCAAGAACGGGCACGCCAAGTTGGCGGCATCGGTCCACGACACCCCCACCCACACCTCCTCCATCGACAAAGATGGCGTCTGCTCGAGTAGAGCCATGCAATTCCGCAATGCGCGATGCGAGTTGCATCGTGTCCAATCCACGGAACCGCAGTGGGGACAGGCTGCGGCCGTCCCGCCCGCGCCGTTGGTATATGACTGACTCGTCATCGCCGAACCTCGCCACATCCACTCCTAGAATCAGCGGATCATGTGCAAACGATTGAGCCTCGCGCATAGCCGCCGCCGCCACGCTATCACTATCGATAAACTGTACAGTACCAACCCGAGGAAATGCGCCAAGAACTCGGACCCGAACGAAATCATGATCAACCCCATAGTCTGTGATCCACCTTTGGATTTCAGACTTGTCTGTGAAGGAAACATCCCGGCTGTCCACTGTGCGGGACCGCCACCGATGGGCAAACTGACCGCCGGGGAAGCACTTCTTGAACCGTGTGTCATTGCGAGTTGGATTCCCAAATACCGCCCAAATGATCTCAGTATTCGCGTCCGTCAGGGCACCCTGCGTCGTTTCCCAAATCGGCTCGGGGATGGCTGAAGCCTCATCAAATAACACTAAAATTCGGCGGCCCTGGTTATGCAGGCCCGCAAACGCCTCCGTATTGTGCTCCGACCAGGGTACCATATCAATGCGCCAAGTTTTTATGTGGTCGGGGTCGCGCGAAAAAATCGAAGTGGCCTCAAGTTTGAAGAACTCTCGTCCTATAAACAGGCGATACCACTTCGCAAGTTCCGCCCACGTCTTCGTTTTCAACTGTGTCTCGGTATTAGCCGTGACCACCCCCCGCGTATCCGAGCAGGTCGAAATTGCCCACAGGATAATCCAGGCCACCAACGCCGACTTCCCTACGCCGTGGCCGGAGGCCGTTGCCTCGAGTAGTGCTTTGTCGGGGGAAACCCCGGCCAAATCGCGCAGGAATTTTTCTTGCCACGGCTCCGGCCCGGCACAGCCCCGCAGTTCGCCTTCGCCCCACGGGAAGGCATACCGCACAAACCCAAGCGGATCGCGAGTAAAGCTCGCAAGATCGGCTAGGATTTCGTCTTCATTGTTTACTTGCCGCGCCAACATCTAGTTTGTCTCACACACCTTATGTATACTCCGGCGAGCCGACATAGTGATATATCGGCTGGTTTTCTGCCAGCGGCCGCGGGATAGGTGGGTCGTCAAGCGGCGTCCCCTCCGGCGGGTACATTCCGTAGGGCCACGGATACCGACCCCACACCAACAGCTTCGCATACGCAACCGCAGCTCGCCCTTCGTCGTCGAGCCCCTCCATAAACGGTGTGGCCTGATAACCCGCCGGGGCCGGGTCCAGCACAGTGCCCCGTGGGCACCACCTATCTTCGACGATATGCGGGGCAAGAAGTTTGAGTTTCATGGGCAGGTCGCCTTCTTGTACAGAATCCCGGCGGCATCAATACACACTGTGAGCCCGCCGCCGCCCGCCGAGGTCGGCAGCGTATTCATCTGAATAGATGCGCCCAGAATTGTGGTTGTCGCGCTGGCGTTGCTGTAGGTCTGTGTCGTAAATTCGGTGGCAGCTCCTACCCCAAAATTAGTGCCAATACCCTGCATTACAATCCGCTCATTGATCGTAAAACCACCCGTATCTTGTACCGAAAACCGACCACTGCCACCAAGGATCGAGACCGCCCTGCTCAGGGAATTGCCCGAAAATATCTCAATGCCGCCGGCCTCACTACCTGTCATAATAACACTGCCATCCGTCCCGGTTGAGGTCTTATACGCAAAATATATATCCTGAGATTTTATGCTTGTTCCACTAGGCTCCTTTGGGCCAATCCCAGCGAAT
>Ga0208454_1000623_pt1 | contig 19085 bp, 18 predicted proteins | sample EasRivMeERMZT100_FD_187530 | JGI IMG/M metagenome (GOLD analysis project Ga0208454, IMG submission 187530) | Soil microbial communities from meander-bound floodplain in the East River, Colorado, USA - East River MetaG ERMZT100 (SPAdes) (version 2) | ecosystem: Environmental > Terrestrial > Soil...
TCTCTCTCCAGGTGAAAAGACCTTTCCATGCTCTGGGTCGCGCTTCATTTCCCGCGCCTGCCGGCGCAAGCGCTCGAGCCGATCGCCGCCTGGGCCTGCCAGTTCACGCCTAAGGTTTCGCTCGAGCCGCCGCAGGAGCTGCTGCTCGAAGTGCAGGGCAGCCTGCGCCTGTTCGGGGGGTTTGAGCCATTGCGGCAAAAGCTCGCAGCCGGGCTCGTCGAGCTTGGTTTCCCGTTTTCCCTTGCCACAGCGTCCACCGTAAAAGCTGCGCTTTGGCTCGCGCGCGGGGAGGGCGAAGTCCTGGAGGCGCTGCCGGTCGAGGTCACGGGCTTCGACCGCGAATTTCTCGGAAGCATCGGAATTGCCACCGTCGGGGAGCTGCTCAAGCTGCCCCGGGAAGGGCTCGGCCAGCGCTGCGGCGCGCGCGTGCTCGAAGAGCTCGACCGCGCGCTCGGCGCCGCTCCGGAGCCGCGCGCGTTCTTCGCGCCGCCGCCGCGCTTCGACGCAAGCCTCGAGCTGCCCGCCGAGGTCGCGCACGCTGAAGGGCTGCTCTTCGGCGCCCGGCGGCTGCTGGCGCAGCTCGAGGGTCTGCTGGCGGCGCGGCACGAAGGCATCCGCAGTTTTCTTTTGAAGCTGATCCACCCGCAAGGTCGTTGCACCGAGGTTCAAGTCGGTCTCGCTTCTACGACGCGCCATGCCGAGCGCCTGGCGCAGGTATTGCGCGAACGCCTGGCAAGGCTTTCCTTGATGGAGCCTGTCGCTTCCATCCGCCTGGAGGCCCGGGACTTCGCGCCGCTCCCCGGCGCGAGCCGCGGCATGTTCGGCGATCCTGCGAGCGAAGCCGAAGACTGGGCGCGCCTGGTCGAGCGGCTGCGGGCGCGCCTCGGCCACGGGGCAGTGTGCGGCCTCGCCGCGCACTCCGATCACCGCCCGGAACACGCCTGGCGGCGCGTCGAGCCGGGGGAATGGGATCCGCGCGAATCGCCTGTCCCCGGCCCGCGGCCGCTATGGCTGCTCGAGCCAAAAAAGCTGAACGAAGGCGAATTCACGGCGCTTGCCGGCCCGGAGCGCATCGAGTCGGGCTGGTGGGACGGCGACGACGCGAAGCGCGATTACTTCGTCGCCCGGCTGCCGAACGGCGCGCTTGCCTGGATCTACCGGGAAGCCCAGGAATGGTACCTGCATGGCCTTTTTGCCTGACTACGCCGAGCTGCACTGCCTGTCGAACTTCACCTTCCTGCGCGGCGCCTCGCACCCCGGGGAGTTGGTAGCGCGCGCGCACGCGCTGGGCTACAAGGCGCTCGCTCTGACCGACGAGTGCTCGCTTGCCGGCGCGGTGCGCGCGCACCAGGAGGCCAAGGAATGCGGCCTCGAGCTCATCCTCGGCACCGAGATCCTCGTCGAAGAGAGCCTCAAGCTCGTCGCGCTCGCCACCGACCGGCGCTCGTACGGGACGATCTCGTCCTTGATCACCCTCGGCAGGCGCCGCAGCAAGAAGGGACAGTATTCCATTACCCGAGAGGACCTCGAGGGGTTGGCCGGAAGCGGCGCGTTGCTGCTCTGGATTCCCGGAGAAGACTTCACGCCCGCGGCGTGGCTGGCGGAGCGCTTCGACGGCGCGGCCTGGATCGCCGCCGAATTGCATTGCGGTCCGAACGACTGCGCAAAGATGGGTTCTTTAAAAGAGATCTCTCGCAAAAGCGGGCTTCCGCTGGTCGCGGCCGGCGATGTGCACATGCATGTGCGCTCGCGCCGCCGCCTGCAGGATATGCTCACCGCCGTGCGGCTCGGAAAGCCGGTCGCGCAGTGCGGGCGGGCGCTGTTTCCGAACGCCGAGCGGCACCTCCGGCTGCGCGTACGCCTGGCGCAGCTTTACCCGCCCGAGTTCCTCGCCGAGACGGTCGCGATCGCCGAGCGCTGCCGGTTTTCACTCGATGAATTGCGCTACGAGTATCCGCAGGAGCTGGTCCCGGAAAACGAAACCCCGGCGAGCTGGCTACGGCGGCTGACGGAGGAAGGATTGCGGCGGCGCTTCCCGGCGGGCGTCCCGCCGAAAGTGGCCGCGCAGGTCGAGCACGAGCTCAGGCTCATCGCCGAGCTCGGCTACGAGCCTTTCTTCCTCACGGTGCACGACGTGGTGCGCTTCGCGCGCGGCGAGGGCATCTTGTGCCAGGGCCGGGGCTCGGCGGCGAACTCGGTGGTGTGCTACGCGCTCGGCATCACCGAAGTGGATCCGGACCGCATGAATCTCCTGTTCGAGCGCTTCGTCTCCCGGGAGCGCAACGAGCCGCCCGACATCGACGTCGACTTCGAGCACCAGCGCCGCGAGGAAGTGATCCAGTACGTCTACCGCAAGTACGGCCGCGACCGCGCCGCGCTCGCCGCGACGGTGATCTGCTACCGCACCAAGAGCGCGCTGCGCGACGCGGGCAAAGCGCTGGGCATGCCGCTCGACGAGGTCGATCGGCTGGCAAAGAGCTTTACGTTCTGGGACCAGAAGCTGCAACCCTCCAGCCCGCTCTTCGAACTGGCCGGGGTGCTGCGCGGCTTCCCGCGGCATCTCTCGCAGCACGTCGGCGGCTTCGTGGTCTCGCGCGGCCCGCTGGCGCAATTGGTGCCGATCGAGAACGCCGCGATGCCCGAGCGCAGCGTGATCCAGTGGGACAAGGACGACCTCGAGGCGCTCGGGCTGCTGAAGGTCGACGTCCTCGCCCTGGGGATGCTGTCTGCAATCCGAAGAGCTTTGAGGATGATCGGCATCGAAATGCAGGACGTGCCGGCGGAAGACCCCGAGGTCTACCGCATGATCCAGAAGGCCGACACCATCGGCGTGTTCCAGATCGAATCGCGCGCCCAGATGAGCATGCTGCCGCGGCTGCGCCCGGCAAGCTTCTACGACCTGGTGATCGAGGTGGCGATCGTGCGGCCCGGGCCGATCCAGGGCGGCATGGTGCATCCCTACCTGCGGCGGCGGCGCGGCCTGGAGCCGGTGGTTTACCCGAGCGAAGCGGTCAAGCGCGTGCTCAGCCGCACTTTGGGTGTTCCTATTTTTCAAGAACAAGTCATGGAGCTCGCCATGGTCGCGGCGGGCTTCACCCCCGGCGAGGCCGACCGGCTGCGCCGCTCCATGGCGGCATGGAAGCGAAGCGGGGGATTGGAGCCTTTCGAAGAGAGGCTCAAGAGCGGGATGAAGCGCAACGGCTACGCCGCCGAGTTCGCCGACGCGATCTACCGGCAGATCCTCGGCTTCGGCGAGTACGGCTTTCCGGAATCGCATTCGGCGAGCTTCGCGCTGCTCGTCTATGTCTCGTCCTGGATCAAGTGTCATTACCCGGCGGCGTTCTGCGCGGCGCTGCTCAACAGCCAGCCGATGGGGTTCTACGCGCCGGCGCAGCTGGTCCAGGATGCGCGCCGGCACGGGGTCGAGGTGCGGCCGCCGGACGTCCAGGCGAGCGACTGGGACTGCACCCTCGAAGGCAATGCCTTGCGCCTGGGGCTACGCAGGGTCAGCGGCCTTGGCGAAAAGGAGGGACGCCGCATTGCGGCCGGGAAGCCCTACGGCCGTGTTCTCGACTTGAAATTGAGCAAGCGCGATCTTCGCCACCTCGCAGCGGCAGGAGCGCTGCAATCGCTCGCCGGGCATCGCCGCCTCGCCCACTGGGCGGCGGCCGGCGCCGCGCGCCGGGCGCCCCTCGACGCGCCTGCGCTGGAGCGCCTGCCCTGGCTCGAGCCGCCGCGCGAGGGCGAGGAGATCGTCGCCGACTATGCGAGCCTCGGCCTCACCCTGGGCCGGCACCCGCTGGCATTGCTCAGGAAGCAGCTGGACGCAATGCGCCTTCTGAGAGCCGAAGAGCTCAAATCCAGGCCCCATGGCAGCCCGGCGCAGGTGGCCGGCCTGGTCACCTGCCGGCAGCGGCCCGATACGGCGAGCGGCGTGGTATTCGTCACGCTCGAGGACGAAACCGGGTGCATGAACATCGTGGTGTGGCGAAACCTGGTCGAAAACCAGCGCCAGGAGCTGCTCGGCGCGCGCCTGATGGGCGTGCAGGGCGTGGTCGAGCGCGACGGCGACGTGGTGCACTTGGTCGCCAGGCACCTTTCGGACTACAGCGCCCTGCTCGGGCCGCTCGCTGCCCATTCGCGCGATTTCCACTAAGATTTGCCGATTGGTTGAAATCCTCAGGCTGATCAGCAGCTATCGCACCCGGCGGCCGGCCCGGGTTTCGGCCTTCCTGGACGCGCTCTTCACGCGCCTCGCGCGCTGCGCCCGGGCCGAGGCGGGCGCGACCGAGGACCGCATCTGGGACGTGTGGATGCACCACCCCCACCACGCTGCGGCGCGCGAGCTCGACCTCGCCACCGGCGATATCGTCGCCCGGCGCTACGACCTCGCCGAAACACGCTTGACCCGGCTCCTTCGCCGCGCGCCCGACTTCGCCGAGGCGTGGCACAAGCGCGCCGCGCTCTATTACATGCTCGGCCGCGACAGTGAGTGCCTGGACGATATCCGTCGCACGCTCGAGCTGGAGCCCCGGCATTTCGGCGCGATGCTGCATTTCGCCGAAATCCTTCGTTCCGCCGATGCGGTCGCGGAAGCGAGCTTCGCTATGCTCGCAGCACGCTCGATCCATCCGCATCTGACAATCCCTGACTAGCGAGCGGGGCCCGGCAACTATAATGCCGCCCATGAACGCGGAAGACTACAAGGTGACGGTCGCCAAGGACCTCGCGGACCTCATCCCCGTCTTCATGAAGAACCGCCACAAGGAGCTCGACACGCTGCGCACCGCGCTCGCCGCCGCGAACTTCGAGCAGCTGCGCCAGCTCGGGCACCGCATGAAAGGGGTCGGAAACTCGTACGGGTTCACGCACGTCTCGACCCTCGGCAAGTACATCGAGGACGGGGCGCGCAGCGGCGACCGCGCCGCGCTCCAGGCGAGCATCGACGAATACCAGGACTATCTCGCCAAGGTGCAGATCACCTATGAGTAGTCCGGAGTAGTCCGTCGCCGATGCGATGCCTGATCATCGACGACGATGAGGACCTGCGCAACCTGCTGTCGCGCTACATCCTCGGCCAGTGGCCGGATGCCGAGATCGAGGCCTACGATCCCCTCGAGCGCGACCTGCCCGACGCAAGCTTCGCGCTCGGCTCGTACAACGTCATCGTCCTGGATTACATGCTCGGCCGCGGCGACGGCCTGGAGTGGCTGAAGGTCCTCAAGCAGCGCACCGACTGCCCGAAGATCCTGTTCCTCACCGGCGCCGGCAACGAGATCATCGCGGTGCGGGCGATGAAGGCCGGCGCGGACGACTACCAGCGCAAGCAGGAGCTCACCCGGGAAAAGCTGATCGCGTCGCTGCGCGAGCTCACCGCGAGCGCCGTCGAGCGCACGGTGTCGCCCGACCTCGCGGCGCGCATGGAGGCCCACTCGCTCGGCGCCAAGGTGCGCATTCCGGGCATCGAGGTGCTGCACCTCATCGGCGAAGGGGGCACCGCGCGCGTCTATCTCGCCTCGCGCGAGAACGACGACGAGCCCTTGGTGGTCAAGATCCTGCGGCAGGAGATCGTGCTGAACAAGAATGCGCTCGAGCGCTTCATGGAGGAATACGCCATGGTCGAGCGCATCCAGAGCCGCCACGTGGCGCGCATCTTCAGCCACGGCAACTACCAGAACAACGTCTACCTGGTGATGGAGTTCTTCGAGGGCGGAGACCTCAGCAAGCGCCTCGGCGGCAAGCCCGTGCCGCCGCCGGAGGCGCTCAAGTTCTTTCGCGAGCTGATGTTCGCGCTCGGCGACATCCACGAGAAGGGCATCCTGCACCGCGATCTCAAGCCGCAGAACCTGATGTTCCGCCGCGACGGCAGCCTCGCCATCGTGGACTTCGGCATCGCCAAGAACATCGCCGCCGCGGACCGCACCGGCGCGGGCGAGGTGCTCGGCACGCCGCGCTACATGAGCCCGGAGCAGGTGCAGGGGAGGGCGCTCGACCTGCGCACCGACATCTACAGCGCGGGCGTGCTGCTCTACCAGATGCTCACCGGCAAGCACCTGTTCGACGGCGAGACCGCGATGGAGGTGGCGATGCATCACCTGAACACCCAGCCGCCGCCGCTGCCGGATCACCTGGAGCAGTATCAGCGGCTGATCGAAAAGCTGGTGGAGAAGGACCGCGAAGCGCGCTTCCGCAACGCCGACGAGGTGATCGGCTTCCTGTCGCGGAAGCTGGAGCAGCTACCCGCAGCCGACGACAAGGCCCCGGCCGTCCACTAGCCAGGCAAGAAGCGAGACGACCTCAGGGGAGCGCCGCCCAGATCGCCCGCAGCTGGTCGGGCAGGTCCTTGGGCGAGAAGGGCTTCGAGATCGTGCCGGCCGCGCCGAGGGTCTTCAGCTCGTCGAGGTCGGGTTGCGAGGCCCGGGCGGTGATGAACACCACCGGCAGCGCGCTCGTCTCCGGACGCAGCTTCAACTGGCGGAACAGCGTCGGCCCGTCCATCACCGGCATCATCCAGTCGAGCATCACCAGGTCGGGGTTGAACTCGGTGATCATCGCGATCGCCTGCGTCGGGTCGCCCACCACGGCGACGGTCATCTTGCCGACGCGCTCGAGCGACATGCGCACGATGCGCTGGATGTCCTCGTCGTCCTCGACGTAGCAGATGCGGTTCAGGGGGCGGGCTGGCATATTCTCGATACTACGCTGTCCGGCGCGGGAGCTCGAACCAGAACGTGGTGCCGCCCCCCGGGCGGTCGTCGAAGCCGATGCGGCCCCGCATCAGCTCGACCAGCCGCTTGCAGATGGCGAGGCCGAGGCCGCTGCCGCCTTTCTGCCGCGTCGCGGTCGAGTCCGCCTGGGTAAAGCGGCCGAAGATGCGCGAGCGAAATGCCTCGGGAATGCCGCTGCCGCGGTCGTGCACCGCGATGCGCACGTTGGGCCCGGCATCCTCGGTGCTGATCTCGACGATCCCGCCTTCCGGGGAGAACTTCGCCGCGTTCGACAGCAGGTTGGTCATCACCTGCAGCAGCCGCTTGCGGTCGGCGTGCACCTGGCGTTGCGGAATGTCCCCCTGGGACTGAAAGCTCACCTTGAAGCGCTCGCCGAAAGCCTTGTTGAGCACCAGCGACTCGCGCACCAGCTCGTCCACCCGCATCACCTCGGGCGCGAGCGTCACCTTGCCCGACTCGATCTTCTCGATGTCGAGGATGTCGTTGATCAGGTCGAGCAGGCGCTGGCCGTTGCGCTCGGCGACCATGGTGAGCTCGCCGACCTCCTTGTCGACGTCGCCCATCACGCCGCCGTTGATGAGCTGCAGCGAGCCGATGATCGAGGTGAGGGGCGTGCGCAGCTCGTGGGAGAGCGTCGAAGTGAACTCCTTCTTCATGCGCTCCGCCTCGAGCTGCGCGGTCACGTCGCGGCCCTGCGCGATCACGGCGATCACGTCCTTCTGGAAGTTGACCAGCGGGGTCACCGTCCACTCGCAGGTGAGCTCGATGCCGTCGCGCCGCGGGTTGCGGATCTTGAGCCCGGCGATCGACTCGCGCGAGCTCAGGAGCTGCTGCCAGATGCGGTCGAACTCGTCGTGGAACTCGGCCAGCACCAGCTTCTTCACCGGGCCGCCGACCAGCTCGGCGGCGGCGTAGCCGAACAGGATCTCGGCGGCGTGGTTCACTTCGGCCACGGTGCCGTCGGGCTGCAGCTCGAGCACCGCGATCGGCGCCCGCTCGGCGAACAGCGCCAGCTTGCGCCCGCTCGCCTCCACCTGGCGGCGCGCCTCTTCGAGCTCGACCAGCTGCCGCTCGAGCCGCTGGTTGAGCAAGCGGTGGTCCTGCGCCAGCTTTCCATAAGCGTGGCGCAGGCGGTAGCCGGAGTGGAACACGTGCGTCAGGCGGTAGGCGATGGCGACGTTGATGACGTAGAACAGCGGCACGAGCAGCGCGATTTCCACGAACAGCCGATTGCCGAACGTGAGCAGGACGTAGAAGAACGGCCCGAGGATACCCGCGGCGTAGAGCGCGAAGATCGGCCACGAGGCGGCATACACCGGGATGCCGACGGAAGCCATGCCGGCGAAGAGAAAGGCGAGGAATACCTGCTGCTCATCCGACAGCGAGCGGAAGAACACCCCGCCGGCGAGCCCCCAGCTCGCGCCGTTGCCGAGCGCCGCGATGCCGAGCCAGCGCAGCCACTCGGGCGCGGTGGTGACCTTGTCCGCGCTGCGGTGGTAGGCGTAGAGAAGCAGGCTGGCGGCAACGCTGTAGGCAACCACGAGCCCCCACCAGATCAGCACCAGCTCCTTCAGCCACCGGCCCTGAAGCTCGAAGGTTGCGATCAGGCCCGCGATGAAGGTCGCGGCGATGGCGATCGGCATCTGCCGGTAGAGCTGCGCCACGCGGTCGGCGAGGACCTGCTGCGGGTCGGCGCGGTCGCGAATCTCCGCCTCGACGGCATGGGTCGAGACCTCGAGCCCGGTGTTGGTGCCGTTGGCGGTCGTGGAGTGGTTCATCCGGCGCAGAAGGGAACCTGCGCCAATTCTATAGGCAAAGCCCCGGGGGATTATCCCTGAGTCCCGCGAGAGCGGAACTAAGACCTAGAAAGTCTTGCCGTTCCTGATCACGCCGACTGCGACGCCTTCGATCGTGAGCGCGTCGTGCCGCAAATCCACTTCGATCGGCGCGAATTCCGGATTCTCGGCCTCGAGCTGCACCGAATGGCCACGGCGGCGGTAACGCTTGACCGTGACTTCGTCGGCGAGTCGGGCGACGACGATCTGCCCGGTACGAGCTTCGTGCGTGCGGTGCACGGCGAGCAGGTCGCCTTCGAGGATGCCAGCGTCGCGCATCGACAGGCCGCGCACGCGCAGCAGATAGTCGGCCCGCGGCGTGAAGAGATTGGGATCGACCTGATAACGCCCGTCGAGGTGCTGCTCGGCGAGGATCGGGCTGCCGGCGGCGACGCGCCCGACGACGGGCAGCTCCAGCAGCCGTCCCAGCCGGCCGGCCGGCCGGCCGTCGCGCACGCGAATGCCGCGCGAGGCGCCCGAGGAGATCTCGATCGCGCCCTTTTTCTCCAGCGCACGCAGATGCTGCTCGGCCGCGTTCACCGAGCGAAAGCCCATGCGTTGCGCGATTTCCGCGCGCGTCGGCGGGTATCCCGAAACCTCGGTGAGCTCGCGCACCAGGCGCAGAATCTCGGCTTGACGCTCTGTGAGTTCGTCCACTAGTGGCATTATATACAGTATATGCGGCGCATTGTCCATTTGGACATGGACGCGTTCTATGCGTCGGTCGAGCAACGCGACGATCCGGACCTCCGCGGCAAGCCCGTGGCCGTCGGCGGCCGACCCGAATCGCGCGGCGTGGTCGCCGCGGCGAGCTATGAAGCGCGCGTCTTCGGCGTGCGCTCGGCGATGCCGATGGCGCGCGCGGTGCGCCTGTGTCCCGAGCTCGTGGTCGTGCCCCCCGACTTCGAGCGCTACCGCAGCGTGTCGGTCCAGGTGATGGACATCCTGCGCACCTGCACGCCGCTCGTCGAGCCGCTCTCGCTCGACGAGGCTTACCTGGACGTGACCGAGAACCTCTGGGGCGAGCCCCTCGGCAGCCGCGTCGCCCGGCGGTTGAAGAACGAGATCCTGGAAAGAACCGGCCTCACCGCGTCAGCGGGCGTGGCGCCGAACAAGTTCCTCGCCAAGATCGCCTCGGGCTACCGCAAGCCCGACGGCCTCACCGTGATCTCGCCCGAGCGGGTGGAAGGCTTCCTGCAGGAGCTGCCGGTCGAGGCGCTGTGGGGAGTCGGACCCGTCACGGCTCGAAAACTGAAAGAGATTGGACTGGAAAAGCTCGTGCAGGTGCGCACGGTTGACATGGACCTCCTGCGCCGGACCGTCGGTAGCCTCGCCGACTGGCTGCGCCAGCTCTCGCACGGCGACGACCCGCGTCCGGTGGAGCCCAACCGCGAATCGAAATCCTCCAGTACCGAGAACACCTACGCTCAGGACCTGACCGAGCTTGAAGCGATTCGTGCGGAGCTCGATCGCATGGCGCGCGAGAACGCCGAGTGGCTGGCGCGCAACCATCTCACGGCGCGCACCATCACGATCAAAGTCCGCTACGCGGACTTCAAGACCGTCACGCGCAGCCACACCCTGTCGATGCCGACGGACGACGCCGACGTGATTGCGTCCTGGGCCGTCGAGCTGATGGCGCGCACCGAGGCCGGCCGCCGGCCGGTGCGGCTGCTCGGCGTACGCGTACAAGGACTAGTCGAACAGCCCGGGGGCTAGCTCGACCGGCTCGATCAGTTTCGACGAGTCGTTCGCCGCCTGGTTCACGGCCATGCTGACCGGGTGCATGAGCATCGGGATCTCAGGGGGCTTTGCCAAAATGTTTTCGTCTCCGGCAAGCCATGCTGCGTAGCTCCCCTGGGGGACGATGAGCGGCATGCGATCATGCACCTTGCGCATCACGGCGTCCGGCTCGGTGGTGATGAGCGAGCAGGTCTCGCGCTCCCACAGCGCGGCGAAGCCGAACAACGCTTCGTTCTCGGGAAAGAAATAGTAGGGCTGCTTGCGGCCAGCTTCCCTCTTCCATTCGTAGAATCCGCTCACCGGCACGAGGCAGCGTGGGCTGTTTCTGAATTTCGCTGCGACCGTTTCCGCGCGCAGGTTCACGAACCGGCCGCGCAGGCCCCAGCGCGCGCGCGACGCACTGCCGTTTCTGACGACAAGGATTTCCGCGGCAGGAGCAATGTTGTAGCTCCGCTTGAATTCGGGCACGGAATCGAGCGCGAACTGCAGCGCGACGACGTCGGGATTCGCATGCAGCGCATAGCGGCCGCACATCTGCCGAAGGGTACAATGCCCGCGGCATGATCATCCAGTCGCTGCTCGACACCGACCTGTACAAGTTCACCATGATGCAGGTCGTGCTGCACCACTTTCCGGGCGCGCAGGTCGAGTACAAGTTCAAGTGCCGCACCGAGGGCGTGGATCTGCGGCCGGACCTGCCCGCGATCGAGGCCGAGCTCGTCAAGCTGTGCAGCCTGCGCTTCCGCGACGATGAGCTAACCTACCTGCGCGGGCTGCGGTTCATGAAGTCGGACTTCGTCGATTTCCTGGCGCTGTTTCATTTCAGCGAGAGGTACGTGCGCCTGGGCGCCGGCGAAAAGCCCGGCGAGATCGACATCACGGTCCGGGGACCGTGGCTGCACACGATCATGTACGAGATCCCGCTGCTCGCGATCGTCTCGGAGCTCTACTTCCGCCGCACGCAGCCCAAGCCCGACCTCGCCGAGGGGCGGCGGCGCCTCAAGACCAAGATCGACGTGGCGCGCGCGGTCGAGCCGGAGCTCGGCTTCAAGATCTCGGACTACGGCACGCGGCGGCGCTTCTCGCGCGACTGGCAGGAGGAAGTGCTGAAGACTTTCAAGCGCGACATCCCGCAGAACTTCGCCGGCACCTCGAACGTCTGGTTCGCGATGCGCAACAACCTGACGCCGCTGGGCACCATGGCGCACGAGTACATGCAGGCCTGCCAGGCGCTCGGCCCGCGGCTGCGCGACTCGCAGACCTTCGCCTTCGACAAGTGGGCGCAGGAATACCGCGGCGACCTCGGCATCGCGGTGGCCGACACCTACGGCACCGACGCCTTCCTGCGCGACTTCGACATGTACTTCTGCAAGCTGTTCGACGGCGCGCGCCACGACTCGGGCGATCCGTTCGCGTGGGGCGAGCGCGTGATCGCGCACTACCGCAGGAACCGCGTCGATCCGCGCACCAAGACGCTGATTTTCTCCGACCAGCTTACGGTGCCGATCGCCATCGAGATCGCGCGCCGCTTCCATGGCCGGGCGCTCACCGCGTTCGGCATCGGCACCAACCTGACCAACGACCTGGGGCACGAGCCGATCAACATCGTCATCAAGATGACCGAGTGCAACGGCCAGCCGGTGGCCAAGGTGTCCGACGCGCCGGGCAAGACGATCAGCAAGGATCCCGGCTACCTGCGCTACCTCAGGCAGGTGTTCGGCCTCGAACCTGCCGAAAAGACTTAGTACCCCGCTCGCCGTCCTCGCCGCCTGCTTCGTCCTGAACCTGTTCGGGCGCGGGCTGGGCGACACCTATGCCGTGTTCCTGCTGCCGCTCGAGCGAGAGTTCGGCTGGACGCGCTCCCAGCTCACCGGGGTCTACTCGGTGTACCTGCTGGTCAATGGCCTTACCGCGCCGCTGGTCGGCCTGGTCTTCGACCGGCTTGGGCCGCGCTGGGTCTATGGCGCCGGCATGATGAGCCTCGGGGCGGCGTTCTTCCTCGCGGGCGGGCTCATGGAGCTCTGGCAGTTCTACCTCCTCGTCGGCGCCCTGGTCGGCATCGGCGTCAGCCTGAACGGGATGGTGCCGGCCTCGGCGCTGCTCGCCCGCTGGTATCGCGAGCGCCTGTCGAGTGCGATCGGCATCGCCTACTCGGCGTTCGGCGCGGGCGCGCTGATCTTCATTCCTCTTGCCCAGTACCTCGTCGGCGAGCTCGACTGGCGCGCGACCTACCGCCTCATGGGCGGGGCGCTTCTGTTGCTCGCGCCGTTCGTGGTGCTCGGTCTGCCGTGGAGGACCTATGCCGCCGGCCATCCGGCTGCGCGCGCCGAGGCAACGCGCAAAGCGGGCGCCGGCTGGACGCTGGCGGCTGCGCTGCACGCGCCGGTGTTCTGGGGCCTGGTCCAGGTGTTCTTCTGCACGGCGACAGGAATGTTCTCCATCATCGTGCAGCTCGTCGCTTTTCTGGTCGACGCGGGCTTCTCGCCGCTTGCCGCCGCGGGCGCGTTCGGCGTCGTGGGCCTGCTCTCTGCCGCGAGCGTGATGGGAAGCGGGCTCGCATCCGACCGCTTCGGCTACCGCCAGACGATCAGCCTCAGCTTCGTCGGCACCGCGAGCGGCATGGCGCTGCTCCTCGCCATGACGGCGGCGCCGTCGGCGCTTCTCCTCGTGCTGTTCGTCCCGCTCTTCGGCCTGTGCATGGGCGTGCGCGGGCCGATCGTCTCGTCGGTCGCGGCGCGCTACTTCGCCGGTCCCCGCGTCGCCACCATCTACGGCTTCATCTATGCCAGCAACGCCGTCGGCGCGGCGATGGGGGCGTTCGTCGGCGGTCTGCTGCACGACCTGACCGGCGGCTACCGCGTCGGTCTCGCTTTCGCTCTGGTCTTCATCGCGCTCGCCGCAGCGCCTTTCTGGACCATCCCGGCGCTCAGGAGCTTCCGCTGATGCGCCGCTCCGCAATAGCAGCCGCCTTTCAGCCGAGTCTCAGGAGAAGAGCTCGCGGTCCCTGATCTTGCGGGCATTGACGTAGTCCTCCTGCCACCACGGCTTCTCCCCCGCCTTGCGCGGCGGCTTCTTGAGTTGCAGTTTCTTCCGGGCCGACTTGGCCTCCTTCTGCGCTACGCGAAAATGGTGATGGTCGAAGATGCGCAGCGCCTCGATCATGTACGAAACGGCGATGCGCCGGTCGCGCACGAGGAGCAGGTTCTCGCCGTTCTTCCCGTCGGCAGCGATCGAAAAATTGTAGGAGCCGAGGTAGACCCGCGCATCCGGCTTGTCGAAATCGATCACCAGGAACTTGTGGTGCATGCGGTTGCCGCCGCCGCCCGTGGGCTCGGATTTGAAGGGCTCGGGGACGTTGCCGCTGAGCGCCTGCGGGTTGACCACCTTGACCTTGCCGTCGGGTTTCTGGAAATCGATGCCCTGGGTCAGGCCCTTGACCTTCTTGTCGGAGATCCCGTAGACGAAGAGGTCCGGATTCCTGGCGAGCTTTTTCACGGCGTCCTGCATCGCGCCTTCAGTCTGGTACAGGAAAGCGAGCGAGAAGAACAGGCTCGATCGGGTCTTCTCGACGTCCTTGGCAATCCGGTCGAGTTGCGAGTCCTTTCCGGCGAGCGGGCAAAAGGCCACCTGCGCGTCGATGCCGGCGAGCTTGAGGTCGTTCCACGCCGCGGACGCGGTCGCGCCGAAGTCGGACGGCTTGTCGTTGGCCCAGTAGGCATCGAAGGCGTCGCTGAAAACCTTCGCCGCGGTTTTCCCGCGCAGCACCATTGCGTTGTTCGATTGCACGTAGAGCCCGCGCCAGGTGAAGTTGGTCGAGCCGCAGACCACGGCCGAGACCTTCGGCCCGTCGATCACGATGGTCTTGTTGTGCTGCAAATTGCCCATGTGTTGGCGCTTGACGTTGGCCTTGCCCGCGGTCTTCTCCAGGATCCGCGCCGACTGGGACTCGCCCGAGTCCTTGTGCCCGTGCTCCTTGCTGTCGTCGATGACGATGCGCAGGCGCTTCTTGAGCTTCTTCAGCCGCGACACCACCTCTTCCTGGCTGAGGTCGTAGGCGACCACCCGGACCTGGGCTTTCTTGTCCTTCTCGATAGCCTGGTCGAGGAGCTCCAGGATGGCGCTGCGCGCCTCGAACCCCATCCACGCCAGGGCCTCCGCTGCCTTAAGGTGCGTGGGCTTGAAAGTCACTCCCGCGGCGGCTTTCGCCGGCAGGAGCTTCTTCATGTCCTGCGCCGTCGCTGCGTAACGGTCGACGAAAGCCTGCGACGAGATGAAGCCGCGGGTATAGGTCACGTTGAGCCGGCCAGGATAGGTCTCGCGCGCCAGCGCCAGCGCGCATTGCTGCGGTTCGCCGTAGCTCAGCTTGTCCTGCTCGTCCATGAAGACCGGCGTGACGCGGTAGGTGAATTCACCCTCGATCTCGGCGTTGCGCGGAAAGTGCACCCAGCGCCACTTCTGGATCGGCGAGAGGAGCGTCGACATCCGGTTCGGATTGACTGCGCCGCTTCCGGCGGGGAAAGCGAGCCGGTTGCTCAGCGCGAAGAACTTGTTGCCGCCGGGTTCCTTGTACTCGATCGCAAAGCCGACGAAATCCTGCGGCGGCCGGTTCTTCTTCCAGTCCATCGCCAGCAGCGCCATCCCATCGCCGCGGTGGATCTTCAGCGTGAAAAGCGCGGCGTCGTTCCCGCCTTGAACCTGAAAATCCTTCTCCATAGTGAAACGCTACGCGCATCGGGCGCCGTTGCAATCGGGAAATCTCAACCATCGGACTACGCGATAAGTCGCAGACGCTGGCTGCGCTCGCGCAGGCTGCAGCCGCGCAGGTCGGCGGCGCCTTTCTCGGTCACGATCACGCCCGCCTCGCTGCGCGGCACCGACACCGGGCCGCCCAGCTTTTCCACAATCCGGCTTGCGGGAAGAACAACGATCGAAACTCCGCCAGCGGACTGGTTGGCCGCGCGCACGAAGTCGAGCGCGCCCCCGACCGCCCCGACGTAGCTCGCGCCGGCGAGCTCGCCGCTGACCTGGCCGGTCAGGTCGACTTCGACCGCGGAGTTGATCGCGACGAAGCGCGGCTGCCGGGCGAGAACTTCGGCATTGTGCGTGTACTCGGAGCTGCGCAGGCGCACGCGGTCGTTGTCGCGCGCGAAGTCGAACAGCTTCCTGGAGCCGATCAGCATCGCGCAGTCGATGCGGCTCACGATCCTGCGCTCCGCGAGCTCGATCACGCCGTCGCCGATGCTGCCGGAGTGCACCCGCAAGCCCTCGTGGCGCCCGAGGGCGCTGCACACGGCATCGGGCAGAGCGCCGATGCCGAATTCGAGCACCGCGCCGTTCGGGACGAAGGCCGCGGCGTTGCGAGCGATCGCCCGCTCCAGGTCACCCGGCGGACGCGCTGCAGGCGTGGCGGGCGGCCGGGAGCTTTCCACCACGAGGTCGAAATCGGCCTTCGCGAGCAAGCGCTCGGTGTGCGTCCACGGCACCTGCTCGTTCACCTCGGCCACGATCGCCCGGCAGGTATCGAGCGCCGGCACCAGGTAGTCGGCGGCGAGCCCCAGGCTGTATTCGCCCCGCCCGTTGGGAGGACTCACCTGGAGCATCAGGACCTCGCATCGTATTTTCTTGTCTCTTATCAAGGACCCCAGCTGCGAGTAGGGCACCGGAAGGATCTCGAGCACGCCGGCGTCGGCGAGCGCGCGGTTGGCGCCGATGCCGCAGTAGGAGGAAAGCTTGAGGTGATCCGCGTGCTCGGGCGTGACGATGCCCGAGTAGCTCGAGCCGAGGAAGCATCCCACTGCGCCCAGCCGGCTGCGTTGGGACACGAGCGCTTCGACGAGCGTCTGGGGCTCGGCGCAGGCCTGTCCCCACAGAATCCCATCGCCGGGGCGAATTACACTACTCAGCTCCACCATGGGGGCGATTATGGCTGACGAAAAAACGCTGGATGTGATCCTGCGCGAGGCGCGCTCGCATGGAGACTTTCACGACCGGCCGGTGGACCAGGCGCTGCTGCGCAAGGCGCACGAGCTGATGAAATGGGGGCCGACCACCGCCAACAGCCAGCCGGCGCGGATCTTCTACCTGCTCTCCAAGGAATCGCGGGAGAAGCTGCGCCCGGCGCTGTCGGCGGTCAACGTGGAGAAGACGATGAAGGCGCCGCTGGTCGCGATCGTCGCCTACGACACGCGGTTCTACGAGCATCTGCCGCGGCTCTATCACAACCCCGACGCGATCAACTGGTACAACAAGCCGGCCGTCGCCGAGCCCAACGCCTTCCGCAACTCGAGCCTGCAGGGCGCCTACCTGATCATCGCCCTGCGCGCCGTCGGGCTCGATTGCGGCGCGATGTCCGGCTTCAACAACGCCACGCTCGACGCCGCCTTCTTCCCCGACGGGCGCCTGAAGTCGAACTTCCTCATCAACATCGGCTACGGCACGGGCCAGGGCCTGCCGCCGCGCAATCCGCGCCTCACTTTCGAGGAGGCCTGCCGGATCCTCTGACGGGACGCGCGCCGCGCTCGTCGAACTCGTAGTGCAGCACCAGCTGGTCGCGCAGCGGGCCCGCGAGCCGCAGCTTCACCGCCCATTCGCCGCTCATCTCCAGATCGAGGTGCGCGCGGTACTCACCGGGCGTGCTGGTCGCCCGCGCCGTGACCGGCTTCACCTGGTGCGCCATGGGCATCGACGGCATGTCCGCGCTCATCCGCACGTCCAGATCGGTGACCGGTTGTCCCTGTCTCATGATCTCGATGACGCAGTCGTAGATGAAATCCTTGCCCGTGTGGATGCAGTCGAGCCGTGCTTCGGCTTTTTGGGCAACTGCCTCGAACGAAAGGGCCATGGCGAGCCCCAGGAGCCATCTCATCTTCGTGTCCTGAGCCAGTGCACCACGCGCTCGTCGAGCAGGCCGCGCGGGCGCCAGATGAGGAGCAGGGCGACCAGGCCGCCGAACACGATCATGCGGTACCCCTGGAACACGCGCGTGCCCTCGAGGAGGCCGAGGTCGAGCGCGACGCCGAGCAGCGGCCCGACCACGGTGCCGAGGCCGCCGATGAGCGCGTAAGCAAGCGTATGCACGCCGAGCATGATGTCGAAGTTGCGCGGCTCGATGTAGGTATTGTGATGCGCGAAGAGCGCGCCGCCGAGGGCGGCCAGCGCGCCGGCCGCGGCGACGACGGCCAGCTTGAGGCGCAGGACGTCGATGCCGAGCGTGCCCGCGAGCTCCGGGTCCTCGCCGAGGGCGCGGACCGCGCTGCCCAGTCTTGTCCTCTCAAGGAGGTGAATGACGACGAGCACGACCGCGAGCATGCCCCAAACCAGCGCCAGAAAACCGAGCGGCTCGACGCCGCGCTCGAACACCCACCGGATGCCTCGAAAGCCCTGGGTACCGTCGGGGCCGACGACCTCTCCGCCGACCTCGACCTGCCAGTGGAACAGCTCGAACAGGATGCGCAGCATCTCCGCCGCCGCGAGGGTCGCCATGGCGAAATAGAGCCCGCGCAACCGCAGCGCCGGCAGGCCGACGAGCGCGGCGACCGCGGCGCCGCAGACCATGGCGATGAGAAGACCCAGGAAAAGCGGCAAGCCGAGCATCGCGGTGGCAATCCCGGCGGCGTAGGCGCCGACGCCGAAAAAGGCCTGCTGGCCGAACGAGAGCTCGCCCGCGATCAGCAGCAGGTAGGCCGAGGTGGCGACGAACGACAGCAGCCCGACGCTGGTCAATACGCCGATCGCGTATTCATCCATGGCGGCCTCGCGGCGAGGAGGACGAAGAGCAGCAGGTAAGCGATGAAGTCGCGGAACTGCGGGCCGAAGTACCACTGGCTGTGCGCCTCGATCAGGCCGAGCGCGAGCCCGCCCGCGATCGCGCCGGGAAGCGAGCCGAGCCCGCCGAGCATCATCGCGAGCATGCCCTTGAGCGTCGACCACATGCCGAGCATCGGCGTCACCTGCTCGTGGCTCGCGACGATCAGGAATCCGGTTGCACCCCCGATGGCCGACGCGACCGCGAAGATGCGCAGCGACACCGCGCCGACATCGATTCCCGAAAGCTCCGCCGCGCGGGGATCATCGATCACCGCGCGCACCGCGATACCGAAGCGCGTCGCGTAAAGCACTTTCCAGCCGGCGACGCACACCGCAACGGCGGCCAGGAGAATCAGGAGCGACTCCACGCGCACGAAGAACGGCCCGAAGGTCAGCGGGCCGCCCTCGTAAAGCGCGGGAAAGGCGTAGAGGTGCCGCGGCAGGAGCAGTGTGGCAAGCTCCTCGAGCTGCATCCAGATCGCGAAGCTCGCCACCATCGCCGCGGCGGCTGCGCCCTTGCGATGAGGGGCGAAACACAGGCGCTCGACGTAGGTACCCGCCAGGACCGTCGCCAAGACCGCCACCGCGAAGAGCACGAGCAGCCCGGCGCCGGTTTGCAGGAAGAGCCAGGTCGCCGCGTACGCGCCCAGCATGATCGCCGGCCCGTAGGACAGGTTGGCGCGGCGCAGGACCCCGAAGATCAGCGTGAAGCCGACTGCGAGGAGCGCGTATGCCGCGCCCGCGCTCAGGCCGTCGAGGCTGTTCTGAAGAAAATCAACGACTGGAGCCAAGATAGGCCCGCCGGATGACTTCATCCTCCGCAAGAGAGCCCGGGTCGCCGCTGAAGGTGACGCGGCCCTGTTCCATCAGGTAGAAGCGCTGCGCGACCCTGAGCGCCATGTGCGCGTTCTGCTCGACGAGGAAGATGGTGGCGCCGTCGCGGTGCAGCTCGGCGATGATGGAAAAGATCTCC
>Ga0208454_1000624_pt1 | contig 19075 bp, 17 predicted proteins | sample EasRivMeERMZT100_FD_187530 | JGI IMG/M metagenome (GOLD analysis project Ga0208454, IMG submission 187530) | Soil microbial communities from meander-bound floodplain in the East River, Colorado, USA - East River MetaG ERMZT100 (SPAdes) (version 2) | ecosystem: Environmental > Terrestrial > Soil...
TTAGCTCACGGGGATCCAGCGCCCTTCACATGCGCCCGGACGCCCAACGCGGGTCGAGGCCACGGGCGTAACCCGGGATGGGGTACGGCCTGTCCTCGCATTCGCCCAGGTGCAGGCACCGGTTGACCGGAACGTTCGCTTCGGTCTGGCTCGCCGGATTCGGGTAGTCCGTAACCATGGCTGCACACCCGGTCAGAAATGCAACGGGCAACACAGCCGCAATTTTCATGACGCCGCGCAATCGTCGCGTGGCGTCGTCATGGCAGTTCCAGAGCCATCGCGGTGGCTTCGCCGCCGCCGATGCACAGGCTCGCCACGCCGCGCTTCAAGCCGTACTTGCGCAGCGCGCCGATCAGCGTCACGACGAGGCGCGCGCCGGAGGCGCCGATCGGATGGCCGAGCGCGCAGGCGCCGCCGTGCACGTTCACCTTGTCGTGCGGCAGGCCGTGCTCCTTCATCGCCGCCATCGTCACGACTGCGAAGGCCTCGTTGATCTCGTACAGATCCACCTGCTTCGCGTTCCAGCCGGTTCTTTCAAACAACTTCGTGAGCGCGCCCACCGGGGCGGTCGTGAACCACGCCGGCTCCTGCGAATGCGTGGCGTGTCCGACCACGGTCGCAATAGGGGCAAGGCCGCGCTTCTCGGCCGCCGAGCGGCGCATCAGGACGAGCGCCGCCGCGCCGTCGGAGATCGAGCTCGAGTTCGCCGCGGTCACCGTGCCGTCCTTGCGGAACGCGGGCTTCAGCGTCGAAATCTTTTCCAGGTTCGCCTTGAAGGGTTGCTCGTCCATTTCGACGAATTTCTCCTCCTTGCCGACTTTGATCGCCATCGGCGCGATCTCCCACGCAAACAGGCCTTGCTTGTTCGCGGCCTGCGCTCTTTTCAAGGATTGCACTGTGAACTCGTCCTGCGCCTGCCTCGAAAACTGGTACTTCGCCGCGGTGTCCTCGGCGAAGGTGCCCATGAGGCGGCCTTTGTCGTACGCATCCTCGAGCCCGTCGTAGAACATGTGGTCGAGCACCTGCCCATGGCCCATGCGCAGGCCGGCACGGGCTTTCGGCAGCAGGTAAGGCGCGTTGGTCATCGACTCCATGCCGCCGGCAACGATCACTTCGCTGCTTCCGGAAAGAAGAAGGTCGTGGGCGAACATCGCCGCCTTCATGCCCGAACCGCACATCTTGTTGATCGTGGTGCAGCCCGTGGCGAGCGGCAGGCCAGCGCCGAGGGCTGCCTGGCGCGCGGGCGCCTGGCCCTGCCCGGCCGGGAGCACGCAGCCCATGATGACTTCGTTCACTTCCGCAGGACTGATCTTCGCGCGCTCGACGGCTGCGCGGATGGCGGCGGCGCCGAGCTGCGGGGCGGCGAAGCCTTTCAGCTCGCCCTGGAAGGCGCCCATGGGGGTGCGGGCGGCCGAAACGATGACGATGGGGTCTTGATCTTGATTCACGCAATTCTCCTTAGAAGATGATCCGTGCGAGGAACAGGCCGACCGCCACCGCGACCGATGTGGCGACCAGGCCGGGCAGCATGAACGAGTGGTTCAGCACGTACTTGCCGATCCGGGTGGTGCCCGAGAGGTCGAAGTTGATCGCCGCGATCAGCGAGCCGTAGGTCGGGATGAAGAAGTAGCCGTTGACCGACGGAAACATCGCGATCAGGAACTGCGGCGGGATGCCGAGCGCCACGCCGAGCGGCATCAGCGCGCGGGTCGTCGCCGCCTGGCTGTAGAGCAGCACCGAGGCGAAGAACAGGCCGAACGCGAACGTCCAGGGCGCGACCTTCGCCCAGTCGCCGATCGCCGGGACGATGACGTTGCGGTTCGCGGCGATGAAGCTGTCGCCGAGCCACGCGAGGCCGAAGATGCCGATCACCGCGACCACGCCGGCGCGCAGCGTCGCCGTTTTCGGCACGTCGTCCACCTTGACCTTGGTGGCGAGCAGCATGAACGCCGCCACCGACATCATGACGATCTCGATGACCACGGGCATGCCGAGCGCGCTTTTTGCGCCCGGGAGCGTGCGCAGGCTCGGGAAGAACCCGAAGAGCACGACCAACGCCACGCCCGCCAGGAATATGTAGGCCGAGAGCTTCGCCGCCGGCTTGAGCGCCGGACGCGCCACGTCGGCGCCGACCGCGGCATAGGCCTTGAGCGGGGCGATCTTTCCGGCCTCGAGCCTCGCCTGGTATTCCGGGTCGTCCTTGAGGTCCTTGCCGACGAACATGGACGCGATGGCCGCGGCCACGACGCCGATCAGCGTCGAGGGCACGCAGACCATCAGGATCTCCGCGAGGCCCCACTGCGCGAGTCCCTTCTCGGCGAACAGGCCGATCATCGCCGCGGTGGCCGCGGCGACCGGGCTCGCGGTGATGGCCTGCTGCGAGGCGATGGTCGCCACCGCCATCGGCCGCTCCGGCCGGATGCCGTTCTGGTACGCGGTCTCGTAGATCACGGGCAGCAGCGGATAGACGATGTGCCCCGTGCCGGCGAGGAACGTGAAGGTCCACGTCACGAGCGGCGCGACGATGGTGACGTACTTGGGGTTGGCGCGGATGATGCGCTCGGCGACGCGCACCAGGAAGTCGATGCCGCCCGCCGCGTCCATCACGGAAGCCGCCATGATCACCGCGAGGATGATCAGCATCACGTCGACCGGCGGCGAGGTCGGGTTGATGCCGAACGCCACGGCGAGCACAAGCAGGCCGACCGCTCCCCACAGCCCGAGGCCGACACCCGAGGACCGGGCGCCCATCCAGATCGCGGCGAGGACGACGGCGAATTGCAAGACGATGGAAAGTGTCATGTCGCGTCTCCTAGGCTTCGAATCTGGGATTGATCAGGTTTTCGAACGAGAAGACTTCGTCCCATTTCTGCTGCGTGAGGAGCTTGCGCTCCTTGACGACGATGTCGTGCAGCGATTTGCCGGTCTTGTAGCCCTCGCGCGCGATCTCGGCGCATTGCTTGTAGCCGAGCGAGGGCTTGAGCAGCGTTACGATGCCGAGCGAGTTCAGCACCATGTCGCGCGTGCGCTCGGCGTTCGCGGTGATGCCGTGGATGCAGTTGACGCGCAGGCTGTCGACCGCGTTCTCCATTGTCGCGATCGACGTGAACAGGGCGAACGTGATCACCGGCTCCATCACGTTGAGCTGGAGCTGCCCGGCCGAGGCTGCGAGCGTCACCGTGAGATCGAGCCCGATCACGAGGAAGCCGACCTGGTTCACGACTTCCGGAATCACCGGGTTGACCTTGCCCGGCATGATCGAGCTGCCCGGCTGCATCTGCGGCAGGTCGATCTCGTTCAGCCCGCAGCGCGGCCCCGAGGCGAGCATGCGGATGTCGTTGCAGATCTTGGTGAGCTTCGCGGAGGTGCGCTTCAGCACGCCGGAAAGCAGGACGTACGCTCCGGTGTCGGAGGTCGCTTCGACGAGGTCGCCGGCGAGGACGAACTTGAATCCGGTGAGCTCGGACAGATAGCGCGTGGCGAGCTCGGGATATCCCGGCGCCGCGGTGACCGAGGTGCCGATCGCCGTCGCGCCGAGGTTGATCTCGTGCAGGAACTGCCGCACTTCCAGGATGCGGCTCACCTCCTCGCCGATCGTCGTGCCCCAGCCGTGGAACTCCTGTCCGAGCGACATCGGCACGGCGTCCTGCAGGTGCGTGCGGCCCATCTTGAGCACGCGCTCGAACTCCTTGCCCTTGGCGTAGAAGGCATCCTGCAGCCGGCGCAGCGCGTCGACGTAGCTCGAAAGCCTGAGGATGAGCGCGAGCCGGAACGCCGTCGGGTAGACGTCGTTGGTCGACTGGCCGAAGTTGACGTGGTCGTTCGGGCTCACGTACTGGTATTCGCCCTTGCGGTGGCCCAGGCGCTCGAGCGCGAGATTCGCGATCACCTCGTTCGCGTTCATGTTGGTCGAGGTGCCGGCGCCGCCCTGGATGAAGTCGGTGACGAACTGCTCGCGCAGCTCGCCGGCGATCAGCCGGTCGCACGCCGCGGCGATCGCCTCGGCGATGCGCGCGTCGAGCACGCCGAGATCGCGGTTCGCGAGCGCGGCCGCCTTTTTCACGTAGCCGAACGCCTTCACGAAGTTCGGCTCGAGCGACATCGGGATGCCGGTGATGTGGAAGTTGTCCTTGCCGCGCTGGGTCTGCACCCCGTAGTACGCGTCCTCGGGGATCTCTTTCGCCCCGAGGAAATCCTTTTCGATGCGTGCGTTCATGGTCAAAACTCCATAACGATGCGGCCCTGGATCTCGCCGGCGCGCATGCGGGAAAAGATCTGGTTGATGCTCTCGAGGCGCTCGGTCGCCACGGTCGCCTTCACCTTGCCCTGGCCGGCGAAGTCGAGCGCTTCCTGCAGGTCGAGGCGCGTGCCGACGATCGAGCCGCGCACCGTGATGCCGTTCAGCACGGTATTGAAGATGGAGAGCGGGAAGTCGCCGGGCGGCAGGCCGACGAGCGAAACGGTTCCGCCGCGGCGGACCATCCCCATGGCCTGCTCGAAGGCCTTGGGTGAAACCGCGGTCACGAGCACGCCCTGCGCTCCGCCGACTTCCTTCTTCACGAACGCGGCCGCGTCCGCCTTGCGCGCGTTGACGCCGAGCGATGCGCCCAGTTTTCTCGCGAGCTCGAGCTTGGCGTCGTCGACGTCCACGGCGACGACGTTGAGGCCCATGGCTTTGGCGTACTGCACCGCCACGTGGCCGAGGCCCCCGATGCCGGAGATCACCACCCAATCGCCGGGCCTGGTGTCCGTGACCTTGAGCCCCTTGTACACCGTGACGCCCGCGCACAGGATCGGCGCGATCTCGACGAAAGAAACCTTGCCGGGCAGAAGTCCGACATAGTCGGGGTCGGCCACGACGTATTCGGCGAAGCCGCCGTTCACCGAGTAACCCGTGTTCTGCTGCTTTTCGCACAGCGTCTCCCAGCCGCCCAGGCAATGCCTGCAATGGCCGCAGGCGGTGTAGAGCCAGGGCACGCCGACGCGGTCGCCTTCCTTCACGTGCGAGACACCCGTGCCGACCGCGGCGACGTGGCCGACGCCCTCGTGACCCGGGATGAAAGGGGGCTTCGGCTTAACCGGCCAGTCGCCGTCAGCGGCGTGCAGGTCGGTGTGGCAGACGCCGCTCGCCGCGATCTTGACCAGGATCTGACCTGCGCCCGGGGCAGGGACCGGGACCTCCTGGATCACCAGCGGTTCTTTGAATGCGCGCACTACTGCAGCCTTCATTGTCCTTGTCATGGAATTGCCTCAGTTGGTTTGGCCGTCCATCGCGGCTCGCGGCCGCGCATGCCCGGCGGAAGGGCGAGCCCGACTGCGCGTCGGGCGGCAGCTTGAAGGGATTGCGCACCAGTACCGTGACCCGATGCCCGCCGGCCGGCGCCTGGCGAAGCACGTGGCGGCCGAGCGATCCTGTTGCGCCAAGAATGATCAGGCGAGCCATTGGAAGCGTGGACTGCAGCGTAGCAACCGGTAGCTGACCAGTCGTCAGCGAAGCGTCGGGATTCGGTCCGGATTTCCACAGACGCGAGCCGACGCAATCCAGACCTTTCCGTGACGACTCGGCCCGCGCCCCGCCTTAGGATCTGCGGAGGATGAACTTCAAGCTCACCGCCGGCTGGTTCTATGGCGCGCTGGTCGTCCTGCTGTGCGCGTGGATCCTGCAGGACTTCCTCAAGCCCCTGCTCGCCGCGGGCGTGATCGCGATCGCCAGCTGGCCGCTCTATGAGCGCTTCGCGGCGCGGCTGCCGCGGCGCGTGACGCGAGGCGCGGCTTCCCTGATGTTCACGTGCGCGGTGACCGTGTTCATGCTCGGACCGCTCGTGTTTGCGTTCCTCGCGCTGCTTTCGCAAGCGCAGGCGCTTCTGCGGGACATCGCCCTCGCCGCCGAGAACGGCGTTCCGGTGCCTTCCTGGCTGGAGCAGGTGCCGCTCGGCGGGCCGTGGCTGGCCGCGCACTGGGAGAGCGGACTGGCGCGCCCCGGCGCCTTGTCGATGTGGGCCGAGCGCTCCGACCCGGCCGCGCTGCTGCCGTGGGCGCAGTCACTCGGGCAGTTCACCCTTCGGCATACGCTCATCATCGTGTTCACGATCCTGCTGCTGTTTCTCCTGTACCGAGAGGGGAAATCGCTGGCGCGGGAGCTCAGGCAGATGCTTCGCCACCAGATCGGCGAGCGGGCAGAGGGCTATCTCGACGTCGGCGCGCGCGCCGTGCGCTCTTCCGTCAGCAGCCTGCTGGTGCTGGGTCTGTTCGATGGAATCGCAACGTGGGTCGCGTACGCGATCGCCGGCGTACCGCACGCCGCGGTCTGGGGCGCGATCACCGGCGCCCTCGCGCTGGTGCCGTTCCTCGGTTATGCGGCCGTTGCGGCAGTCACCCTGCAGCTCGCCATGACAGGCGCCGCCACCTCGGCGCTCCTCGCGCTGGGCCTGGGCTGCGCGGTGCTTTTCTGTGGCGACAAAGTCGTGCGGCCGGTGGTCGCGCGCCAAGGGACGCATTTGCCCTTCGCCTGGGTCCTCATGGGCTGCCTCGGCGGTTTCGGGGTGCTTGGCCCCGTGGGGCTGGTGATCGGTCCGGTCGCGCTCACCGTCGCCAGGGAATTGTGGGCAGAGCGCATTCGCCATCTGGCGCGTGATTCCGCGCCTGAGGACCTCTTGACCCCGATCAAAGCTACCGCGGCTCGAGACAAGCCGCACGCGCCTCATCAATCAGCCCCTACCGTGGAGAGATCCTCATGAGAGTCATCCTGGCAGCCCTTCTCGCATTCGCGCTCGCCGCCTGCAGCAGCCCCTACATCATGAGCACCAGGACGGGAGCGATGATCGAGACGAGCAACCGGCCCTACCTCGACGAGAGGGCCGGCATGTACAAGTACAGGACCAAGGACGGCAAAGAGGGCTCGATCCGCAAGGAAGAGGTGGTGGAGATCCTCGAGCGCTGAACCCTTTCGAAGAGGCGGGGCGCTCAGTAGATCCCGGTCAGGTAGAACACGCCGATCGCCACTCCCACGGCGGCGGTCTTGACCAGCGTGATCGCGAAGATGTCCCGGTACGATTCCTTGTGCGTGAGGCCCGTGACCGCGAGCAGCGTGATGACCGCGCCGTTGTGCGGCAGCGTGTCCATGCCGCCGCTCGCCATGGCGGCGATGCGGTGCAGGACCTCGAGCGGGATGCCGGCCGAATGCGCGGCCGCGATGAAGCTCTCGGACATCGTGGCGAGCGCGATGCTCATGCCGCCGGAGGCCGATCCGGTAATGCCGGCGAGCGCGGTCACGGTGACCGCCTCGTTGACCAGCACTCCGGGAATGGCCTTCAGCCCTTCGGCGACGACGAGGAAACCGGGCAGCGCCGCGATGACCGCGCCGAAGCCGTACTCCGACGCGGTATTGGTGGCGGCGAGCAGTGCGCCGGCGACTGCGGCCTTGCTTCCCTCGGCGAAGCGCTCCTTGAGCGGCCGGAAGGCGAACGCCACGACGGTGAGGATGCCGAGCAGGAGCGCGCCTTCCACCGCCCAGATCGCCGCCACCGAGGAGACCTGGGTGACCACCGGCTTCGCGAGGCCGGGCAGCTCCGCCGAATAGCTGGCGCCGTAGAACTGCGGGATGAGCAGGGTGAATACCTTGTTCATCACCCCGACGATGACGAGGGGCGAAACGGCGAGCCAGGGGTTCGGCAACTTCTGCTCGGTGAAGGGCTCCGGCTCGTTGACGAGCTTCGTGCCGTAGCCTTCGCCCGCGCGAGCCGCCTGCCGGCGGCGCCACCCCAGGTACGCCAGGCCGGTGACCAGAATGAAGACCGCGCCGATCACGCCCAGCCACGGCGCCGCCCAGGTGTCGGTCTTGAAGAAGGTGGTGGGGATGATGTTCTGGATCTGTGGCGTGCCGGGGAGCGCGTCCATCGTGAACGTGAACGCGCCGAGCGCGATGGTCGGAGGAATGAGGCGCTTCGGGATGCCGCCCTGCCGGAACATCTCCGCGGCAAACGGGTAGACCGCGAACACCACCACGAACAGCGACACTCCGCCGTAGGTGAGGAGCGCGCACACCGCTACGATCGCCAGCATGGCACGGTCGCGTCCGACCAGGCCGATCACCGCGGTGACGATCGAGCGCGCGAAGCCCGAGAGCTCGATCACCTTGCCGAACACCGCGCCGAGCAGGAACACCGGCAGGTAGTTCCTGATGAAGACCACCATCTTGTCCATGAACAGGCCGCTGAACACCGGCGCCACGAGCGCGGGGTCGGTGAACAGCACCGCGAGCAGCGCGCAGATCGGCGCGAACAGGATGACGCTGAAGCCGCGGTAGGCGACGAACATCAGGAGCGCAAGCGCCAGCAGGACGATGACGAAGCTCATGAGCCAGACCTCAATAGCTGCTCGGGTAGGGAAAAAGCAGGGTCACGCGCTCGTCGTGCAGCCGGCGGAGCAGGCGCTCGTGCCGCTCGATGAGCGAGCCCATCAGGTCGCGCACCGAGAGCACGCCGGCCACGCGCTCCGCGGCCATTACCGGAAGATGGCGGATGCGCGCGCCGTGCATGATGGTCAGGCACTCCGGCACACGGGTTTCCGGCTCCACCGTGTAGACCTCCGTGATCATGATGTCGCGCACCAGCGTGCGGCTGTGCAGGATCACGCCGCGGGCGATGTCCCGCTCCGCGACCACGCCCACCAGCTTGCCGCCTTCGACCACCGGCAGGAACGCGATGTCTTTTTCCTCCATCTCGCGCAGCGCGGCGACGGCCGTCGTGCCGGGCGCGGCCACGACGACGAACTGTCGCTTCTGCAGGAGCAGCTCCCCCGCCGTGGCGAACGGCATGAGCTGCTCCAGAGAGCGCAGCCGGGTCAGCATCAGAGCTCCGTCGGCGGGATTGTGGTTTCAGGGGTTGCGGCTACGCCAGGGACGTCGATCCCGTTCGGCCACCAGGCGGCCTCCACTCCGAGCGGCGTGCCACGATACGGATCCGAGGCTCGCTCGCGCAGCGCAGAGAAAAGCTGTGCGTGGGGCTCAAGTTTGCCGGCGAGGTGCATGGCGAATACAGCGTAGGTAGACGTCGTCGCTTGCGCTCTGACGTTCGATGAATTCCTCGTACGTCATGAGGGGCAGATTTGGATGGTCGGCGCGGCGGCGCCTGACGTAGGCTTCATAGCCCGTGCCGCCGTCCATGATCCGCGCGAGCTTGACGGCGACCCGAGCCAGCTTCTGCAGCATGGTTGTCGCTTCCCGATTCACAGCGCCATGGCGCAAACGCGCTCGGACACCGCGAGCTCGGCCTCGGTCGCTTCGCGCACCTGCCCCACCGTCACGCCGGGCGCGGTTTCGAGGAGCGTGGCACGCCCGCCGGGGAAGCCGATCACCGCGAGCTCGGTCACGACGAGGTCCACCGGCCGCACGGAGGTGAGCGGCAGCGAGCACTGCTTTACGATCTTCGGCTGGCCCTTGGCCGTGTGCTGCATTGCCACGATCACGCGCCTCGCGCCGGACACGAGGTCCATCGCGCCGCCCATGCCGGGGACCATCTTGCCGGGGATCATCCAGTTCGCGAGACGGCCGGAGCCGTCCACCTGCAGCGCGCCGAGCACCGTCATGTCCAGGTGCCCGCCGCGGATCAAGCCGAACGACATGGCGCTGTCGAAGGTGCAGGCGCCGGGCAGCGCGCTGACGGGCTTGCCGCCTGCGTCCGTGAGGAGCGGGTGCTGCATGCCTTCGGTGGGCGGGGCGCCGGTGCCGATCAGGCCGTTCTCCGACTGGAAGTACACCCGCACATTGGACGGGACGAATTTCGAAACCAGCGTCGGGATCCCGATGCCGAGGTTGACGAGCATGCCGTCGCGCAGCTCCTGCGCGATGCGCCTTGCGATGATGGTCTGGGCGTCCATGGGGTTCAGGCGTGCGAGACGATGTAGTCGACGACCGGCGCGGGCGTCATCACGTGGTCGGGGGCAATCACGCCGACGGGCACGATGTTGTCGGCTTCGACGATCACCGTGTCGGCCGCCATCGCGATCACCGGGTTGAAGTTGCGCGCGGTCAGCGCGTAGTAGAGGTTGCCGATGTAGTCGGCGAGGAACGACTGCACCAGCGCGAAGTCGGCGCGCAGCGGCGTCTCGAGCAGGTAGGGCTTGCCGTCGACCTCGATGCGCTGCTTTCCTTTCTCGACGACGGTGCCGACGCCGGTGGGCGTGAGTACGCCGCCCAAGCCGAAGCCGCCGGCGCGGATGCGCTCGATCAGCGTGCCCTGGGGCACGAGGTCCACCTCGAGCTCGCCCGCGAGCATCTTCTTCTGCGTCTCGGGATTCAGGCCGATGTGGCTCGCGATGGTCTTCCTCACCGCGCCCGCGGTCACCAGCTTGCCGATGCCGATGCCGGGGAGCGCATTGTCGTTCGCGATCACCGTCAGGTTGCGCTTGCCCTGGCGCACCAGCTCGTCCACCAGGCGCTCGGGCGTGCCCACGCCCATGAACCCGCCGATCATCACGCTCGCGCCGTCGGGGATCAGCGCCACGGCGTCCTTCAGCAAAATGGTCTTCATTGGGCGGTCCAGCCTCCGTCGACCGGCAGCGCGATGCCGCGGATCTGCGCCGCGGCCTGCGAGCACAGGAAAAGCGCTGCGGCGCCGATTTGCTCGGGTGTGGCGAACTCGAGGGAGGGCTGCTTTTCGCGAAGCAGTTCCACCCTCGCCTTTTCAACTGTCATCTTTTCCCGGGACGCGCGCTCGTCGATCTGCTTCTGCACGAGAGGCGTGAGCACCCAGCCAGGGCAGATCGCGTTGCACGTGATCCCGGTGGTCGCGGTCTCGAGCGCCACGACCTTCGTCAGGCCGAGGATGCCGTGCTTCGATGCGACGTAGGCTGCCTTGCGCGCCGAGGCGACCAGGCCGTGCGTGGAAGCGGTGTTGATGATGCGCCCCCAGTTGTTCGCCTTCATATGCGGCAGCGCGGCGCGGATGGCGTGGAAGGCCGCCGAGAGGTTGATAGCGATCACCGCGTCCCATTTCTCGACCGGGAATTCCTCGACCGGCGCGACGTGCTGGATGCCGGCGTTGTTCACCAGGATGTCCACGCCGCCCAGCTCGCGCGCCGCCTGCGCCACCATGGCAGCGATCTCGGCGGGCCTCGACATGTCGGCGGCGCTATGGCCCGCCTTGACCTTGTGCTGAGATTTGAACTCGGCGACCAGGCTGTCGATCGAGGCCTTGTCGCCGAATCCGTTCAGCATGACGTTCGCGCCGGCGGCTGCGAGCGCGCGCGCGATGCCCAGGCCGATGCCGCTCGTCGAGCCTGTGACCAGCGCGACTTTGTTGGAGAGGTTCATGACCAGGAAGCGTAGCGGGGGCGTTTCCGCGAGTCGTCAGCAAAGCGTCGCAATTCGGTCTAAGTGAGAGAGAGCGTCGCGTGGACGACGCCTTCTCCGTGGCTTGTCCGCATGCGCAGTCCGCTGTTGCGCAATACCGCGAGCATCGGCGTGTTCTCGGCGAGCACGTCGGCCTCGAACCGCACGATCCCGTTGGCGCGGGCGATGCCGGCGAGTTGCTGGAGGAGCCGGCTTGCGATCCCGCGGCCCTGGAAATCCTCTTCCACCGCGAACGCGATGTCCGCGGCTGCGCCGCTGCGCACGTATTCGCCCAACCCCACGATGATCTCCCGCTCGCCGCTTCCGACCGTGGCCACCAGCACGGCTTCGCTTGCGCCGTCGCATTCGGTGACCCGCCGCAGCTCCTGGTCCTCAAGCTCCTTCTTGTGGGAGAAGAAGCGCAAATAGACGGAGTCTCGATCCAGCCCTCGAAACGCCTTGACGATGCGTTCCCGGTCGTCGGGCCGTACGGCGCGAATCGTGATATCGCTCACGGCGCGGGCTGGGTCGGCAGCGGCGCGAGCTGCGCTTTGGCGCTCGCGGGCCGGCCCTCCCGGACGAAGTCGATCGACACGTGCTCGGCCGGCTCGGCGCCGAGCACGACGGCGGTGACGTCCATCGCATGCCGCACCTGCTTGTCACCGAAGCGCACGATCAGGTCGCCGGGTGCGATCCCGGCCCGATCTGCCGGCCCGCCACGCTCCACCGCGACCACGAGGGCTCCCTGACCGCGGAGCGGCGGCCGGGTCGACACGCCGAGCCAGGCGCGCGCGACACGGCCCTTGGTCTTCAGGATCGCCGCGACCGTCTGCACCAGGTCCACCGGTATGGCGAAGCCGAGGCCTTCGGATCCGCCGCTGCGCGAGAGGATCACCGTGTTGATGCCGACCAGGCGGCCCGCCGTATCGATCAGCGCGCCGCCCGAGTTGCCCGGGTTGATCGCCGCGTCGGTCTGGATGAAGTTCTCGATCGGCGTCGGTCCCTTGCGCACGATCGCGCTGACGATGCCCTGCGTCACCGTCTGGCCGATGCCGAGCGGGTTACCCATGGCGAGCACGATGTCGCCCACGGCGACCTCGTTGATATCCGCGAGCGCGATCGGCCGCAATCCCTCCACGTCGATCTTCAGGAGCGCCAGGTCCGACTCCGGGTCGGCACCGACGACTCGGCTCGGATGGAAAGTGCCGTCCGGCAGCCCGACGGCGAGCTCGGAGGCATCCTCGACCGCGTGAAAGTTGGTCACGATGTAGCCGTCGGAGCCCACGATGACGCCCGAGGCGATGCCAGTCACCCGCAGCGTCCTGATCCGTCCCGACACCGTGTGCGCCGAATGCACGGTCACCACGGAAGGCGCCGCGCGCGCCACGGCACTGCGATAGCCGGCAATTGCCGCCGTGCCCGGCTCGACCTCTGAGCTCGACCCCGGTGCTGCCGCCGCAGCGCCGATCCCCAGGGCCGCGGCGAGCGCCACCGCGATCAGGACACCCGGCGATCGGCTCATCGCTGCAGGCTAGTGGCATGGCCGCGCCAAGTCGTCAGCAAAGCGTCCGAATTCGGTTGCGATTTCGGCCTCTGGTGGACACCGCCAGGCGCAAGTCATGAAATTCCGACCGAATCGCGGCGTTTCGCTGACGACCCGGCAGACGTTCGCCGCTAACCTCGTTTGGCGATCGGGATCATGTGCACAACTTGCGGCTGTGACGACAAGCACCGGGGCGCAGGCTGACGTAAGGACGTTGATACAGGTCAACCCGCGATGCTCGCGCCGTGTGAAGAATCGCCGGTGAACGATAGAGATCGCATCGGGCGCGTTCGCGCCCGCACGCAGTTATCGGTCGAAACGGGCAAGCCCGCGCCGCTGGGATCGACGCTCTCTCCCGAGGGGGTCAACTTCAGCGTTTACTCGAAGAGCTGCACGCATATGGAGCTCCTGCTTTTCGACCGCGCGGACGACGCCGGGCCGAGCGCCGTCATCGCGCTCGACGCCGCGCGGCACCGGACGTACCACTACTGGCACGCTTTCGTGCCCGGCCTGCGCGCCGGGCAGATCTACGGCTACCGCGCGCACGGGCCCCTCGACCCCGGGCGGGGCCTGCGCTTCGATGCGGCGAAGGTGCTGTTCGATCCCTACGGCAAGGCCATGGCGCTGCCGCAGGGCTATAGCCGGCACGCGGCCTCGGGGCCGGGAGACGACTGCGCCATTGCGATGAAGAGCGTCGTCGCCGACCCGCAAGCGTACGACTGGGAAGGCGACCTCCCGCTGCAGCGTCCGTTCTCCCAGACCGTCATCTACGAGCTGCACTTGCGCGGCTTCACGCGCCACCCGAGCTCCGGGCTGCCCGCGCAGACGCGCGGGACTTACCGGGGCCTGATCGACAAGATTCCGTATCTTCACAACCTGGGCGTCAGCGCGGTGGAGCTGCAACCCGTGTTCCAGTTCGACGCGCAGGATGCGCCGCCGGGGCTCGCGAACTACTGGGGCTACTCGTCGCTCTCCTTTTTCGTGCCCCACGCGGCCTACAGCTCGCGCCCGGGACCCTTCGGCCCGCTCGAGGAGTTCCGCGACATGGTGAAGGCGCTGCATCGCGCCGGAATCGAGGTCATCCTCGACGTGGCGCTCAACCATACGGCCGAGGGCGATCACCGGGGCCCGACGCTGTGCTACCGCGGGCTCGAGAACGCGGCGTACTACCTCCTGCAGGACGACGCGTCGCGCTACGCCGATTACAGCGGCACCGGCAACACGCTCAACGCGAATCAGCCGATCGTGCGGCGGCTCATCGTCGACAGCCTGCGCTACTGGGTCGAATGCATGCACGTGGACGGCTTTCGCTTCGACCTCGCCTCGATCCTTTCGCGCGACGAGAAAGGCCGGCCGCTCGAGAGCCCGCCCGTGCTGTGGGACATCGAATCCGATCCGGCGCTCGCCGGCACGAAGCTGATCGCCGAAGCCTGGGACGCGGCCGGCCTCTATCAGGTCGGCTCGTTCGTCGGCGACAACTGGAAAGAGTGGAACGGCCGCTTCCGGGACGACGTGCGCAGCTTCATGAAGGGCGACCACGCGAGCGTGAGGCGCCTCGCGCGGCGCCTGCTCGGCAGCCCGGACCTCTACAGCCACGAGGCGCGCGAGCCGGAGCAGAGCGTCAACTTCGTAACCTGCCACGACGGCTTCACGCTGAACGATCTCGTGTCGTACGAGCGCAAGCACAACGAGGCGAACGGCGAAGGCAGCCGCGACGGGAGCGACTTCAACCTGAGCTGGAACTGCGGCGTGGAAGGGCCGAGCGACGACATCGCGGTCGAGGGGCTGCGCAACCGCCAGGTAAAGAACTTCATCGCGCTCACGCTGCTCGCCATCGGCACGCCGCTGCTTCTCATGGGGGACGAAGTGCGGCGCACGCAGCGCGGCAACAACAATGCCTACTGCCAGGACAACGAATCGAGCTGGTTCGACTGGACCGGCCTCGCGAGGCACGCCGACGTGCACCGGTTCACGCGCCTGATGCTCGAGCTGCGGTCGCGGCGCTCGGATTTCACATGGCCGGAGAAGAACCGCACGCTGAACGAGGTGCTCGAGGAGGCGCGGATCGACTGGCACGGGACCAGGCTCTACAGCCCGGACTGGCGCGACGAGTCCCACAGCCTCGCGGTAACGGCGTGCACGCTCGACGGCAGAGTGCTCATCCACGTCATCGTCAACGCGTACTGGGAGCCGCTCGGCTTCGAGCTGCCGCCCGCCGCGGGCGTGCACGAGGGCTGGCGACGCGTCATCGATACCTATCTCGAGTCGCCCCATGACATCTGCGCCGCTCCCGAGGCGCCGCTTGTGGGCGCCGACACCTATGTGGCCCAGCCCCGCTCGGTGGTGGTGCTGGTCGCGTGGGCGCTGAGCGGCGCGCGCGAAGACCCGTGAACGACACTCTGAGCACGCTGCGCGCGCGACACCTGCTGTTCGACAACGTGATCGATCCCGCGGCCGGGACGGCGCGCGAGCAGTTCGAGGCGATCGCGCGCTCGGTTCGCGACGCGATCTCGCAGCGCTGGCTGCTGACCGAGAAGACCTACCAGCGCGAAAACCCCAAGCGCGCGTATTACCTGTCGATCGAATATCTGCTCGGCCGTTCGCTCGTCAACAACGTCATTAACGCCGGGCTCGCGGAAGCGGCGCTCGAGGCGATGAAGAGCCGCCATCCCGATCCGGCGCTGGTCGAGGCGGAGCCCGACGCGGGCCTGGGCAACGGCGGGCTCGGGCGGCTCGCGGCGTGCTTCCTCGATTCGATGGCGACGCTCGAGCTGCCCGCCATGGGCTACGGGTTGCGCTACGAGTACGGCGTCTTCCGGCAGACCCTGCGGGACGGCTGGCAGCACGAGCAGCCCGACAACTGGCTGCGCCACCCCGATCCCTGGGAAGTGCAGCGGCTGTCGGAGAGCGTGGAAGTGAAGCTCAACTGCTCGGTGGAGCTGCGCGCGAACCGGCTCCACCTCATCGCCGGCCGCCCATCGGTGCTGCTCGGCATTCCCTACGATCGTCCGGTGATCGGCTACGGCGGCAGGACCATCAACACGCTGCGCCTGTGGGCCGCGGCGGTGCCCGACGCGTTCGCGTTCGACTTCCAGCAGTTCAGCCGCGGCGACTTTGTCGGCGCGCTGGCTGCAACGCTCGCCTCGGAGTCCATCACTCGCGTGCTCTATCCCGACGACTCCACGAGCATGGGCCAGGAGCTGCGCCTCGTGCAGGAGTACTTTCTCGTCGCCTGCTCCCTCGCCGATCTCGTGCGGCGCTTTCGCCGCTCGAACAGCGACTGGCGCGCCCTTCCGCTCAAGGTCGCGATCCAGATGAACGATACGCATCCCGCGATGGCGGTGCCCGAGCTCATGCGCATCCTGCTCGACGAGGCCGGCCTTGACTGGGACACGGCCTGGGACCTCACCCGGCGCTCGCTTGCGTACACGAACCACACGCTGCTTCCCGAAGCGCTGGAGAAGTGGCCGCTGCGGTGGTTCGAGGTCATGTTCCCCCGCGTGGCCGAGATCGTCCGCGAGGTGAACCGGCGCTTCCTCGGCGCGGTCAGCGCCCGCTTCCCGGGCGATGGCGCGCGCGCCGCACGCATGAGCATCATCGAGGACGGCGCCGAGCCCAAAGTGCGCATGGCCGACCTGGCGATCGTGGGCTCGCACAGCACGAACGGCGTCTCGGCGATCCACTCGAAGCTTTTGCGAGCGCGCGTCGCGAAGGACCTGGCCGAGATGTTTCCGGAGCGCTTCAACAACAAGACCAACGGGGTCACGCCGCGGCGCTGGCTGCTCACGTGCAACCCCGCGCTCGCGCGCGTCATCACCGCCGCGATCGGCGAGGGCTGGATCACCGATCTCGATCGGCTCTCCGAGCTCAGGCGCCTTGCCGGCGACGGCGCCTTCAACGAGGCGTGCCGCGAGGCGAGGCGCGCAGCGAAGACGCGCTTCGTCGACTGGCTCAAGGCGACGGCCGGCATCACGGTCGACCCGGACACGATCTTCGACAGCCAGATCAAGCGCATCCATGAATACAAGCGCCAGCTCCTCAACGCGCTGCACATCGTGGTGCTCTACAACCGGCTGCGCGAGCAGCCGGCTCTCGAGATCGCGCCGCGCACCTTCTTCTTCGCCGGCAAGGCGGCGCCCTCCTACACGCTTGCCAAGCTCATCATCAAGTTCATCAACAACCTCGCGGCCGTCGTGAACGCCGATCCGGTGGCCGGCGCGCGCCTGCGCGTCGTTTTCGTCCCGGACTATTGCGTTTCGGTCGCCGAGCGTCTCATCCCCGCGAGCGACGTTTCGGAGCAGATCTCGACCGCCGGCTACGAGGCGAGCGGGACCAGCAACATGAAGTTCATGATGAACGGAGCGCTCACCATCGGCACACGCGACGGCGCGACCCTGGAGATGGCCGAGGAGATGGGCGAAGACAACATTTTCCTCTTCGGGCTCACGGCCGACGAGGTGGCGGGAAGCCGCGGCTGGTACAGTCCGCGCTGGCACTACGACCACGAGCCCGAAACGCGCCGCGCGCTCGATCTCGTGTTCTCGGACCACTTCAGCCGCAGCGAGCCGGGAATCTTCAACCCGATCCGCGAGGCGCTCCTCACGCACGGCGATCACTACATGCATCTCGCCGATCTGAAGTCGTACTGCGAGGCGCACGAAAGACTCGGAGCGTTCTACGCGGATCGCGGCGGGTGGACCCGTAAAGCGATCCTGAACATGGCAGCCGCCGGGCGCTTCTCCACCGATCGCACGATCTCGGAATACGCCGCCGAGATCTGGGACGTGAAGCGCTGCCCGGTGGGGTGACCCGTCGCAGATCGGCGCGCCTGCGGGTTGATCTGCGTCAAATGCCTGCGGGTCGCCCGACTTAGCATGGCAGCCTCGGAAGGGAAGGAGACCCGGGGATGGCAGCGCGTGCAACCGCCGATCCGCAATCGGAGCCCTCGCTTCGGCTGCGCTTCGACCGATTCGAGCTCGACGAAGCTGACGCGCGCCTGACCCGCGCCGGGGAGCCGGTAACGCTCGCGCCCAAGCCGCTTGCCGTGTTGTGCGCGCTGGCGCGCACGCCGCGAACGCTGGTCACGAAGAACGCGTTGCTCGACAGCGTCTGGGGCCATCGCTTCGTCAGCGAGTCAGTCCTCAAGTCGACCATCAGCGAATTGCGCGCGGCGCTGGACGACGACGCCAAACAGCCGCGCTACATCGAGACGGTATCGCGGCGAGGGTACCGCTTCATCGCCAGCGTAAGCGGGCCTGGGGCGCAGCTCGGCAGAACGCAAGCAGTCGCGACAATACCTTCATCGATGGTCGGCCGCGCCGATGCGCTCGAGCGGCTGCGCACGGCATGGCAGCTTGCCGCCTCGGGCAGGCGTCAGATCGTCTGGATCGCCGGCGAGGCCGGGGTGGGAAAGACCACGCTCATCGAGCGCTTCATGGCTGAAGTCGGCGAGGTGCATTGCGCCCATGGACAGTGTGTCGAGCAACACGGCGCCGGCGAGCCGTACCTGCCCGTCCTCGAGGCGCTCACGGCGCTGTGCCGCCGCGACGCAGCGCTCGCCGAGCTCGTTCGTGCAGTCGCTCCGAGCTGGCTGCTGCAGCTTCCGTGGCTTTCCAGTCCAGCCGAACGGGAGGCTTTGCGGCACGAGCTCGCGGGAGCCGGCCAGGCGCGCATGCTGCGGGAAATGGGCGAGCTCCTGAACCGCTACACCGAGAATCGCCCGTTGATCCTCGTCATCGAGGACCTCCACTGGAGCGACCAGGCGACCGTACAGCTCCTCGACTACGTAGCGCGCCGAGGCGGCGCCACGCGCCTGCTCTGGCTCGCAAGCTTCCGCCTGACTGAGGTCATCGCCGCGGACCATCCGCTCAGGGCGGTGCGCCACGAGCTTCGCCTGCACGGGCTGGCGGAGGAGATCGTGCTCGATGCGTTCTCGGAACAGGAAGTCGGCGAGTACCTTGCCGAGCGGGCTCCAGCCCTGGCGCTGGACGAGACCTTCGTCCGCACGCTGCATGGCCGCACCGACGGGCTGCCGCTGTTCGTCGCGGACGTAGTGAACGACGTGGTGGCGCACGGCTCGGGACCCGGTTCAATGGCGATGCCGAAGAGCCTGACCGGGATCATCGAACGTTACATCCGGCAGCTCACTGCGGAGGAGAGGGCGCTGCTGGAGGCGGCGAGCGTATGCGGGGTCGAATTCCTGC